>Ga0207674_10001031_pt1 | contig 36347 bp, 41 predicted proteins | sample KBSCornC72_FD_184303 | JGI IMG/M metagenome (GOLD analysis project Ga0207674, IMG submission 184303) | Corn rhizosphere microbial communities from Kellogg Biological Station, Michigan, USA - KBS Corn C7-2 (SPAdes) (version 2) | ecosystem: Host-associated > Plants > Roots > Rhizosphere > Soil ... | reverse complement strand
GGTTCCGCGAGCAGGGCGTCCGTCGGCGCTATTACAGCGATAACGGGGAAGACGCGCTCATCATGTGGACCGAAGACATCATGTCGAATCACTATCGCGAGCGCTATTTCCATCTGACACAGGCGCTGGCGGCGCGGCTGGCCGCCGAGGAAAAGGACAAGGGCACGGACGCCACCAGTGGTACTGCGCAAATGGCATAATCCGCGGCCATAGTTCGCGGCGCTCGTACCATCGGTAATGGGAAAGTAGCCTCTATGCGCATTCTGGCAATCGAAAGCTCCTGCGACGAGACTGGCGCGGCCGTCATCGAGCATGGCCGCGTCATCTGTTCCAACGTCGTCGCCTCGCAGGCCAGCATCCACGAGCGCTATGGCGGCGTCGTGCCAGAGGTGGCTTCGCGTCATCAGCTGGACGCGCTGATTCCGGTGGTCGAGGCGGCGCTGCGTGAGGCGTCGGTCACCTGGGACGATATCGACGCCGTCGCGGCGACTTACGGGCCGGGGCTGGCTGGCTCGCTGCTGGTTGGGCTGACGGGCGGCAAGGCGCTGGCGCTGGCGCGCGGGCTGCCGTTCATCGGCGTCAACCACCTGGAGGCGCACATCTACGCCAACTGGCTGCGCTCGCAGGATGCCGACACAATCACGATCCCCGCCAGCGAGGACGCGGACGAGGATGAGTGGCCCGGCGATCCGCGATTTCCGCTGCTGGCGCTGGTCATTTCCGGCGCGCATAGCGAGCTGGTCTCGATTCCCCACCACGGGCACTACGAGCTGCTCGGCCAGACGCGCGACGACGCGGCGGGCGAGGCGTTCGACAAGGTGGCGCGGGTGATGGGCCTCGGCTATCCCGGTGGCCCGGCGATTCAGCAGGCGGCGGCGCGGCGCGACCCCTCGCGGAAGAATCCGTTCCGGCTGCCCCGCGCCTGGCTCAACGGCACCTGGGACTTCAGCTTCAGCGGGCTGAAGACGGCGGTGCTGCATCTGGTGGAGGGCGCGCAACACGGCGCGGGAGACGGCGCGAGCCGCTATGCGCGTGAGGGCGCGGCGCTGGCCGGTGATCTCTCGATCCCCGATCTGGCGGCGGCGTTTCAGGATGCGGTAGTGGATGTGCTGGCGACCAAGACGGTACGCGCGGCGCAGTCGCTGGGCGTGACCCAGGTGTTGCTGGCGGGCGGCGTCGCGGCCAACGTCGCCCTGCGCGAGCGGCTCACGCGCGACCTCGCGCCGCTGGGGATCGATCTGCGCTTTCCGCCGGTGGTGCTCTGCACCGATAACGCCGCGATGATCGGCGCCGCCGCCTGGTTCCACCTGCGGCTGGGCGAGCGTTCCGGCCTCGACCTCGACGTCCGCCCCAATCTCCAACTCCCCTTCGCCGCCGCACAATAACACCTGCGGATACAAGTTGGCCACAAACTCTAGGGTGTTACGCAAGCCATGAGTGTGCGACACTAGCCGTGTTCACATGGCGCTGCACTGACCGCAGAGAATGGGCTATTTTAATGGACGCAATTGGCGCAGAGCAGAGTGAGGGGGGAGGCATGTATCTGGATGCGGCAATGGCGCTCTTCAGCGAGCGAGAAGCGATTCCGCCCGAGGACGTGCATGGCTTTACGGAAGAAGAGGTGCTTCACCTAGAGCAGGAGCTCGGTCAGGCGCTGCCTGCCGCCTACAAGGAGTTTTTGCTGTGGATGGGGCACGGCGCGAAGGGGTTCATGGTGGGAGACTTGATGTATTTTCCCCGGATTCCTGGGTATGCCGAAGCTCCGTGGGATTTGACCAAGGAGGCCCACAAGCTCTTGGACGAGTCCGCCTTTCCTGAGCCACTGCCAGTTGATGCGTTTGTGTTCAGCATGCATGAGGGCTACCAATTCTGGTTCTTTCGCTTTACAGAGGGCGACGATCCGCCTGTCTACGGGTTTGGTGACGGCCAGACCAAGGATCACTTCGATGTCATAGATGGGACGTTCAGCGAGTTCATGCTGCGCACTGTAGACGATGACATCCGAGCTAAGCAGCAGCTTGAGGAGTGGAGACGTCGGGGCCGAGGAGAGGCGATAACAAGGGCGAACCTAGCACCTCTAAGCCGCCAGCTACCTCTACGATGGCGAGGGGAACCGGGTCGAACCGCCGACCCCATGCCCTGTAAAATAGCGCCAGCCTGCACGTGATACAGCGAGCAGGAGATTGCCCGAGATTGCCTCTTGCGCCCTACCCCAGCAATTGTGTAAGATACAGCCTGACAGTGTAAGCGGTATCGCAAGGAGGCCAGAAGAGCGATGGCGGGGAGACAGGTCTTCATCTGCGCGGCGGCCGAGGACGCCGGATACTATGGTGAGCTTATCACCGCGTTGAACGCCTGGGAGGTGCCCCACACCGAGCTGGGCGTCGTGCCGAACCCCGTCAGCAGCATGCCGCCCGCCATCGAGTCGGCGATCCGCCAGTGCGAGGTGTTCCTGCGCGTCTGCACGACCCACACACGCCAGTCGAACGCGGTCAAGCTCGCCACCGACTTCTTCCAGCAGGTGCTCGACAAGGACCGCAGGGGGCCGCGTCAGGGGCGCAGGCTGGTCAACCTCATCCTCGATCCTGCCTATCTGCTCGACGATGAAGAGAAGAAGACACTCTACATAATGGCGCCAGGCAAGTCACGCCCGCTCTGGCTCGAGGAGTTGGCCGTCTCGGTCGGCGCGGCCACCCTCACCCAGCAGCTCAGCCGCCGGGCGCTCTTCGGCATGGGCGCGGGCGCGGCGGTGGCGGTCGCCTCGGCGGGCGTCGCGGGGACACTGCTGGTACGACAATACCAGTCCCAGCAGCAGCAACAGCAGCAGCTCCTGCCGGTCCAGGGGAAATTATCGGGCAACCCCCGGTTCACCTTTAATCTTGCCGAGACAAAGACCACTGCCTACGCGACCGTATTCCAGGATGGCGCGACCGTCTATGCGCAACCGGACCTCGAATCTAGCGGGTCGACGGCGCCGGATAGCAGTGTCTATGTCCTCTCGGCCGGAGACCAAAAACAGCGGCGTATAGTAATTGCCAGCCAGCCAGCTGTGAAAGACATCGATCCGGTGCAGAGCAAGCTGCTCGCCGCCGCCAAGGGGACACTGTTCCTCTTCTCGAACCCAACTGGGGTCTTCGCACCTACTGAGTCTAGCGTCTTGAGCGCGGTGAGCGCGCGTGATGGCAAGCAAATCTGGACGGTGACGACTGCACTTGCTGGAACGCCGACGCTTGCGGACGGCGTTGTCTATTACGTTTCGATGGACCTAACGGCTTCCAACTCCACCACCGCCTATTACCAGACATCGCTGAATGCTGTTCACGCGAAGGATGGCACACGCCTCTGGCGAACCACGGACTACTCGTTCGATACCACCCTCACGCCCGTTGTTGCCAACGGCAGTCTCTACATCGGCTCATATTTTGATCAGGATCACCAGTTTTACTGCTTCGACGCAAAGACGGGTGAGCCCCGCTGGAACTATCCGACGCGGGGGGCAGTTGTCGCCCCGGCTGCCGTTGCCAACGGGATGGTCTATATTGGCTCCCGGGATGGCTCTCTCTACGCGCTCGACGCCCAAACCGGCGCATTCCGCTGGCGTTTCGCCACCAGCGATGGTTTCCGCGACGCGCCGCAGGTGGTCGATGGGGTGGTCTACGCGCCATGTGAGGATAACTACGTCTACGCATTAGATGGTCGGACTGGCGCGATGTTTTGGCGTGCCTACGCGGGCGCTAATCCATCCTCCGACAATCTCGAAATCCGGAGGATCGAGAATCCGCTGGCGGTGTATCGCAACGTGCTCTTCGCCACTTCGTACGGTGGACTCTACGCGTTTGACATCCGTGATGGCTCGCTGCGATGGCGTTACATCCCCGTCGAAGAAGAACTGGGTACTATCAGTCCGCCGGTGATAAGCGATGGTTTCGTGCTCATCGGCGCGGCCGATAACCACGTCTACGCTGTCAATCCATAACTAGGTTCGTGATGCAGGGAGCAGCAGATGTTTGGCAATGGGAAAATATTCGTAAGCCATACTCATGAAGATAATGAGGTCTGCGCGCCGTTACTGGCTGCGCTCGACGCCTGGCAGGTCAACTACTGGTTCGATACGGCGCAGCTCTCCGCCGGTCTGGAACTACTCGACAATATCCAGCGCGGGATGCAGGAACGCGACATCTATCTGCGCATCTGCACGCCCGCCGCCAATGCCTCGCCATGGATGGCTCAAGAGGAGAAACTCGCACGAACCCTGCGGGCGCCCAATCGCGGCCAGCGGCGCGTCATCCTGCTCGTCATGAAATCGGGATATATTGTCCCATCTGAGGAAGCAGACGATATCATCATCGACGCGACGCAACTGCCACAGGTCGAGTGGCTGCGGCAACTGCGCGAGGCGCTTGACGTTCCTTCACGCGAGCGGCGGGTGAACCGGCGTGCGTTTCTGGGGGTGGGCATCTCATCGCTGGCGGCACTCGGCGGCCTGGGCCTGGTGGGCAAGGCCCTATTCTTCACCCCGCCTCCGCCGAATCTCTACCTGCCAGTCGGCCACCAACCGACACCAACCGCGTTGCCTGGCGCCTCGCGTATCCGCTGGACCTATACGATTGAACCTCTATCACTCGGGATCTCGACAGTTGTGGCGATGGCAGGGCAGGATGTCATCTGCGGGAACTCGGGTATCGTCATTGCGTTGAGCGGCGCCGACGGTAAGCTCGAATGGGATACCGGGCAGCGCTATAGCGCCCTCAATACCGATGCGCCGCCGACGGTAGTGGGCGATACGGTCTACACATCGTACAGAGATGTCATCGAAGACCCGAATAATGCCAATTCATTCCTGAACACGGTCTATCTGGTCGCGCTCAACGTGTCCGATGGATCGGAGCGCTGGAGTCAGCTTATCATCTCCGACCCCAGTGACAACAATATACGATCAGCTATCACAGTGGCGGATAACATGGCGTTTATGCGCTATAATCAGGATCTCTATGCGTTTGACGCCACTACAGGCAAAGTGCGGTGGAATCAGACCGCAGGTAATGAGGCGACTAAATTCAATGAGGTTCTCTCCGCCCCGACGGTTGCTGGCGACAAGGTCTTTGCCGAGTTGGGGGACCATAGCCTCCATGCGTTCTCTGCGCTCAGTGGAACTGCCCTCTGGCCAGCGACATTCGCGGCTGACACGCCCATTCGCACGCAGCCAGTGGTTGCCAATGGCCTCATCTATGTCGGCGCCGACGGTGGCTGGTGCTACGCGCTCGACGCGGCTACCGGCGCCATGCGCTGGAAAACAGATTTGCTCAAGGATGTCAACCTCGACGCGGAAGTCAAAGCTCAATTCACAACGCTGGGGCTGACGTTGAGCGATAACGTCCTCTATGTCAGTGGCGGACTCCCATTAGACAGCTTTGGCATCGGAGGCTCGCCATCTGGAGGCTTTCTCTATGCGCTTGATCCTTCAACTGGAAAGATTCAGTGGTCGAGTACGCCGGACAAACAGGTGCAGCTCAATGGCCTTCAGCCGGACCTTCTGCCGACCAATCCCCTGATTGCTGGCGACCATCTGCTGCTTGCGACCAGGCTCGAGGCCAAGACCGGCAAGAACGTCAATATCCTATACGCGCTCGATAAGTCGACCGGAAAGGTGAGTTGGGACTTCCGCATGTGGAGTGACAAAAATATCGCAGGACCCGGCAAGTTTCCCTCCGTGCCGGTCATCTCAGGCGATTCGCTGTTCATTGCCAGCGGTAATGACACAGTCTACGCGCTCTCCTACGCCGACTGAACAGAACAGTGGCGCGCAGTGGGTGATGTGACCTACGCCACTTGTTTTCTGTTCCTCGCTCTCATACACTCCCATCACAGCCCTGTGTGATGTGCGTATCTGTATTCGCGTTTCGCGCATCGCCTGCGCCTGCGCCGGTGTGAGATGCCTTCCAGACGAAGGCGTTGGGAGAGATAGGCATGAAATTGTTAATGGGCCTCCCCTTCAAAGGAGTGAGTGGCCTGGCGCACACGCTCTTTGGTATCGTCTTGCTCGGCGCCCTCTGGGTCACCAGCCTGACACTGCTCTCGGCGCGGCCCACGGCGGTGGCGCTCTTGACCGAGGCGGGCGCGCAGACGCTGAATCCGCAACTGGTTCAGATTACCAACGGCGTCATCGGCATCACGCCAGTGAGCTACGCCAAGCTGGAGAGCGCCGCCAAAGCCAACCCGTCGAAAGCGCTTGATCTCTCCATCCTCAAGGTGCAGATTCCGGGAAGCGTGATTGTCGGCAAGAACTACGCCGACGGCCTCCATGCGATCTATGCCAAGGTCGCCGAAGGCTACTACGACAACGGCCCGCAGAGCGTCTTCACCCTCCCCGCCGACGCGCAGAAAGCGCTGGGAGCCTTCGGCATGTTCTCCACCGCAACCGGCACAGCTTCGCCGCTCCCCACGACGACGGGAGCAAACCTGCCGACGTTGCCACCATTCCTGCAGCCACTGTTCAGCGTGATCGGCCTCTCACCCGCAACCTTCACCGCCGCGGGCCATGCCAACATCGCGTCGCTGCTGCTCTGGTTCTGGCTGGCGGCGGCCATCACGGCGGCGCTGGCCCTGCTGACAACGCCGGGCGAGAAGCGCTTCACCAGCCTCGCGCGGACCATTCTGCATGGCGCGTGGCCCGTGCTGGCGATCTTCGCGCTGGTCTTCGCCTTCTCGCTCTTCAAGCCAGACGCCTTTGCGCCCTATCGCACGGTCTTTGGCCTGGTCGCGGGCGCGTTCCTGCCGGTCTATGGCATCGCGGCGCTGGTGGGCCTGCTCGGCTTCTTCGGGCCGAAGCTGGTGGGTATGTTCGCTGGCGGCGGATCACACGAGAGCCACGAAAAACCCGCGCCAGCGGCGATGTCGCGCGGCGATGCGACGGCGCCGTATCCTGCCCAGGCGGACTACGGACGAGCGCCGGGCTACGGCCAGCAGCCCAACTACGGGCAACAACCCAGCTATGGCCAGCAAGCACCGAGCTATGGGCAACAGGCGCCACAGCAGCCAGGCTATGGCCAGCCACCAGGCTACGGGCAAGCGCCTGGCTACGGGCAACAGCCAGGATACGGGCAGCAACCCAGCTACAACCAGCCCCCAGGCTATGGTCAGCAGCCGCCCGGCTATGGCCAGCAGCAACCCGGGCGGCGACCGGGCTATGGCGGGCAGCCGCAGCCGGGGCAGGGGGCGTCTGACTGGGAAAACACGGAGCCGGACACGAGACGCGGCAACCAGCCGCCTCCGGGATGGTAAGCATCGTGCATATCTGGGCGTCATACACCTCAGTATCGGGCGTGCCTTGTCCTTGAGCTAGCACGCCATCCTGAGAGGAGCCATCGCATGACGCGCATTGCCGTCATCTCCGACATCCATGGGAACTGTGTCGCGCTCGACGCCGCGCTGGCCGATATCGACCGCGCCTCAGTCGATCAGGTCGTCTGCCTGGGAGACGCCATCCAGGGTGGCGCGCAGCCAGCGGCGACGGTGCAGCGGTTGCGCGAGCTGGCATGCCCCGTGGTGATGGGCAACGCCGACGCCTGGATGCTGACCGGCGTGGAAACGGGCGGCGAGCCTGTGACCGAGACGCAGGAGCGGGTGCGCCAGTGGTCGCTGGCGCATCTCTCAGCCGACGATCAGGCGTTTATCGCCGCTTTCGCGCCGACGGTGACGATTCCGCTTACGGCGGAGCGCGCACTGCTCTGCTTTCACGGCACGCCCACTTCGTTCGACGAGATTCTGCTGCCGTCAACGCCCTCCGACGAGTTCCGCCGCGTGCTCGACCCCTATGCGCCCGCGATTCTGACCGGCGGCCACACCCACCTACAACAGATTCGCCAGCTCACCGAGACGTTCTTTTTCAATCCCGGCAGCGTCGGCCTGGCAGGTAACTTCGAGCTTCCAGAGGAGCGCTATCGTCGCGAGCCGTGGGCCGAATACGCCATTCTCAGCGCGACGGATGGCGCGATAAGCCTGGAGTTTCGCCGGGTGCCGCTGCCGATGGAGTCGCTGCGCGCGGCGCTGGCGACGAGCGGTCATCCCGACGTGGAACGAGCATTGCGTGAATATGGTCTCTAAACGGCATCACTCATATTGGCCGAGAACCCGGGGCAGCTCATCGAGGCGGGTGATGCGCGCGTCGGGTGCTGGCAGACCCGCCGCGATCCGCGCATCGGGCGCGCTGATCCAGCAGGTACGCCATCCGGCGCCTGCCGCCCCGGCGATATCGTTGACCAGCGAGTCGCCGATGTACCAGGTCTGCTCTGGCCGGCTCGCGGACATGCTGAGCGCGTGCTCGAAGATGCCCGGCTGGGGCTTGCGTATGCCGACCGCGGCGTCGCCCGAGACGATGCGCCAGCGGACGAAGCGTTCGAGATGGAGCGCCGCGATGACCGCGTGCTGTGAGTCGCTCGGCCCGTTGGTGATAATCCCCAGCGGACGCCGCTCGGCGAGGGATGCCAGGGTGGATTCCGCCCCTGGTGCAAGCTCCTGCGTGGCGGCCCAGTCGGCGGCGAGGGAGCGCGCGCACGACGCGACCAGCTGCTCGGGGGCGGGAGCGCCACAGGCCGACAGCGCGCGCGCCAGGCATCCAGCGGTGGTGGAATGGCCCGGCGCTTCGAGCGCCTCGGCCCAGGCTTGCAGGAGCAGTTGGGTGTCTACCAGTGGGGATGCTATCAGCGGCGCGCAGCTTGCGAGGAATATCGGAAGAAACGGCATGCGCGGACGGCAGAGCGTTCCATCGAGGTCGAAGAAAAGGGTCATTGGCGCCACGGGCTCCTTCTGTTACGCGCCGCAGGCGGGCAAATATCCAACCGATGCGCCTGTCTATTCTAGCGCACCGGGACCATAACGTCCCGTGGATACCGATGCCATTCGCTGGCTGGATGTCTGATCGCAGCAAGTTGTGATAAAGTAGTGACCAACACACTTCATGGACGATCCGTAGAAACTCGTAGAGGATGATTGCTGGAAGGGAGGAAGACGGTGGGCGCAACAGTCGTTCTCGCCGAGTATGATCCCCACTGGCCCAAGCGCTACGAATACGAGAAAAACCGTATTCTACACGCCCTGGGCGAGCGCGTCATCGCCATCGAGCATATTGGCAGCACGGCGGTGCCGGGCCTGGGCGCGAAGCCGATCATCGATATCATGGTCGCCGTGCGTTCCCTGGAGCATGACCTCCCCGCCTGCATCGAGCCGCTCCGCCGCCTCGGCTATGAGCATGTTGAGCGCGCCGACTTCACCGATAGCTGCTTCTTCTGCCACGGCGTCTGGGGACCGAGCACGCGCCACCTGCACATCACCGAGTATGGGAGCGCCTTCTGGCACGAGAAGCTGCTCTTCCGCGATTTCCTCCGCCTCCACACCGACACCGCCGCCGAATACTTTGCCCTCAAGCGCTCCCTCGCCGCACAGCACGCCACCAACCGCACCGCCTATACCGACGCCAAAGGCTCCTACATCAAGTCGGTGGTGAACCGCGCCCGCTCGACGGCGCTGGCCTCCAGCAATAATGCCCAGTTAGAAAGACATTTTCCCAAGTGAGCACAAGTCAGCCCGCTACTGCCCGCGCGCCCTGGCCCGCCGATGTGATCCATGTCAACGAAGATGGCTGGGTGCTGATCAACCGTGGCAGCCGAGACGGTGTCGCCGTCGGTCTGCACCTGCTGGTGGTGGGGACGGGCATACGCGACCTGCACGATCTATTCGCGCCCGACGCCTCCTCGGAGTCGCAGCCACCCTCTCTGCGCATCCGGCGGACGTATGAACTGCTGGAGGTCATCCACGCCGAGGAGAGCTGCGCCGTCGCTATCGCCACCCGCACGCCCGTAGCGCGCCGCCCGACGGTCTATCGCGGCCCTGAGGGCGAGCTGCTGGTCTGGGTTCCTCTGCCCGAGGGCTATACCTGGCCTCCGCCGTCTAGCGCGACCGATGCATCGCAACCAGAGTCGCCGCCGTGGGCGCCAGCGTCAGGTGATGACGCCAGGAACGATGACGAGTCCGCAGACGATGGGGAAGCCGAAGAGGCCGATGCGCCGCCGGAACGCGCCCCGCAGGATGACGAGCCGTGGGAGGAGGCGCTGCCGCTCAACAGTGTCAGCGTCGGCGATATCGTGCTGCCCGCTCTGCTCGCGACGCCATCATCTCCATCTGCGCCACATGCGGCTGCATCCTCTTTAGGCGGTGGCAACGCCTCGACTGGAGTGCACGACCCAGCCTCGCCCTTCGAGATGGGGCGAACCTACGACTGGATGAAGAAGCCCGGCGAGTAGAACAGGCAGCGGTTGGCACACCTTGATTGCGCGATTCCGTCTTCATAAGCAAAGCAGTTTGTGATGACGGATTCGACGATCGAGGACAGCGACAACGATGCTAAGTGGCCTGACTCGACGAGTGTACGCTTTTCGCGTGGCTCTGCGTAATCTCTTTTCTGGCGCAATGCTCTGCCTGTTGGCGCTCGCGTGGTTCGCCGGGTGGGCGCCAGCCGTCCACGCCGCAGGCCCCGGATACTGTGTGATAACGCCGACCGATGAGCATGCTCCCACCCGGCCCGCGATTCATCTCAATCACAGCGAGGGTCCTGTTGGTATGCGCATCAACGTGAGTGCAAGCGGATGGCATCCCGGAGCGCGCGTCAGCCTACACTTCGATGGGCACGATCCGCAATCGGGGAGGCTCACCGTCTTGATTGCCCAGGCCGCGCCACAGGCAATCGTCGCAAGCGATGGCTCGGTGACAATCACCTCGGCTGAAGTTCCCGCCTACGTCTGCAACGATCCTTCGAATGCGCCCAACAGCGGGTACCACCTCGATACCGCTGGTGGATCAACCGGCTACTTCGTGCTGGCATCCGATGACGGTGAGGTGAGCGCGCCGGTCGCCTTCCGATTACTGCCCGCGCCGACGGTCGCCATCAACGGCAATGGCCCGAATTCGTACCAGATGAAGGTGGGCACGACGATCACGGTCGCTGGCTCAGGCTGGGAGCCGAATGAAGCACTGACGATTACCCTGCGATCCGGCGACGCCTCGCATCCCCCGACGGTGCCCTATGCGAGCGAGGTACACGCCACCACCGACGCGCAGGGCAGCTTCACGGCCAGCTATCTACTCGACCCGCGGCTGCCCTGGAATCGGAATCTGCTGGTGATGGTCGAGGGTGTTGGCCCGCGCTATGGCACGTATGGTGTAGCCAGCTTCATCTATCTGCTGCCCGTCACCCAACCCACCTTCCGAGTGGATCATACGCTCGTCATACCGGGGATGGCAATCACGGTGAGCGGCGAGCACTGGTATCCCGGCGACACGTTCACCATCAAGTTCTGCAATGCCCACTGGCAGGACGGAAGCTGGGTCAATGGGCCAAATTGCGGCAAGGAGAGCAATCCAGCGCTGGGGACGGTGACAGTCGCCGCCGATGGACGCATTCATCAGCAGTTCATCATTCCCGACAATGGCCCGCCGCGTACGATCCTCGTCCGAATCAACGAGGTGACACCCTTTATGGCTATCCAGCCGATTCCGGTGCGGATCGCAGACCATCTGCCCACCTGGGATGATATCCATCCGCGCGTGGCGGCGCTCCGCAACAACGTGGTTGGCTCGCTGCCGTTCACCATTCCGGCAGTGCTGGCACTGGGCGCGCTGGTGTTCTTTGCCATCCGTCGCCGACGTATGAGGCGGCCTCCACTCGCTTAGAGGCTGTCCGTCGCGCGCGGGATTGCGTCGAGGTCCGCGCCGGGGACGCCGTGCTGGCCGAGGAAGAGGCAGAGCTGGGCCGCATGCTCCTGGACGTGGCGCATCGTATAGAGCAGCAGCTCCAGGTAGCTGATGGGCTGCCAGTCTGACCAGGGATACGCAACCGGACGACGCGCCTGCTCATACGTCAGCGTGGCCAGCGTGGAGCGGCACTTCTGGCGCACCGACGCGAGATAGGCCTGCAGCTCCTCCCTGGTATAGGGCTGTTCGGGCTGCGCCTCAACGGAATCGAGCACGCCCTGGGCAAAGGGCGCCGGGGGCGCGAATTCCTCCTCTGGGACGCCGGAGAGATACAGGTCGAGCCAGACCTGCGTATGAAAGACGACATACCAGAACTCCGCGAACTGTGGCGGAAACTCCGGCGGTGGCGGGTCGGGCCAGATACGCTCCCGCCAGAGCGCGTCGGGGCAGGCCAACAGAGCTTTTTCGAGCATGCCGATGGCCGCGCCAAATTGCGGCCACAGCGCGGCGTTCCATATGGTTTCCATGTGCCCTCCTACTGGAATGGCGCTACTCATGCCCTGAGTTGAGAGCAGTGATGATGCGCTCGATCTGCTTGATATGCGGCCGTTCGTGGAGCGCCAGCCGCTGCACATATGACAGCACGGTCAGCGTCAGTGGCTTTCCCGCCCCGGTTACGGTCGCCGAGCGCGACCACCCTGCGGCTGGCAGCGGTTTCAACACGGCCAACAGCTCGGCGCGCTGCGTAGCAAAGGCGTGGAGTGATGGCTGGAAGTCCAGCTCGCGGTAGTTCGTTTGCTTGATCCAGGCGCGCGGATTGACCGCCCGCAGCGTTGGCGTGTCCTCGGCAAGCATCGCCATGATGTACTTGCCCCACATATCGGCGCACGCGCGCAGATGGGCAAGCACATCGTTGGCGGACCACTCGTCAGGAGCGGGAGCCGCCCGTAACTGCGCTGGCGTCACGCCATCGGTTAGCGCCGCAAGGCGCGGCGGCGTCACCTCAAGCAGGGACAGCGCCTGCTCAATCGTAAGTGATCGGCTGGATTCACCGGACACGTAGCGCTATCCCTCCTGCCTGATCTTCGCTAAGAAGGCGCGCATATCCGGCTCATGCTCTTCGTGATAATGGGCGAAGAAGATCGCGCCGGTCAGCGGTTCGCCCTCCATCCAGGGGAAGCGTCCGGGCGCCAGCAATTCGGACTCCGGGAAAGCTTCGAGCGCCTCCACCAGTTGCTCGAAGACGGTGCGCGAGTCGCGCAGCACGTCGGCGAGCGGGCGGTTGTGGTTGGCGGCGTAGATCCATGCGTTGATCTCGTCGTCCGTCTGGAGGTGCGGCGGCCATTCAGGTGGGGGCGGCGGTTCGTGGCGCAGCGCCGCCTGAAGTCGTCCCACGGTCCGCGTACGCCAGCCAGTGAGGTGCGCGACGATGTCCGCAACCGACCACTCGCCCGCGACGCCCGGCTGTGTCATATGCTCCTCGCCGATCTCGTCCAGCAACGCCTCCCACCCGGCCTGTTCGGCCCTGAGGTCATCGAGGAGTTGCGCCTTGCTCGTGCTCGCATTGCTGTTCATGACATCCTCCAGCTACTGATACGTAGCCCTAGACAGGGGTTACGACCGGCGCAACTCGGCGTTCAGGAAGGCAAGTGTGCGCTCCCACGCCAGCGCTGCTGCGGCGGCATCGTAGGTCTCCGGGCGGTTTGCCTCGAAGAACCAGTGTTTCGTCCCTGGATAGGTGTAGACGGTGACCCGTTTGCCTGCCGCCTGGAGCTCCTGCTCCATCTCCGCCGCCGCTTCCGCCGACTCGTAGGGATCATCCTCCGCGAAGTGGCAGAGATAGGCGGCCTTTGCGCGGCCATAGTCCAGTCCGGGGTACGTGGCGTAAAAGGCCACGACGGCGGCGATCTCATCAGGCAGCTCGACGGAGGTATCGAGCGCATAGGCGCCGCCCAGCGAGAAGGCGACAAAGCCGAACGCGCCGCGACCGTCCGCCGGAATCGTCGCGCCGTGTTCGCGCAGATAGCGCATCGCTCCGCGTATATCGCCGCGCCACTGATCCATGTGCTGGTCCAGCGCCGAGCCTAACGCCTGCGCCTCCTCGACCGACGCGGTCGTCTTGCCGTGGTAGAGGTCGGGGGCGAGCGCGATGTACCCCGCTTCCGCCAATCGGTCGCAGACCTGACGAAACGGCTCAGTCAGCCCCCACCAGGTATGCAAGACGACGACCCCTGGCCCCGTCGCGGTATCCGGCGTCGCCAGATAGCCCGGCGCGGTCGCTCCATCGGCCTCGAACTCGATCATCTGTCCCATCATATGGTCCTCCTGTTCATCCTGTGTCTCTGTCCCTGTGTCTCTGTCCCTGTCCCTATGCATCTGGAATGGCTGCACAGCATGGCCCACTCTCCCAGGGCGTCCGCTGGTTCCTTCTTCTCATGCGCCAACGGGAAAGCGGAAAAAAGCCGCAGTTCTGCGCCTCCTCAGAGGGGGCAGTAACTTCTATTCACCTGAACCGCTAACTGCTTATTGGGGAAGCCTACAGCGGCGGGCTGGCGGGGAAGTCATCACGTTTGCGGGCATCCTCCTCGATGGCGCGCATCGCCGCCAGCGCCACATGCTCGCGCCAGGGACGCGCCACTACCTGCACGCCAATCGGCAGGCCCGCGCTGCCCTGTTCCGCCGCCCGCGCCGCGCGTTCCACCCGGTCGCCTGAGCGTTTGCGCGCCGACTCCTCCTCGGCGCGCACGCGCGTCACCGGAACCACGCCTGCTGGATAGCCTAGCAGATTATAGAGCACCTCATAGCCGCCCGCCGTCAGCAGGTCTTTGCTCGCGCCGTGGGGGAATGCGGGCACCGCGCACGCCGGAGCGATAATCACATCGAACGGGCCGCCATCGTCGCGGTCCAGCGCGGCCAGGAAGCGCTGCTGATAGGCCATCTGCGCCTCGACCAGCCGCCAGTAGTCCACCGTCCGCCGCTGACCGAAGTTCCGCGCTACCTCCAGCGTGCGCTTCTGGCCCGTGGCCCGCAGCAGCCCCCGCACCGAGGCCAGCATCGGCGCGGGGGCGCTGGCCAGCGTCAGCAATTGGGCGATACGCGGATCTTTCTCTCCGCCGTGCAGAATACCTGACAGTGTCGCGCCGCCATCCGAGCTCAACAGCCCATAGAAGATGTCCACGGCGTGCATCACATCGGGCGGACGCCACTCCAGCACCTGCGCGCCCCGACCCGCGAGCATGCCCGCCGCCTCGATCACCGCGCGGCGCACGGCGGGGGAGACGGCCAGCGTGCCATCGTCGGCGTAATAGGCCACCCGCAGCTTCGCCACATCCACCGCGGCCAGATCGCCCAGCGGCATCGGCGGCTCGACCGCGGGCGCGCGCCCACCGTTGAGCGTCTCGATGGCCAGTGCCACATCGTCGGTCGTCCGCGCCAGCGCGCCGATCTGGCTGACGATGGCGCGCTCGCCCAGAGGAATGCTGTAGCGGCCAGGATCAGACATGCGCCCCTTCGTCGGCTTGAGCGAGACGATGCCGTTGAAGGTGGCGGGCACGCGGAGGCTGCCGCCAATATCGGTGCCAATGCCCAGCGGCGACCCACTCGCCGCGATGATCGCCCCCTCGCCGCCGCTACTACCGCCACTGGTGCGCGCGAGGTTCCAGGGGTTGTTGGTGCGGCCATAGACGGGGTTGTCGCACTCGATGTAGAGCAGCGCCTGCGCGACATTCGTCTTGCCCAGAATTATCGCGCCCGCCTGACGCATGCGCGCGACATAGTGACCATCCTTGGCGGCGGGCTTCTGCGCCAGCGCCTGGATGCCAAACGTCGAAGGCGTCCCGGCGAGGTCGAGGCATTCTTTCACGGTGATCGGCACGCCATGCAGCGGGGGCAGCGGCTCGCCACGGGCGCGGCGCTCATCGGCGGCCTGCGCCTCGGCGCGGGCGCTCTCATAGCGCTTGACGACGACGGCATTCAACGCGGGATTCACCTGCTCGATGCGGGCGATATGCGCCTCCACCGCCTCCGCTGAGGAAATCGCGCCCCGCGCGATGCGTGCCGCCAGGTCGGCTGCCGAAAGCTGTGTCAGCGCCTCATTGCCCATGTATTCGCCTCTTTCGTTGGTGATCTCGCCATCCAGTGTAGCATGCGGCCACAAGAAGACAGGCATGCAGCAGTTCGGCGTTCCCCTCGTAGCATCCCTGGCCACATGTTCGTAATGTTTGTAATGTTCGTACGTTCGTTGGGCCGCACCTCTGAAACGCCCTTGCTCGCTCAAGAAACCTCAAAGCAAGGACCGAGGCTTCTCTTGACTTTGACGTTACGTCAATGTTGCATCCTCAGTGTGTGAGTTGTCGCAATCGGGTGAACCGCGATTCCGCCGGCGGCCACGCCAATAAACCTGCATTGCGATATATTTGAGAGGAACCTTCCTATGAGCACGATTGACACGCTTGATATCCTGGTGCAGCGTAACCAAGAGTTCGCCACCCATCGCTTCGTCGCTGGTCTGCCGATGCGCCCAACCCTGCGGACGATGATTATCGGTTGCGCAGACCCGCGCGTCGATCCGGTCCACATCCTCGGCCTGGAACCGGGTGAGGCGGTCGTGCTGCGCAACGTTGGCGGTCGCGTGACGCCAGGAACGCTGCAACTGCTGAGCATGCTGCTCCAGGTTCCCACCAGCGCAGGAGCGCCATCAGGCGCGCCAACGAGTAACAATGCCAGCGCTCCCTTTCACCTGATCGTTCTCCACCATACCGACTGTGGCATCACCCGGCTGGCCAGTAATACGACGCTGATGGCCGACTATTTCGACATCCCGCCCGCAGAGCTTCCGGCTAAAGCCATCGATGATCCCCGCGCCGCCGTGGCCAGCGATGTAGCGATGCTGCGCGCCACCCCGGCCATACCACCTGCCATCCTTGTCTCCGGTCTGGTCTATGACACGGAGACGGGCCTGATTGAAGTCGTCGTTCCGCTCGCGCCCATCCGCCCAGAGCAGAAAGTAGAATGAGGTTCATCATGAACACTGCAATCGCCGACAAACATGCTCTCATCACTGCCAACGAATGGTTTGGCGGTGGACATCGCGTTCCCTACGATCCCAACCACCACCGCATCCTCACGTCGCATGATGACCCGAATACCCTGACCGCACCGCACCTGATGGTCTTCGAGCGAGCCGTCGGCGCACCCGATGCCACAGGCCGATGGATCACCATGCTTCCTGGCTATCCCGATGGCTCTTACGGCTACGCCAGAGTTGACGCCCTGCTTGGTGATGCGGGAAATCAAGTGGCTCCACGCCTCTATCTCGAATACGTCGGCCAGGGCGACTCAGATAAGCCCAGGGATTACCCTTACTCGACCATCGAGAGGGCTGATCTGGTCGAGGCGCAGTGGCGGGCGCACGGGGTGCGGCGCGCCTTCGTGGTGACCTTCGACTACTCCTCGCTTGTCGTGCTCGAACTGCTCGCGCGCCAGCAAGAACGCCTCGCACGTGGTGAGCCGCTTGCTACCCGTATCGAATCGGTGTTCATTGCCAATGGTGGGCTATTTGCCGATGCGCATTCCCATCCTTTGCTGACGACGCCCCTGCTCAAGACACCGTTGGGCGCGCTCAGTATGTGGCGCGCGCAGCGCTCTCCGGCTCTCTTCAGGAGCATCATGCGCGGCGCCAGAATGTATGCTCCTGAGTATGGGGTGACAGATGCGGAACTCGATGATCTCTATGATGCGATTACGCGACGGGATGGGGCCGCATTCCTCCACCTGGCGGCGGGATTCGTCGCCGAGCACAAAGCCCATGCCCAGCGCTGGGACTTCGCCCGGCTGTATCACGCGCTACGCGATTCGGTCGGCTTTTGTATTGCTGGCAGCACGGAAGATCCCTACGAGCCAAACCAAATCGTAGCGGCGCGCGCGCGGCTGGGCGGCGATGGCCTCGACATTCGCACATTGCCCGGTGGCCATTTCACCACCGCCGAGCATCCCGATTTGCTCGCCGCGCTCATACGGGAGCGTGCCGTGGCGTGGCTCCAATCGTAAGCACGCCACTGGACATATATAGTGAAATGTCTGGCTTGATGCGTCAAGGAAGGAGGTGAGGCGCCTATGTTTCGCATTGGGGAATTTTCCCTCATCGCCCAGGTGTCGGGACGGCTCCTGCGCTTCTACGACGAGATTGGCCTGCTCAGCCCGGAGTATACCGATCCGCAGACGGGCTATCGCTACTATAGCGCCGGGCAACTGCCTCGCCTCAACCGCATTCTCGTCTTGAAGGAGCTGGGGTTGGGACTCGACCAGATTGCCCGGCTCCTGGATCAGGACACCTCTTCCGAGGAGATCCGGGGCATGCTGCTGTTGCGCAAAGCCCAAATCACCCAGGCGATGCGGGATGACCTGGCCCAGCTCCAACTGGTCGAGGCGCGTCTCGATCAGATTGACGCCTTTGACCGGACACCAGTTCTCGATGTGGTGGTGAAAACGATCCCACCCCAGCGGTACCTGGCGCTGCGCGAAGTCTTCCCGGACGTTGCATCCGTCCGTCGGCTGGTCGTACAGATGACGGCCATTGTGCCGCACAAAATGTCGGCGAGCAGCCTGGGCCAGATTGCCTTTGTCATTCACTCACGGACATTTGACCCCGACGCCCTGGACTTCGAGGTCGGCTATCTCCTCACGGGCAGCCCTGGAAACGCTGGAAAAGCCCTCGCCACGGTCCAGCTCTCAGAGGAACGAATACTGACTGTGCGTGACCTCCCTGAGGTTGAGATCATGGCGACGTTGGCGCACGCCGGAAGCATCACCGACATCCATCGCAGTTATGGCCTCCTCGGTACCTGGGTAGAGCAGCAACACTGGCAGATCGTGGGGCAGGGACGGCAAGTCCTCTTGCAGCTTCCTCAACCCAATCACGACGATGCCGTTATCGAACTCCAAATTCCCGTCAGCAAGACGGCTACATCGCACACAAACATGCCGCAAGAAATATAGAAGGAGACTTCCATGGACGCAATCCTGATATTCGCGACGCAGGCTACGCTGAGTCTGCTGTCCTTTGGGCTGATCGCGGTCTGGGTGATCTACCCACGTCTGCGGCAACGCTCGTTGCGCGACGCCTTGACGCCGCTGCTGCTGATCGAGACCCTCCGCACGGTTGGGCTGGTCGTACTCATTCCTGGCCGTGTGGGCGCCGCGCTGCCTGCCGGGTTCGCCGTTCCCGCAGCGGTGGGCGACATGCTCGCCGTAGTGCTGGCGTTCGTCGCGCTCGTCGCAGTACGCGCTGGCTGGCGGGTCGCTCCGGCGCTCGTGTGGCTGTTTACCGTGGTAGGCCTGGTGGACTTCATCAATGCCACCGCGCTGGGGCTGGTCCTCGGTATTCCCTCGTATAATCTTGGGATTGTCTGGCTGCTGCTCACGTATGCCGTGCCCGCCTTCATAGCGGTCCATCTGGTGGTGATCGCCGTGCTCCTCAACAGCGCACGCCACGAGCGCCAGCATGCTGGAGATGATCGAGAGCGGGCGGTGGATGTTCCCGAGCGTCTGACGGCGAGCATCTCGTGAGACTCTTGCTATGAGGCTATGACGCCGGGTTTGATTCTTGAAGGATGTCAGCCTCCGGTATGCGCACATCCAGCGCCTCTCTCCGTCGATACGCTACAATGTGACGGAGAGCGATGAAATACCGAAGAGGAATGCCACGGATGACATCAGCCCAGGACGAAACCGCCAGCCAGCCAGTAGCCCGCCATGCGCTCGAGTATCCCGCGCTGGTGGGCATTCTTGGCGGCGGCCAGCTTGCCCGCATGACCGCCGAGGCCGCCTCAACGCTCGGTATCGAGACGGCGATTCTGGAGCACGAACCGAACAGCCCGGCCGGCCGTATCGCTATGCGCGAGGTCACTGGCGCATGGACAGATGAGCAGGCGCTGGCGGCGCTGGCGAAGGATGCGCTGGTGGTCACGCTCGAAAACGAGTTTGTCGCGGTCGCGGCGCTGGAGTGGCTGGCGGCGCGGGGCGTACCGGTCTTCCCCACGGCGCGGACGCTTGCTACTGTGCAGGATAAGCTGCTGCAGAAACAGCATATGCGCGTGGCGGGCGTGCCTGTACCCGAATTCGCGGAGGTTACGCGAACCGACGATATCCTGGCCGCGGGCGAGCGCTGGGGCTGGCCGCTAGTGCTGAAGGCGCGGCGCAACGGCTACGATGGCTATGGCAACGCCACCCTGCGCGGGCCGGACGACATCGCCGACGCCTGCACTCGGCTGGGATGGCCGGAGCGCACGCTGCTGGTGGAGGCATGGGCGCCCTTCACGCGCGAGCTGGCGGTGATGGTCGCGCGCGGACGCGATGGCGCGTGTGTGGTCTATTCGGTCGTCGAGACGGTGCAGCGGAACCACATCTGCCATATCGTGCGCGCGCCCGCTGTGGGTGACGCGGCGATGCTGGCGCGGGCGGCGGCGATTGCCCGGCAGGCGGTCGAGACAATAGATGGCATCGGCGTCTTCGGCGTCGAGCTGTTCGAGCTGGCCGATGGCTCCATCCTCTACAACGAGATCGCGCCGCGCCCGCACAACTCCGGCCATTACACCATCGAGGGCTGTCTCACCTCACAGTTCGAGAACCATCTGCGCGCCGTGCTGGGTCTGCCGCTGGGCAGCGCGGCGATGGTCGCGCCCGCCGCCGTGATGGTGAATCTGCTCGGCACGCGCACCGGCCCTGCCCGCGCCGATGGCCTGGCGGACGCGCTGGCAATTCCCGGCGCGCACGTCCACATCTATGGCAAGCTCGCCTCGCGCATCGGCCGCAAGATGGGCCATGTCACCGCGCTTGGCGCCACCATCGCGGAGGCCGAGGCCACCGCCCGCACGGCAGCGGACGCCATCACGCTGTAACGACTACGGGCGGTGAGCAGGCTCACAGACCGCCCTTTGGCTTCGGAATGTCTGGCGCGAATAACCCGTACATGAGAGCGCTTATCGCTGGGACGACGGTAAGCGCGTATGTCATGATTGCCGCTCCCTCTGCGTCCTGTGCCCCCATCGCTGTGTGAATGACGATCACTGCCCCTAGCGTGAGGATGGCGACGATCAGGAGACCTGCAAACCACATCCGTTGCCGACCCCTACGAGCCGTTGCCAGTGCGTAGAGCGCAAGCAGCATCGCCAATGACACTCCAATCGCGTAGAGAATCGCGGGCAAGACGGGGTCGCCATTGCGTTCGAGAGCCGCTGCCCCCAGACACAGTAGCGACACCGCCGAGAGCACAGCGATATTGTATCGAGTCTTGAGTCCTATCAGCTCAAATAGGGCGATTAGTAGCAACATCGCCAGAATAGCGACAAGAATTGGCGCCTGCGACATGAAGATGATCATCGCTGCTCCTCAAACATATGCTGGTTTCGCCCGAAGTAAGCGTAGCGCCATTCTACCAAAGAATCGTGCTGTGTGTCACGGGCTTCAGTTCGGCGCTGATCGGAATGAAAGCCCAGTCGCCACCAGGGCATCCAAGCCGTGTGCACCCACCAGCATTGGCGATCGTTCTCCCGCTTTGTGAGGCACTTCACTATGCACGGCCGCTTCGTCACGCTTGCCGTAACGTGCCCGTAACTCGCGTCGGCTACCCTGGAAGCGTGATGCGGAGGTAGCGCCGAGATGCACTATCAGCGGCGCGCCTGCCTCACCACTGCTATCGTATGTGGCCGGTTCTGAGTGCTAGCACCACCCCGCACTGGCCGCACAATTGAAAGAAGACAGGCTCATGGGAACCATCGAAATGTACCGTGAAGGCGCGGTTGCACGGCTGGTAATTGACAATCCGCCACGCAATTATCTGACGACGGCGATGTTTGAGCAGCTTGGCCGGTATGTGCGAGAGATCGAGGCCGACCCTGACCTGCGGGGCGCGGTCATCCATGGCAGCGGCGACCGGCTCTACACCGTCGGCGCGGATATTCGCGAGATGGAGCCATTCACCCACCTGGCGGACCGCCACAAGGAGACTGTTCGCTGGCTCAGTGGCGTCCATGCCGTCCTCGACCGTATCGACCATTCCTCGAAGGTCTTCATCTGCGCGATGAAAGGCATCTCGTATGGTGGTGGGCTGGAGATTGCCAGCGCGTGCGATATCCGAATTGCCGCGCAGGATGCGCGCTTCGCGATGCCTGAGGTCAAGCTGGGGATCATTCCCGGTTACGGCGGCACGCAGCGGCTGCGGCGGCTGATCGGGCTAGGGCATACGCTGGCGCTGGTGCTGGGCGCGCAGGAAATCGACGCCGAGACCGCGAACCGCTGGGGACTCGTGGATATCGTGACGCCGCGCGGTGAGGCGGAAATCGCGGCGCTCCAGCTGGCCCAGAACATCGCCAGCTACGCGCCCGTGGCGCTCGCCGCCGCCAAGCGCGCCATCCGCGATGGGGGCGATCTGGCGCTCTCGGATGGGCTGGCGCAGGAGCAGGCGCATTTCGCCGACTGCACGGCCTCCTCCGACTTCGCCGAAGGGCTACAGGCGTTCCTGCAGAAGCGCGCGCCCCAGTTCAGCGGCGTATAATCCCGCGCTCGTCGCCGAGGCTTTCCAGCTATACGGGGATGATTTCGGCGGCGGGCGCGCCATCGGTGATTGTCAGGATCGCGATGGTGCAGGTCGGTTCGCGGCGACGATCCATCGCGCTGCCTGGATTGAGCAGCATCAGGCCATCCGCGTCCTCCAGCAGCGGGATATGCGAATGGCCGAAGATGATGACGCGAGCCGACATAAACTCGCGGCGGGCGTTGCGGCGGTAGTCTTTGCGCTCGCCGAGGATATGCACTAGCCCAATCTCGCAGCCGCCGACCAAGAGCGTCCGCTTGAGCGGCAGCGCCAACACCACCTCCGGCTGCTCGACATTGCCCTGCACCGCCTCCACAGGCGCATAGGCGCTGAGCTGATCCAGCACCGCCAGCGCCGAAAGATCGCCCGCGTGCAGAATCAACTCGACATCCTCGAAGTGCCGCAGCACCGCGTCCGGCAGCCGCGCGCCGCGCTGGGGGATGTGTGTATCGGAGAGAACGCCGATGCGATGGTTTTCGCTCATGACCAGCCTCCCTTTCGGCCTCGCCAACGCGACTCCCGGAGTTCTCCGCATGCCAGAGATCCACAGGTGTGGCCCGTTCGGCTTACAGCGCTTGGATTGCTCAATGATAGCATGGCACAATGGAGTGGTATGGTGTGGCGTGGCGTGGCGCAGGGATCGGATGGACCTTTGGCGAACCTATGAGCGAGGATAGCAATGAGACACCGATTCTCCTGCCTGCTCGCGCTCATCGGCCTCATCGTTGGTCTTTTCCTCACGATCACGGGCTGCGGACCCATGACGGCGGGACTAGCGCGTTCGAGCGACGGCTCATCGCCGTCGGCGACGGTATTCGCCAAAACGGGTAGCACGCCAACGTCTCCAGGTACTCCCGGTCAGGCTGTCGCTACCCCGCCCCCGACGCAGCCAGCGCGCCTGGCGCCCACGCCGACCAGCGCTCCTGCTGCCGCTCCCGCGAGCTTCGCCAGCCGCGCGCTCGCCAGGACGAACGCCTACCGCAGCCAGTTCAACTGTCCACCGCTCCGCGAGAACGCACAACTTGACCAGGCCGCGTTCGCGCATAGCCAGGACATGGCGGTGCATGGCTATTTCGACCACAACAGCCCCGCTGGCCAGACCCCGTGGGATCGTATCCATGCGGCGGGCTACCAGTTCTCCATGGCCGCGGAGAATATCGCCGCGGGCTACCCGACGCCCGAAGCCGTCATTGACGCCTTCTTCCACGAGACGCCGCCCAATGATGGCCACCGCCGCAACCTCCTCAACTGCGCGCTACGTGACGTTGGCTTCGCGTACTACTATCAGAAGGGCAGCACGTACGGCTCCTACTGGACCCAGGATTTCGCGACACCGCTCTAGCGGGTCTCGCGGGTAATGACCCACATTATACCGTTTCTTCGCGTCAGTGTTTCATGCCCCCGGTGCATTTGCGCTGGCACTCTTCCTGCTCAAACTCTCTATGACGCATACGTTGCATGTACTCCATGAGCGACGGTGCTAGAGGCCTTATATCATGCGCGGGGAAGAGGCAGCGTTGCATGGCTGCATGGCTGCATGGCTGCATGGCTGCATGGAGAGAGAAGAAAAGCAGGGAGGCAGGATAGCAATGGGATCTCGATCTGCTACAGCAGGCTCTCTGAAACCCAGGCGTCCCATCCGGCGCTTTGATGTTTTTGCCGAATACAACCGGCTCAAGGCGCTTGATAAGGGCATGGACGAGCCGCATGCGGAAGGCTATGGCCTATGGCTTGCCAAGGTCGTCGCGAGCGGTGGCGGGCAGCGAGTCGGCAGCCGCCATACGGTTCCTGCTGGCCCAGAAGAAGACGCTGAGCGGCAGGAGGAATCTCGCCAGGCGTCTGCCAGGCAGGAATGGCACGAGTTGGGTGGCGAGCCTCAGACGGATGCGCTCTTCGACCGCGAAGTCATTCAGCGTATGGGTCCAGACTTCTATGCCCAGGTGTTCGCTCCGGCCATCGCACGGGCGGTGAGCGAGGGCCAGAGCTACGAGACGATGCGCGATACCCTGCGCAAAGACTGGAAACCAGCGCATTGAGTACGCAGGAGCACCGATGATGCAGCCAAACACGAACGCAAAGGATGATCGCGATGTGGCGACGGCGCTAACTGGCGTGGTCGTGCGCGGCGAGCGGAACATGCTGGCCGATACCGCCGCGCACGGCATCGAGGGGGCGCGTGCGGCGCTCGAAACGTTCTACCAATTTTCCAGGTGAGGGCACCTGCCTTCAGGCAGGGAGATGAAAATAGGGTGAAAACTGGGTGGCCCTATCGCGCCACACATGAACCGGGCATGGAGGTACGCCTCTCCTATGGCCTCGTACGCCTCATCTGCGAGATACCCGACGCGCCCGGCCTGAGCAGACCACGATCGGCGTGGACTTAGGGGTGAATACCCTGATTGCGGCCACCGATGGGCAGAAGGTCATCCTCATCAGTGGACGCAAGGCGAAAGCCACGATCCAATACCGCAATAAGCAGTTGGCCCATCTGAGCGCGAAGCAATCCAAGCACCAGAAGCATTCGCGCCGGTGGAAGCGTTTGCAACGGCGCAAGTATTGTCTGCTGGACAAATCGAAGCGCCAGGTGCGCGATCTCTGCCACAAGGCGACACACCAGGTGGCCGAGGCATTTCCTGGCGCGCTGTGCTATGTGGGCGAGCCGTTCAACGACGCTGCGCAACGCGCCCGACGCACGCAAGCACAGACGATCAGCCAGACGTGCACCCGCAAGATTATCCAGCAGCTTGATTACAAGACGGTCGGCGCCGTCGTCATTGATGAGGCCTACAGCTCGCAGACGTGTCCCGTATGCGGGCGGCGGAGCAGACACGGCAGGATGTATCGGTGCCCCCATTGCGGGACCACCAGCCCGCGCGATGCGGTAGGCGCAACCAATATCCTGTCCCTTGGTGTTCACGGTGAAATGCTCCCCGGTCGTTCCCTGCCTGAGCAGGTGAAGTATCTACGCCCCTGGCGTAGTAGTTCCGGCGGACACCCAGCATGTAGCTCAGCCTAGTTCGCTAGCTGAGAAGCCCCCGGCTTCAGCCGTGGGGAGGTGTCACTTGAGCACGGTTGCGCAGTAGGTCGTGTTGGGGCCGCGGGGGCCTGGACACTGCCTGGTCTGCTGGAACTGATCCGCCTGTCCGAAATCCTTCTGTGTACCGGGATAATCGCCGCCGTAGGTGTAGTATCCTGCCTTGTTGAGCGAATACCACGGATAGGCGCAGAAGGCGGTTCCATAGTTCGCCGCGCCGCAATATTGATTGATCTCGGCCTTGCCGCCATAGTCGCTCACCGCCGCCCAGCCCTGGGCTTTGCTGCCATCCCCGAAGGTCACGCCGAGGATCTGCAACGGTTTGAACCCAAGCCAGCTGGGCACGTTATACGAGTAACAGGGCGGCTTGGTAGCACTTCCGGGGAGGCAGAACTGGCCACCAGGCGAGGTGAATGGGCTGGTGTGGCCAATCTCCCACACGAGGCTATTGGGGGCATCATCTACCAGACCCCAGCCGAGCGCGTTGCCCAGTTGCTGCGTGTCAAAGGCGGGCATCAAGGGTCCATCGGCGTGGCTATTGAGCACAATCGTGCCGGAATGCCCTGTTGTCAGATTGGTCACCGTAATGTGCATACCATCGGCGGCAGGGGTGACATATTGGTGATCGGTTATGGTGTCGCCCGCATGCATGATCAGCGGTCCACCGCTGACACTGTCGGTGAGCATCGCGTTGAATGCCGCTGACTCCGAGTTGCCCGTCTTCGAGACCTCCCAAACGGGAGAGCAGACGGTGTAGATTCCGGGCGCGAAGGAAACGTTGAAGCCGCCGCCCGCTGCGCAGTTGTTGACGAAGCTGTTGGGGTAGAACTGTAGCTCAAGGAACGCTTGCCCATAGCGGCTATTGGGATCGGTGACTGTGCCGCCAATCCAAAATGTCGGTCCGACCGCATCGACGGCGGTGGTGCCGTCGGTTGGCAGCACTATCGTCCATGTCAGGTCCTGAGCCGAACCGGGGTGGCTTGAAAGCGGGTCAATCTCCGGCTCGTCATGGCCAGTGCAACTGCCAGTGTACCAGATGTCCTCCTGCGGATGGTGGCCAATGCAGAGGGATTGGCCTTGCGAACTCGGAGACGCCGCATGGGCATTACTGGTCGCTCGTTGTATGGCCACGGTAGTAATCAGAACGATAGTTGCGATGACGCAGACCGGAAGAAGTCGTCGGAGGACAGATTGCATGGATCGTTCTTCCTTCCCGTGTGGCTTTGGCAAACAAGACAACGCCCTGCACGCGAGCGAGGGCAAGAAGGTAAAACGGGTCGGCACACGCGTTGACGTTACTTACGGCATGCGCGACGCGAGAGGCCCAGGTTGTCCGGGCCTCTCGCGTCTGGGGAAAGTAGATGAACTCAGTCCGAACCAGACCTATCAAGGGTTTAGCAGCCCGTTGCCGGTTGGCGGAAGCCAGGGAACGGATTGAGGTCACCCATCAAGGTATAGCGGCCGATATTCGCGGATGTCGATTGTGTTGGCTGCGAGACGGTGTTTGGCGCAGTGCGCATGAACCATGGCAGGTATACCTCATCCTCTGGATGGTAATAGCCATCGGCGCTCTGCGTGCCGTTTGGATTCGGCCCCTGCTGATACGTGTTTGTGCCCAGCGCGAAGCCAATCCCAACGACTGGGTCGCCTGTCTCGAGGATGCCCGTGCAGCCGTATTGTGGCGCGGTCGGCGTCAGCCACGGCTCTACGGTGTTGTTTACGAAGGGATCGTCACCCCACTCCGCGATCTCATGGCTGAGCGCGTGAATATCCTGCAAGGCCCAGTCGAGTTGCGGATTGAAGATGCCCGGCTGAACGTATGATGCCCAGGCGAATGTCTGGACTACCGCGTTGCCGTTGCTGTTGCCGCTGCCAGCGCCAACGCCCGTTGGCGACGTGCCATGGTAGCCGATGATGCAGCAGTTGAGCGGGTTGTTCCCATCATACAGCATGACGCTGTTGGTGAGGTAGATCGGCAGGTGCGTTGGATTGGCGCTGTTCTCAAGATTATTGATCTGCGACGACCACCAGCCGACATCTACGTCACCGAAGATGACGCCACGGCGGCTCTGGAGTAGCGTGCCCTGGTTCTGGGGCACGACGATGGTGACGGCTGGCATCACATTCGGGTGCAGGATGACGTGATAAGAACTGCTGCCAGTTTTGTTGAACTGCGCACGCATGGTTGCGTCCTGGAGCTGGACGCCGGAATTACCCGCCGAAAGTGTGCCACCACTGCCCTTGTTACCGGTCGCATCGGTCGCGAACGGGGTGGTTGTATAGTCGAGATTGGTGAACTGTGGTGAGGCAAGCGTCGGAGCGACGACAGCGCTTCCGCTAAAGGTCATGCCGCCGACGACGACATTAATTGGCGTGATATCCGCCTCGATAGTCGTCGAGCAGGCTGAGCCGGAGCAGTTGTTCGGGTCGGCGCCGACCATATTATAGCCATAGGTCACGCCGTTGTTCGGATCGGTCGTCGTACCAAACCAGTGGGCTACGGTCCGCGTGGTTGGCAGAACTGTCGCGCCACCAATGCTGGCATCCGATGCCTTCAGCGTCGCATCGTCGATCACCTGTGGTGTGGGCGATGCCGCGTGCGCGCTATGCGTATAGACGGCAAACGCTGCGGTGAGCATAGACACCACAACCAGACTCGCCACGCCAATGATGGCGGCTCGCTTGGGAATTCGCATGAACAGAGATACCCTTTCGTCCGGTAACTACCCGGTAGCTACTCCGTTGTAGTCGCAAAGATACGGAGTGGTCGCTCGCGCGAGCAACCCAGAACTCGCCAATGAAACGTGTCATGCAATCGGCAAGAGCAAGCGGAGAGCAAACCCGTGTGTGCCGAAAACCGCCTCCTTTAGTTGTGCTAACCAGCCCACAATGCAAGGTCGCCGCGAGCGCAGCGCCCTGGAAAAATTGCGCTGGAAAGAGGCCGGGTGGAGCGCATACTACTCCACATCCCTGCTAACAACGCCAGGACAGCGTAAACGTTAGGATAAGCGCGAAGTACTAGGAGAAATGGGCTGGCGGAATGGCGAGAGGATGGGGGAAACTACCTGCCTAACCGCGCGCCAGGGAGTGTCAGCGAGCTACGGTTGAGATGGCGGCGTCGGTGTGCTGTTCTTTTTGCTACCGTTGCCGTTGCCATTGCCATTGCCGTTGCCACCGTTGTTATTGCCATTACCGTTACCATTACCACCGTTGTTATTGCCGTTGCCATTGTTATGGGGCGTAGGAGTTACGTGACCTGAAGGATCGGATGCGGAAGGAATCGCAAGCTGGGGGATAACAATATTGCTTGCACTGAGTGCATGTTGTTGGCCATTAACACTGCTGGTTAATGCCTGGGCTAGAGCCGATTGCCCGTTGCTATGCGCTTGCTCAAGAGCCGTGTATTCAGCTCGTATGGTGTCTCTCAGCGCGTTGACAACACTTGTGTCGTCTTGATGCTGATGGCGCATTGTGATGGCGAGTACAATCAACTGGTGGGTAGCATTGTCACACTCGCCCATCAGTGCGAGCGCCTGCTGGGCATGATTCTGGGCGGCTTCTGCTCGTGCCTCTTCCAGACGGTGTGCGGCAATCTGCGCCAGCGCATCACCGCGCTGCTGATTTGACCAGGCCAATTGCAAACGAATCGCCTCACTGGCCTGCTTGATACCGTACAATGGAGACTCAGGCAATGCCGTTGCCGCTGCTGTTGAGAAGGTCCAGTAGCCCACAAGTGTCAAGGCAAGAATCGCGGCACATACGGCCAACTGCAACGAGCGGCGCTGGCGTATCCGCCGTTTGCGTGTCGTGGGAAATGTAGAAACGTGAAGTCCAGGCGCCGCGTCAGCTGTCTCATCCATCAACGTGTCAAGCTGTTGTCGGACGCGTACGCGTGCAGTTTCAACCTCGTTTATATCGGACGTGACGCCATCGAGTGCCAGCGCCAGCCGCAGTGAAGGCACGAGCGACGGATATTCCTGAGAGCAGAGCGCAAGGCATTCTTCAGGAGTAGATCGGCCTGTTATGACGTCATTCAGCAGATTGTCAAAAGCACGCTCAGTGTCAGTCAAGAATATCTCCCTCACGTGCAAATCCCAAGGCTCTGCGCAGCGCTTCCAGCGCGCGGAACTGTAATCCTCGTACTGTGCCCTCCTGCTTACCCATGATATCTCCTACTTCACGTGCGGAGAGACCCCCGACAAAACGTAGAAGAACCACTTCTCGCTGGTCACTGGTCAGCGCACTGAGCGCCTGTTGTAATGTCATAATAGTCAATCGCCACTCGAGGTCATCTTCGGGCGGCAGCGATGATTCATCCGGTTGAAGCGCCGCGGAAGCATCAAGCGATACGATTTCGTATCCTCGCCGGTAGCTATCTATTAGCGCATTGTGAGCCAGGCGGAAAAGCCAGGCAACAAAAGACGAATCATGCTTGGGTGAGAAGCGATCGATCGTGCGCCAGGCGTTCAGAAACACTCTGGACGTCAGATCTTCGGCATCGGCCTGATTTTTCACCTTCAACCGCACAAAGCGATAAATTCGGTCAAAGTATAGATTGTATAACTGGGCGAAGGCTTCCCGGTCGCGCTGCGTGGCCCGTGCTACCAGATGTGGTTCTGATTCATTCATCATCTTTCCCTGCGGTACACGCTGGTGAACCATCTGCCTACGATTAGAACGAATGAAACCATCGATAGGAGCGCGGATATTCAGAAGAATAGTCTGCTGGTTATTTCGCTGCGGAGGCGCTACCAACGCCGTGCGGGCCGCGAGATGAGTGGGGTCTGGAGCCGGGTACTTTGAAGATGTGAGAAGCCAGCGAAATGCCCCCTGGCCTAGACATCGCTGGGCGTAGGGGCATAGATTTGGGAAGGGGCGCAACATACGGAAATAGATTGACAAACCGCGCCCCGCGCGCGACAGGCGCTTGGCCGTTCCCTGCCATGGCGCCTGCCGCGTGATGCTACCTTCGCCATTCCCGCGCTTTGCCATGTGGTTGCCTCCAGTGCCATGGTGTGGGTGTCGAATCTTCTCGAAAGGACAGAACGATGAACATCGAGAACCTGAGTAAGCGTGATCTACTCGTGTGGAAGTATGTCGTCGAAGGCTTAACTATTCGAGAAATCGCGGATAAACTCGGTATCCGCTTTGACGCGGCCAACATGCGTATCGGCCTCCTCTATTTAAGGCTCGGACTTCCACACGAGGATGGGGTATCGCGGCGCACACAGCTGGTACGAGCTGCACAGCAATTTACGGGAGCATAGCTCCGCCGCATTGTGCCATCTTACTCGCCTTTCGTGACATCGCTATCGAACACCTTGCCGAGTACGTCGCCCAACCTTTCCAGCAGCTCGTCGCGTCTGCGTCGTTCTTTCTCTAGGAGCGCCGTCGCCCACTCTAGCATTTCAGGGGTACACCCCGTTGGCTGCTCGTCATCTTCAGTTGGTCGCTTGGTCTGGTCGTCGCTCATGCATGTCCTCCTCGAAAGGTGATGCCATATAGTCTTGTCTGATTCCTATACGGCACCAACCGACGCTGTAATTACGCCACCTCTTCATCCATCAACCGCTCGACGTACTCTCGGATCGCCGAGACAGGTACGCGACGCGTCCGGCCGATCTTGACTCGGCCGCCATTGCTGGGTCAACCGCCGCCGCAAACTTTGCTGTCTACGGTGTGGCTCCGGCTGCCGGGGGCGTTGTTGCCGATGATGCCCTCGATGATGAGTTCAGTCTCGCCAATGGAGTACAACGCGGTTGTGGCGAGTCTTTTGGCGCCAGTACCCCAGTGCTAACGCCAACCGGCGAGCGGGCGATTGCGTCGCTCAAGGTTGGCGACCAAGTGACCGCCTACGATCCGCAGACAGGCACGAGCAGCAGTCAGCGTGTGGAGGCAACCAGCATCCACCACGACGACAATCTGGTCGATGTCACGCTCAAGGTCACAACGCCTGCTCATGCGAGCGTGCAAGCAACGGCAACGGCAGCAGGCAAGTCAGCCACACCGGCCACGGGCACGAGCATAGCCACCGAGGCCACTGCGCCACAAGCCAAGCTCGCGCCATCTACCACTCACACTGAAGTGGTCCACACTACCGCCAACCATCCCTGGCTCTCCGCCGATCATGGCTGGCTGATCGCCAGCTTCCTGCAGGTGGGCGAGCCAGTGCTACAGGCTGATGGGAGCGTCGCCACGGTGGTAAGCGTGCGCAGTGTGCCGGGCGCGGCCGAGATGTGGGATCTCACCGTCAGTCAGGTGCATACGTTTGCGGTCGGCAGCGGCGCGTATGTGGTGCATAATTGTGCGGAGCTCGATAACTGGCGTGACCACTCCACTCATTTTGCCGACGATTGGAAAGCACGCGGTAGGCCTTCCACTGATGAGATGGATGATGTCCTCACGAATGGAAGGTCGCTCTATGATACGAGGACCACCAACTACGCTCAGGCAGGCAAAATCCGTGGAAAGTGGTATACCATTTGGTACAAAGACCCCGATGACCCTAGATTGGTGAGTATCCAGGATGAAGCCCATGGCGGGTATAGGCCCTATGACTCCAACGTAGGCAGAAGGTGGTGGAGTGCACCTCACTATAATCCCCAATGGAGAAATCCGTTTGGTTACCAGGATTGATTTGGGCAGGTACAGGGAAAATACCTGTACGGATGACGTTGGTCATCAATGCGACGTAGCAAGGCGAGAAGCCGTCTCAGCACCGAAATTGAACCGGGCTTACTCACTGGGGTAGATTGAGTAGGCGCGAGTTGGCTTCTCGTTGTTGCATCAACGATGTCAGCATGAAAGATTGGAACATGCCCGACGAAGTTAATCCGGCGTATGTCACATACACAGGCCATAGCCGAGACGTCCTTGACATTACGTGGTCGCCTGATAGCCGCTACATTGCATCGGCCAGCAAAGACGCCACGGTGCAGGTCTGGGAGGCGCTCACAGGTCGGCACCTTTTGACCTATACGGGGCATACGGTGCAGGTCTTTTCGGTTGCGTGGTCACCTGATGGGCAGCACGTGGCCTCAGGAGGTATGGATGAGACACTAGACATCTGGGAGGCACGTACCGGAATTCAGGTGAGTACGCACAAGCTTATCTCGTTCGTCCAGAGCGTGGCGTGGTCGCCCGATGGGAACCATCTCGCTGCCGGTAGTTTTCGGCGCGTTTATCTGTGGCAGTGTCCCGAACAGGTGTTGGTCGCGACCTATTACGGACATCATGGTCATGCATTAGCACTTGCCTGGTCCTCCGACGGACGGTATCTCGCATCTGCGGACGATGATGGGCATCGGTTTATCTGGGATGTCGTGACCAGCCGCAAAGTACTCACCTTTCGCTCGTTGCACGAAGCGGCCTTTGCGCTCTCTTGGTCGCCAGAGGGGTACTTTCTAGCGTCAGGAGGTACCAGCCGTGTTGTCGAGATCCGTGATGTGTTCGGCAAGAAGGCCCTAACCGCCTATGCAGGACATACCGAGCATGCCAGCCATACGACGAACATCTATGACATCTCCTGGTCGCCGAATGGACGCTACGTTGCCTCAGCCAGTGGCAATGCCGCCACACCCCTTTTTGCGAACAGCGGCACGGCGCCGCCGATCCTCCCCAATGATAATGTGGTGCACGTGTGGGAAGCGGCGAGCGGGCAGCATCTCTACACCTACCAGGGACATACGAGCGCCGTCTCATCAGTACAGTGGGCGCCGAACGGCCGCTATATCGCTTCGGGAAGCTGGGATAAAACCGTTCAGATTTGGCCTGCTCCCGTAGTGTAATGTCCAACCCATGATCTCAGCGTACTAGCAGCTTTCCCCTATTCATTGACATGGGTGGTTGATTGCCAGCTTCCTCCAGACGGGCGAGCGGGTGTTACGGGTCAATGGGAGTGTCGCCACGGTCGTGGCTGTACGCGGTGTGGCGGGCGCGGCCGACATGTGGGATCTCACCGTCAGTCAGGTGCATACGTTCGCCGTGGGCAACGGCGCGTTTGTGGTGCATAACAACTGGTGCACGGTTGGCGGCGGCGACGACTCGATCCACTATGATGGTATCATTCGCAAGCTCGCCTGACCTGGGCAGGCTCGGTAGGCACGCCGCCCTGCACCGGGACGGCGATCACTCCAGGGACGTTGACCAGCGTGCAGTATACGCAGTCGTTTAGCTACGACACGCTCAACCAGCTGACCAGTGGTCCGCTGGGCAGCTACAGCTACGGCGACGCTGCTCACCTGCATGCCGCCACCTCCGTCGGCAGTGGCAGCGGGCAGTATACCGCCAGCTACGATGCCAGCGGCAACATGGTCTGCCGCGCGCCTACAGGCAGCGTCTCGTGTAGCGGGACGAATACCGGCCAACAGCTCACCTGGGATAACGAGGGACGGCTGACAGGCTGGCAGAACGCGCCGAGCAGCCATCTTTCATGAGTTAGCCCACATTATTCTAGGGCATACAATCCCACATCACTATGAGGAATATCAGACGCACCGAGGGATTATGGAGTTCCAGGCGGAGGCAGTTGCCTACTTAGCCATGCACGAGCTAGACTTACTCGATGACGACCAGGCAGCAGAGAGCCGAGGCTATATTCAGCACTGGCTAAAAGCCGAACACCCACCAGATAAAGCGATCCAGCAAGTGTTCACGGCCACAGATCGTATATTGAAGGCAGGACGAGGCGCAGTAGGCGCTCCCACGAGCTGAAAGGTATTTTGGGATGAGGAAGTCAACGCGCTTTAGCTTGGCGGCTATTGATTTCACCATGTGGCTTCAGTCGCTTCAAGAAGGCAAGCCGATGCCTCTGGAAGAAATCCAAGAACGTATCGAAACGATGCTGGCGCATACAGACCGGGTAGTGCGGATAGACGAGCTGCGTAGAGTGGTGGCATTGCCTGAGAGTTTACGCGCCCGTCATGTCCAACAACGACTTGACAGCAACGCTGACAGCAACCCAGGCGAACTTCCACGACAGTAGATGACAAGCGGCGACAAAAAGAAAGCCGCGAAGCCCTGAATTTCAGGACTCCGCGACATCTGACGAACGGTATTGGACCGTCATTTTGGTGGAGATGGGGGAGAGTCGAACTCCCTGCGTCTCGTCTCACACCGTCTCCTGGCGTCTCTTGTGCCTGGATTCATGCGGGTTGGCGAGTCCACCTGTCTCATATGATCTCAGCTTATCTCTCCAGGTTGGCATCAGCGTTGGCATCAATGGCATCGACCGATATGGTGGGAAGCATGCATTTTGTTCACGCCAAGTCTTTGCTCAGAATGGAATACCAATTCCACGGGAATCAGCTGTTGGGGGCTATCCTTTGCGAGGTATTGAGCAACCAGCTTCCTATGGATTTGATGCTCAGTTGTTGACACTCGCCGTGGCTCAAGTCAGGGGATTCTCGGATAACGCACATGGCAACCCAGATCAGCATATGGCACCACGTCCAAAGTATGTTGATGCTTTTACCCACAGAAAACGTTGTACGGCGGAACCGCCAACCATCAGTAGGAGATTGGTGAGGGGCAAAGTGCCTGCCAGTCTGTTCTCGCGCAAGCAGGCGAAAACGGCCAGAGCGGCAGTCCAAAGAGACCATTCACCCCCCTGCCGTAAGGCAGGGGCCGCTCTGGCCGCAGACGAGTAAAGTTGCCCCTAGTGCCGCCGTTCCAGCGCTAGAATATTGCTGAAGGTAGTCGCCTGCTTACGACATCAGCTGGCCCTACACCCATCTCAATGGAATGAGGAGTTGCTCTGTGATCATGTTGAGATGCTATATCCCTCATCTGTGACCAGCCTATGACAGCGCTGTGCTATCCCTTGCGGCAGATCAGGTAGGAAAATGCACAACTGGACCGGACTGGAAGGCGCATGCTCATGTCAAGCACAACACTACGTAAACCCGCCGTATCGTGGCAGTGGAGACTCTGGCGTCAGTGGGTTCTGGCCAACGCACTCGGCGAGACGGTGGGACTGGGCGCTACGCTCTTGATCGGTGCATTCCTGCTGGGGCAGGCAGAGCCAACCATTGGAGCCGTTCCCGCCGTGATTCTCGGTGTTCTGGCAGGTACATTTATCGAAGGCTCGGTCGTGGGAACCAGCCAGTGGTTGGTGCTGCGCCATCCTCTCCCGAGAATGCGCTGGGGGGTCTGGGTGGGAGCAACTGCCCTAGGGGCCTGCATAGCCTGGACGCTGGGCATGATCCCCAGCACCGTGATGACCACCGGGACAGAGAGCGGAACCTCAGCAGCACCTGGGCAGATGAGCGATCTGGTCATCTATGCGCTGGCAGCTGGTCTGGGTCTGGTGACAGGATCTATCCTGGGAGCGCCACAATGGCTGGCGCTCCGTCCGCACCTACCAAAGGCAGGGTGGTGGGTTTTGGCCAATGCACTTGCCTGGGCGGTCGGGATGGTGGTCATCTTCATAGGAACCAGCTTCATCCCCGCCTCCGGCATGACGTGGTCACTAGCGCTACTACTCTTGTTCTTCGTAGCCGCCGCTGGTACGCTGGTAGGGGCGATTCATGGACTGTTCTTGATCTGGATGTTGCAGCAGCGTGAGCAAGCTGAGAAACGACCGTAACAGTTCATCCGAAGAAGTAATGTTCGAATCTACGCTGACCCGCACCCCAGAGTACGGTCAGAGAGAACGAGAATTACCTTTGGGTTGCTAATGCCTGGGCAAAGACGGCCGGCGCCAGGTGATGTAAGGCGCTTCAGCGAGGAACTGACAGGCATGAACGGTCTCCTGGGTAAGATAGAAAGATAGACAAATGGCAACTGCTATCTTACTCTCAAGAGCCTCATGCCATGATTTCCTCCTAAAAATGTACAACGTCGAGCTCAGAACGCAATACATGAAGCAGAGTGCATCTGAAGGCTGTGACCGTGGCGCAGAGGCTTGTTCCACTGCTGTAGCGTCTCCCCCGGTTGAAACCCGGGAGCTTCTCGGGGTCGCACCCTACGCCATGATGC
>Ga0207674_10001029_pt1 | contig 36400 bp, 32 predicted proteins | sample KBSCornC72_FD_184303 | JGI IMG/M metagenome (GOLD analysis project Ga0207674, IMG submission 184303) | Corn rhizosphere microbial communities from Kellogg Biological Station, Michigan, USA - KBS Corn C7-2 (SPAdes) (version 2) | ecosystem: Host-associated > Plants > Roots > Rhizosphere > Soil ... | reverse complement strand
TGCGGGAATGGTGAACGTCGACGTCGAATTCCCCGTTGCCTGGCCGAGACGAACGCGCTGTCCGCTGCGAATCGCGTAGATGGTCATGTCCGAGAAGCCTTGATTCTCTACGCTGATCGTGGTACGCGGCTCCGGACTCGGCGCGGAGTGCGACTTCGAACCTCCGCACGCGGCGACCGCGACTCCGAGCATCGCGGTGAAAAAGAAGCGCCGTGTGAGCATCGACTCCCTCCGGTATGATGTTGACTGCTACTAGGCGTTGGAGACTGCAAGCCTCGTGAATGTTCCGCGCTGCGCACTCGTCAGGCGCGACAAGCGAGGTGGACCGCAAGATGTCTCGCGTGCACCCAGTTTGCCATGCGTTATGTGGCATACGGTCTGCCGCCCGGGCCGATACTTTTCACCGCCAGGACTCGTGACTCTACTTTCAATTCGACATGGCATCGACCACGCGCTCGAAACCCGCGGGGCACAAGCGCCCCGAACCGGCGGCTCGCAAACCGTCTACCACGAAGCAAGCGAACAAGTATTTCGCCCTCCGGCGCTCCAGCATTCAAGGCAAGGGCGCATTTGCCACTCGGCCGATCAAGCGGGGCACGCGAATCATCGAGTACACGGGTGAACGCATCTCCCCGGAGGAAGCCGATCGGCGTTATGACGACGGCGGCATGGGGCGCCACCACACGTTCCTGTTCAGTGTCGACAGCAAGGTGTGCATTGACGCCGCGGTGGATGGCAACGACGCTCGGTTCATCAATCACAGTTGCGCCCCGAACTGTGAGGCGGTGGATGAACGCAAACACATCTACATCGAGGCCATTCGCGACATCGTGCCGGGCGAGGAGCTGACGTACGACTACCAGTACGAGCGCGATGGGACCGAGGACGAGAAGTGGGAGAAAATCTACGTCTGCCAGTGCGGGGCGCCGACGTGTCGCGGGACGATCCTCGCGCCGAAGAAGAAGCACGGTAAGAAGTGACACTGCGCACGCTCCTCGCGCATGCCATCGACTATGCCGGCCTGTTCCCACCGGCCCAGCTGGACATGCCAGGCGCCGTCGCCGAGTACGAGTCGTACCTCGCGTCGAGCGATGCGTGGGCGTTAGGCCGGTTCGTCGTGCCCGCGGCGCGGCTGCGCGAGCTGGCCGCGGCCGCGGGTGACGCGCCCTCGAACCCGTTAGGCTCCCGACAGGGTGAGCGCCGGCTCAGCGTCGTGTTGGGGGCCGATCTCGCTGCGGACGTGGAACGCCTGCGCGCATTCTGCGCCGATGTGAATGGCGAGGGTTGGTGGCGTGGCATCGATGCGGTCGAATTGCGTGCCTCGACGCCGGAGGCGATCGCGCAGGCGATGCGAGTGGTTCCCGATAGCGTCGAGCGATACGTGGAGATTCCGATCTCGGAAGACCCCACCCCGCTCGTCCGGGCGATCGCCGGGGCGGGGGCCTACGCAAAGGTTCGAACCGGCGGGACGACCACGGACGCATTCCCGGCGAGCGACCACGTCGCACGGTTTCTCGCCACGTGTCTCCGGGAGGCGGTGCCGTTCAAGGCGACCGCCGGGCTTCACCATCCGCTGCGCGGCGAGTATCCGCTGACCTACGAGCCGGGCAGTGCGTGTGGCCGCATGTACGGATTCCTGAACGTCTTTTTGGCGACCGCATTTCTCGCGGCCGGCCTCGACGAAGCCGAGGCTCGCGTGTTACTCGATGAGAGCGATCCTAACGCCGTGACCTTCAACCGCACGGAGGCGGTGTGGCGGAGTCACCGGCTTCCTCTCGATCGCCTCGCCGAATCACGACGCTTCCTCACGTCGTTCGGATCCTGCTCCTTCCGCGAGCCGATCGACGACCTTACCGCGCTCGGACTGCTCTCGCCGTGATCGACGAAACGCACCGTGCCGATCTCCGCTCGTGGGTGGATTCGGCGAACGACCCCGGTACTGATTTCCCGATCCAGAATCTCCCGTTAGGCATCGTGCGACGGGAACCGGGCGGTGCGGACCTGGCGGGTGTCGCCATCGGCGACGACGTAGTGTTGCTCGATGCGGCTGTGCGACTCGGGCTGCTGAACGGACCGGCTCGCGAGGCCGCCGCGGCGTGTGCGGTCGGGTTTCTCAATCCACTGATGGCGCTCGGTCCGAACGCTCGCCGCGCGCTCCGGGCCGGCCTCGTCGACGCGCTGCGAGAGGATTCGGAGACCGGCCGGCGGGCGCGCTCGCACGCTTCTGAGCTGTTGGTGAAAGCGTCGGACGTGGTGGTGCTCGTCCCGGCCGCCATCGGCGATTACTCGGACTTCTACGCGTCGATCGAGCACGCGAAGAACCTGGGCAGCATGTTCCGGCCGGACAATCCGCTGCTGCCGAATTACAAGTACGTGCCGATCGGCTACCATGGCCGTGCTTCGTCCATCGTCGCGAGTGGCGCGGGTGTCGTTAGGCCACACGGGCAGATGAAGGCCGAGTCGGATGCCGCACCGTCGTTCGGGCCGACGAAGCGTCTCGACTACGAGCTCGAGGTCGGAGTATTCGTGGGCCGCGGCAACCCGCTGGGTGAGCCCATCCCGATCGTTCAGGCGGAGGAGCGAATGTTCGGACTCTGCCTGGTGAACGACTGGTCTGCGCGCGATGTGCAGGGCTGGGAATATCAGCCGCTCGGTCCGTTTCTCGCCAAGAACTTCGCGACGTCGGTCTCGCCGTGGGTCGTGACGATGGATGCGCTCGAACCCTTTCGGGCGCCGGCGTTCCGCCGCACGGATGGCGATCCTGCGCCGCTGCCATATCTCTCGTCGCCGGCGAATGAGACCCGCGGCGGCGTGGACATCCAGCTCGAGGTGTGGCTTCGCTCGGCACGCATGCGCGACGCGGGAACGCCGGCGTACCGTCTGAGCCACGTGCGGTTCACCCAGATGTACTGGACGCTTGCCCAGCTCGTCACGCATCACGCGAGCAACGGCTGCAACCTCAATCCCGGCGACCTCCTCGCGAGCGGGACCGTGTCCGGTCCAGCGAAGGAATCGCGTGGCTGTATGCAGGAGCTGACCTGGCGCGGGACGGAGCCGATTAGCCTGCCGTCAGGCGAGCAGCGTCGCTACCTCGAGGATGGCGACGAGGTCATCATGCGAGGGTTCTGCGAGCGCGACGGCTTCACGCGCATCGGTTTCGGCGAATGTCGCGGGACCGTACTTCCCGCGCGCGTTTCGTCGGGCCACACCACCTAGGAAACTCCACCATGCAAGTAATCGAGACACGCGACGCACCAACGGCAGCGGGCCACTACTCACAGGCGATCGTGCACAACGGTGTCGTGTACGTCGCGGGCCAATTGCCGATCGATCCGAAGGACAAGAATCGCCCGGTCGGATCGATCGAGGAGCAAACGGAGCGTACGCTTCGGAACGTCGAGGCGATCCTCGTCGCGGCAGGCAGCGGGCTCGATCGCGTCCTGCAGATGACGATCTTCATCTCCGACATCGAGCTCTGGGGCGGTGTGAACACGGCGTACGCCCGCGTCATGGGGAGCCACAAGCCGGCGCGCGCCGTCGTGCCCGTGAACGACCTGCACTACGGGTATCAGATCGAGATCCAGGCGATCGCGGCCACCGGCTGACGTCACTTGGTGGAGGCGTTCACATATTCTCCACCATCGCCTTCGCGAAGCCGCTCGTCGACGTGAGCGTCGCGCCGTCCATGAGACGCTCGAAATCGTATGTCACGCGCTTCTGGGCGATCGTCTTCTCGAGGCTCGAGATGATCAGATCGGCGACCTCGTTCCAGCCCATGTAGCGGAACATCATCTCGCCCGACAGGATCACCGAGCCCGGGTTCACCTTGTCCTGGTTCGCGTACTTGGGCGCCGTGCCGTGCGTCGCCTCGAAGACCGCGTGCCCGGTCTTGTAGTTGATGTTGGCGCCCGGCGCGATCCCGATCCCGCCGACCTGCGCCGCGAGCGCATCGGAGATGTAGTCGCCGTTCAGGTTCGGCGTCGCGATGACGTCGTAGTCCGTCGGCCGCGTCAGGATCTGCTGCAGGAACGCATCGGCGATGACGTCCTTGATGACCATCCCGTTAGGCAGGCGCTGCCACGGTCCGCCGTCCAGGTCCACGGCGCCGTATTCCTCCTTCGCGAGCTCGTACCCCCAGTCGCGGAAGCTGCCCTCCGTGAACTTCATGATGTTGCCCTTGTGGACGAGCGTCACGCTCTTCGCCTTGCGGGCGAGAGCGTAGTCGATCGCCGAGCGGACGAGCCGCTTCGTGCCCTCGGCGCTGATGGGCTTGATGCCCACCCCGCTCGTCTCGGGGAAGCGGATTGCCTTCACGCCCATCTCGTTCTGCAGGAAGGCGATCAGCTTCTTCGCCGCGTCCGTCTGTGCCTTGTACTCGATGCCGGCGTAGATGTCTTCCGTGTTCTCACGAAAGATCACCATGTCCACGTCCTGCGGCCGTTTCACGGGCGAGGGAACTCCCTCGAACCATCGTACCGGCCGAACGCACGCATAGAGATCGAGTTTTTGCCGCACGGTCACGTTCAGCGATCGCATGCCCCCGCCCACTGGCGTGCCTAACGGGCCCTTGATGGCGACGAGGTGCCGGTCGATCGCAACGAGCGTGTCGTCCGGCAGGAAGGTGCCAAGCTTCTCGTTGGACTTCTCGCCCGCGAGCACCTCGAACCATGCGATACGGCGCTTGCCGCCGTAGGCCTTCTGCACGGCCGAATCGAACACGTGCTGCGACGCGCGCCAGATGTCCGGCCCGGTCCCGTCACCCTCGATGAATGGGATGATCGGCTCGGTGGGCACGTCGAGGCGGCCGTCACGCATCGTGATTGGCTCGCCGGCGGACGGCGATTTGAGGTCCTTGTACTGGGTGGCGTTGGCAGTAGCCATGAGACCCGGTCAGAGATGTGGTGAAGGCGAAATCGAGCCTTGAATTCTAGCGGGAGCCGGGATCATGGGCGACCCGCGGGAGGCGGGATATCACGAATCTGGCGCCGACGAAGTGTCCCGAAACCGGACGCGGGATGGTCCTGCGTAGCGGACGTTCCATGGTACAGCCAGCAACCGACTCAGCTATGTAAGTCATTGAGGCAATTTGGCTTCCATCGTCGACTCTCGGCAGGCCACGTGGCACCTCACCTGCTCTACATGATGGTGTCTCGCCGCCTGGGCGAGGCACTTCGGAGGAGGGATCGAGCGATGAGAGCATCAAGCGTCATCTTAGCCATAGCGGTGCTTGGCGCCGCGGCAGGGACGGCCAGCGCACAGGGGCGCGGCCGTAACAAGAACAACGACAATGTCCCGCCGGGTCATCGGCCGCCGGCGGGGATGTGCCGCATCTGGATTGACGGCGTTCCGCCGGGACACCAGCCGGCACCGACGGACTGCGAGACCGCGGTTCGCAACCAGCCGCCCAATTCGCGAATCATTTGGGGCGACAACACCAGCCGTCGTGACCGCAACGTGTATGACGACCGCAACGATCGCGGCGATCGGCGCGACAGTCGTCGCGACTACCCCCGCGATGCGAACGGCAATCCGTACGATCCGACCTGCGTCGACAACAACCGCGATGGCTGGTGCGACTACCACCCGGAGGTCCGCTCGGGCGTTCGGACGCGCGATGACACGCATCATGGGGACTATCCGGACAGCCATGGCCGGTACCCGGGTAACAACGGCGGATACCCCGGCAACAACGGCGGGACGATCGATCGAAGCCAGTATCCGTCCCGCCTGCCGGCGATGACGGGGGCTTCGTTGATCCGAGTTGGCGTTCGCACGGTGGACGTTCAGAACTGGCTCGGGCGGGGCTCGCTGCGTTCGGAGACGACGGACGCAAACGGTGACGGCGTTCCTGAAGTCGCGACGTGGTACGACGGCAGCGGCAACATCGTGCAGGTCTGGCGCGACAACGATCGCGACGGCCGCGCCGACTCCGTGGAGATCTACCGCAACGGCCAGCGGGTGCAGGTGATTCGCTGAGGGATGAGGGATGTGGGATGGGGGATGAGGGCGCTGTTAACCCTCATCCCCCATCCCGCATCCCCCATCCCTCCTCGACCCCTTTGATCTGGGGGCCGGCGAATCCACTTTCCCCGCATGACCAGTGATTCACGATTCAATCTGAGCGGGCGCGTCGCCGTCATTACCGGTGCAACTCGCGGCATCGGGCGCGCCATCGCGTTTCAGCTTGGCCGCGCCGGCGCCGCCGTCGTCATCAGCAGCCGAAAAGCGGACGCGGTATCCGCGACGGTGCAGGCGCTCGAAGCCGAGCGCATAACGACGCGGGGCTTCCCGGCGAACGTCGGACGCCTGGACGAAGCGCGGGCGCTGATCGCCCACGCGACGAGCGAGCTTGGAGGCATCGACATCCTCGTGAACAACGCCGCCGTGAGCCCGCTCTATGGGCCGCTCACGTCGATGACCGAGAGTGCGTTCGACAAGATCATGGCGGTGAACGTCAAGGCTCCGCTCGAGCTGGCGTGTCGCGCGCTGCCGATCATGGCGGCGCGAGGCGGTGGCTCGATCGTGAACATGTCGAGCGTCGATGGCCTCAGGCCCGACCACGACCTCGCCGTCTACAGTGCGAGCAAGGCTGCGCTCATCTCGCTCACCAAGGCAATGGCGCTCGAGTGGGGCGCACAGAACGTCCGCGCCAACGCGATCTGCCCGGGCCTCATCAAGACCGACTTCAGCGCCCCGATGTGGCGGGACAACGCGGGGGTGGCCGCGCAGCTCGCGCGCCAGCCGCTGCCACGCCTGGGCACGCCCGAGGACGTCGCGGGGCTCGCGCTGTTTCTCGCGTCGGACGCGGGGAGCTACTGCACCGGCGGAGTGTACGTCGTGGATGGCGGCTGGATGACCTAGGTGCCGCCCGCACCGAGGTCCGGCGTTAGGCAGCGACCTCGAAGATGCCGGCGGCGCCCATACCCCCGCCCACGCACATCGTGACGAGCCCGCGCCCGCCACCACGCCGCTTCAGCTCGTGGATGAGCTGCGTGGTCAGCTTGGCGCCGGTTGCGCCGAGCGGGTGGCCCAGCGCGATCGCGCCGCCGTTGACGTTCACGCGGTCTTCGGGCATCCCGAGCTCTCGCATCGAGGCCAGGATCTGTGACGCGAACGCCTCATTGAACTCGATGAGATCGATGTCGGACAGGGACATGCCGGCAAGGCGGAGCGCCTTGGGCACGGCCTTGATCGGGCCGACGCCCATGATGTCGGGCGCGACACCGGCCGCCGCGAAGGTGACGAACCGGGCCAGCGGCGTGATGCCTAACGCGTCGGCCCGCGCGCGCTTCATGACGACGAGCGCGGCGGCGCCATCGGAGTAGGGGCTGGCATTGCCGGCCGTGACCGTTCCGCCGACCTTGAACGCGGGCTGGAGCTTCGCGAGCTTCTCGGGCGTCGTGTCGGTGCGTACGAGCTCGTCGCGGCAGAACTCGACCTGCTCGGCGGTCCCCTGGCCATTCACGCGCTCCGCCCGTATCGGGACGATCTGGTCGCCGAAACGGCCGGCCTGCCACGCCCGCGCGGCCTTCTCGTGACTGCCTAACGCCCACGCATCCTGGTCGGCACGGCTCACCTGCCATCGCTCGGCCACGCGCTCGGCGGTGAATCCCATCCCGATGTACGATTCGGTCATCGCCGGATTGAGTCGCGTGTGGAACCCGGACATGGGGACCTGGCTCATCATCTCCACGCCGCCTGCCACGACGGTTTCGGCCATGCCGCTTATGATAGCCTGGGCGGCCATCGCCACCGTCTGGAGACCGGAAGAGCAGAAGCGATTGACGGTCGTGGCGGGCACCTCGACCGGAAAGCCGGCACGCAGCACCGACAGTCGAGCGACGTTCAATCCTTGCGACGCCTCGGGCATGGCACAGCCCCAGAGCACGTCGTCGATGTCGCTCGGTTTGATCCCGGCGCGGTTGACGGCCGCCGTGAGGACCTCGGCGGAGAGGTCGACCGGGTGAACGTTCGCAAGCGAGCCATCCTTCTTGCCGCGAGCCACGGCGGTGCGGACGGCCGAGACGATGACGGCGTCGTTAGGAGACATATCTGAACCTGAAAGTGTCTTGCGTGAAACCTAATCGACGTGGTCCCGAGAGCCCTCTACGGGGACACTCGCGATTCCTCGCTGCGCTCGGAATGACACGCTGTTTCTATCGTCGCCGGCCGCCCGTCCCCCGTACCCGGCAGTCGCCGGCCGCCTGCCGCCTGTCGCCTACCGCCTAGTTCCTCAACGGCTTCCCGGTCTTCAGCATGTGCTCGATCCTCTGCTGCGTCTCCTTCGTTCCAAGCAGCGAGAGGAACGCCTCGCGCTCCAGCTCGAGCACGTCCTGCTCGGAGACGTCCCGCGGCGGGCCATCGCCGCCCGCGAGCACGCGCGCGAGCGCGCGACCAATGCGGACGTCGTGCTCGCTCGCCTGTCCGCCCTCATGCATTGCCCAGATCGCGTACTCCAGGTTGCCGATCGCTTCCCGTCCGAGTGCGCGAATTCGGCGCGGTGGAGGGGCGACGTAGTCGCGCGCCATCTCGAGGACACGAGCCTTTGCGTCCCCCAGCAGGTGATCGCGATTCATCGAGATACGATCGCCGTCGCGGAGGAACCCGAGCTTCCGCGCGTCGAGCGCACTCGTGCTCGTCGTGGCCAACGCGATCATCTTGAACGCGCGCTTGACTGCCTCGAACGGGTCGGCCTCCTCATACGCCGCGATCTCTTCGCTGAAGCGGAACAGCAGCTCCTTCGTGCCGCCGCCCGCGGGGATGAGGCCCACGCCAACCTCCACCAGACCAACGTACAGCTCCGCGTGCGCCTGGACCCGTGACGCGTGGAGCGTCATCTCGGCGCCGCCGCCAAGCGTTAGGCCGAACGGCGCCACGACCACGGGGAAGGGCTTCTGGCGGAGCGACGCGACAAGGCGCTGGAACGACTCTACGCCAGCTTCGAGCGCTTGCCACTCGCCGGCCGCGGCTTGACGCAACACGAGCGCCAGATCGGCTCCCGCGGTAAACGTGCGCGGATCGTCGTTCCCGATGATCAGCCCGGTGTGCCTACCGCGCTCGGCCCGATCCAGGGCCGCGTCCAGCATCTGCAACACGCCTTCACCGAGCGAGTTCATCTTGCTGCGGAACTCGAGCAGCAGCACACCTTCACCGACGTCGTAGAGCGCCGCATCCGGCGACTGCTCCATCACGCGGTTGCGCAAGCGCAGCGCGTCGAGGCTCAGATGTCCCGCGAGCTCGTCGACGGGCGAGTACTGGCCGACGAACGTCAGATAGCGTTCGCCGTTGCCTGGCCGGCGGTAAAAGCTCTCCTGCGCCGTGCGGAGCAGTGGCGGCTCGCCAAGGCCAAGCGTGAGAAAACCACCACGAAGGAACTCGAGTCCCACCGCGTCCATCTGCTTGAATGGTCCGGACTCCCACGCGTAGCCCCATTCCATCGCGCGGTCGACCGACACGATGTCCGAGGCGATCTCGGGGGTCTTCGTCAGCGTGTAATGGCTTTCCGAAAGCAGCAGCTTACGAAGGAACTCCGCGTGCCGACCGCCCGCGGTCGTGAGCGCGTGCAGGCGATCGTTCAGTGGAAGGCCCTGAATGAAGTCGAGGTCCTTCAGAACCGGCTTCACCGCAGGCGCATAGTTGCCGGTCTTCCAGTCGAGTGTCTGGATCTCCTTTCCAACTTTCTTGTAGAAGCCCGCGCCGGTTTTTTCTCCGAGCCGCTTTTCAGCGACGAGTGTGCGCACCCAGTCCGGCAGCACGAAGTCCTCGCCGGTCGTGGCCGACAGGCCGGACGCCACGTGGGCCAGCACATCGAGCCCCGAGATGTCGCCCGTGCGGAAGGTCGCGGATTTCGGGCGGCCAAGCAGCGGGCCGGTGAGCGCGTCGACCTCGTCTATCGTTAGGTCGAGCTCCTGCATGTAGCGTATCGCGCGCAGGAACCCGTGAATGCCGAGACGGTTCGCAATGAAACCAGGCACGTCGCGCGCGACGACGATCCCTTTGCCGAGCAGCCGCTCGCCGAAGGCCCGGATGGCGGCGACGACTTCAGGCGCCGTGCGCTCCGTCGGTATGACCTCGAGGAGATGGAGATAGCGCGGCGGGTTGAAGAAGTGAGTTCCGAGAAACCGGCGACGAAACGGCTCGGTTCGCGACTCGACCAGGGTGCGGACCGGGATCGCCGAGGTGTTCGTCGAGACGATCGCTGTGGGGCTGATTACCCGTTCGAGCTGCTCGAACAGCTGACGTTTCGGTGCGGGCTGCTCGATGATGGCCTCGATGATCCAGTCGCAGTCCGCGAGCGACATGAGATCGTCCGCCGTGTTGCCGATCGTGATGAGCGCGGCGCGATCGGGGGCCATGAACTGTGGTGGCTTGCCTTTGAGCGCTCGTTGAACGCCGTTGCGCGCGGCGGCGTTCTTGTCGGTGTCCCCGGGGACGTCCAGCAGCACAACCGGAAAGCCAGCTGACGCCGCGAGCGCGGCAATGCCCGATCCCATGGCGCCGGCGCCAATCACTCCAATCTTGCCGATCCGCATGTACGCTCCGAGGTCGAATCGCGGTAGCGCGTGATCCTGAGTGCTCCCGCTCGAATCAACGCGCCGAAAAGATCAGCGCCCGAGCAGGCAGAGGGAAGGTGCGAGCGACGGCACTGCGGTTGCGTCTGCCGTTGTCACGCCGCACTTGTGTCGCGCGATGCAGTCGGGGATACTGCGAACGACACGACGACCTCACGGACATCACATGCCGCTGTCTGCTGCCGCCCTCGCTCTCGCGTTCTCCGCCACGATCGGCGGCGCACATCTTCGAGGCGATTCGTTAGTGGGTACCGGAGTATCGCGCGCGCTCGCAACGGCACGGGCGGCCCAGATTCGCGACGTGCGATATGCGCTGTCGTTCGACCTGACCGGGCGCGACTCGTCGCGCGGAACGGTGACGGCACGCTTCCGCGTCCTGAAGCCTGGTGATGTCATCCTCGACTTCCGCGGCCAGCGACTCGAAACGGTCGAAGTAAACGGTGCGGCGCTGCCGTCGCCGCAGTTCAACGGCGCGCACCTGAGCATCCCGGCGCGGTCCGTTGTGGTCGGCGAGAACGTGGTGACCATGTCGTTCGTTACGAAGATCGCCGCGGCCGGCGCCAGCATCATCCGCTATCGCGATGCAACTGACGGAGCGGAATACCTGTACACGCTGCTCGTTCCCGCCGATGCGAATCAGCTCTTCCCGTGCTTCGATCAGCCGGATCTCAAGGCAAGAGTCTCGCTTCGTCTTCGCGCCCCTGCGAATTGGCGCGTGCTCGCGAATGGGCGGGAGACCTCATCGCGCGCTGCGGGCACCGGACAAGCCGCCGACCACGAGTTCGCGGAGACGGAGCCGATCAGCACGTACCTGATCGCGTTTGCCGCAGGTCCGTGGACAACGGTGACGTCGGCATCGAGCAAGCGGCCGATCACGCTGTACGTGCGGAAGTCGCGCGCCGCGGAAGCGGAAGGTGACTCGATCATCGTCGCCAACGACGCAGCGGCGCGGTGGCTCGAAGCCTACTTCGCCCGGCCATTCCCGTTCAAGAAGCTCGACGTGCTGCTCGCGCCCGCATTCCCGTTTGGCGGGATGGAACACCCAGGGGCGATCTTCTACAACGAAGAGCGATTCATCTTCCGTGAACGTCCGACGCTCACGCAGCGCCTCGATCGGACGGCCACGATTTACCACGAGGTTGCGCATCAGTGGTTCGGCGACCTGGTGACGATGCGGTGGTTCGACGACCTCTGGCTCAAGGAGGGATTCGCGACGTACATGGCGGCGAAGATGCAGGCCTCGCTCGATACGGCGTCAGGCGCCTGGAAGCGGTTCTATCTGCGCAACAAGCCGCTGGCGTACGCCGTGGACGCGACGCGCGGCACGACGCCTGTGTGGCAGACGCTCGAGAATCTCGATCAGGCCAAGAGTAACTACGGCGCCATCGTGTACAACAAGGCCCCGTCGGTGCTCAAGCAGCTGGACTACCTTGTCGGGCCCGATGCTTTCCAGCGCGGGCTGCGCCGCTTCCTCGCCGCGCACGCGTACGGGAACGCGACGTGGCGCGACCTGCTGTCCGCCATCGGTGCCGAGAGTGGACGATCGCTCGATCGCTGGGGCAAGGAGTACATCCTGCGACCGGGCATGCCTGTGATCGAGCAGGCCACGGGCGTGACCGCCGATGGGCGGACCCGTCTCGTGCTTCGCCAGAGGCCAGCCCAGACGCTGTCGGGGAAGGGGCCCTGGCCCATCCGGACGAGCGTGATCATCGGTCAGCCCGACGGCCGCATCGTTAGGCGGCAGGTAACGCTGGATGCCGACAGCGCCGTCGTCCCTCTTCCAGCCGGGACCGCGCCACCGACGTTCGTCTACGCGAATGCGGACGACTACGCGTATGCGTTGGTGTTACCGGACGAGCGAACGGTCCAATGGCTCGAGGAGAACATCTCGAGCGTCAAAGACTCGTTCCTGCGGGCCATGCTCTGGGGCGCGCTGTGGGACCTGGTGCGCGAGGCACGGCTCGATCCCGCGCGATTCACCGCGCTCGCGCTGCGCGAGCTGGCAACCGAGCCAGACGAACAGATCGTCGCTGGCGTACTCGGACGCGTCGGTCGCGCGACGCTGGCATACCTGCCCGCGGAACGACGCGATTCCGCACTGCCAACCGTGGAGAAGGTGCTGCGCCGTGGGTTGGCGGATCCAGATCGGCCGTACGGGATTCGGAAGCAGTACCTCGATACGTATATCCGAGTGGCGGGGACGCCGTCGGCGCTCGCGCAGCTCGACGCCCTCCTCGACAGCACCGAAGCCGCGGGCGCGCCCCTCCGTGCGCCGACACGATGGGCCATCGTGACGGCGCTGATCGAACGAAAGGCGCCGTCAGCCGAGCGCCGTCTCGAACGCGAGTCGCGCGCGGATTCGGGGTCGGAGGGGAAGCGCCGCGCGTTCGTCGCCGGCGCCGCACGCCCCAACGCAGAGGCCAAGAAGGACTACTTTCGGCGGTATTTCGCCGACGAGTCGCTCAATGAGGACTGGGTCACGGCGAGCCTCGAGGGGTTCAACGCCGTCCGTCAGTCCGAGCTGACGCGGCCGTACCTGATTCCGGCGCTCGACTCGCTGCGATGGATCCAGACGAACCGCCGGATCTTCTTCCTCGGCTCGTGGCTCACGTCGTTCCTCGACGGGCAGACGAGCGCCGAATCACTCGACGCGGTGGACCGATTCCTGAGCGCCCACAGCGATCTGCCGCGGGATCTCCGAGAGAAGATTCTGCAGGCGGAAGATGAGCTCGCGCGAACAGTGCGAATCAGAGGGGCGACGGATACGCGTTAGGCGCCTGCCGCCTGCCGCCGCTTCCCCTACGGCTGGCCGTACGCGTCCCGCCTCCAGCCAATGCGTCGATCCGCCCGAAGCTGATCGGGCATCGGCAGCATACCCTCCGGCCCATCGCTGATCGCCAGCGTGGCGATATCCGCCACGTCGCTCCGCACATCCGCGAGCACGGCAATGGGGGCGACACGTGCGCTCGGTGCCGCATGCACCCAGTTCGTCAGCACGATTACGAACATCTGCTGGTCCGGGTCGATCCACAGCGATGTGCCCGTATAGCCCGTGTGCCCGTAGGAGCGCAGTCCCATGTAAAATCCGCAGCTACCCCCGCCAACGCACATGTCCCACCCGAGTGCGCGCGCGCCCGCTCCACGCTTGGTGAAGCGAGCGACGGTGGTGTCGCTCACGATCCGGACGCCGTTGTACTTGCCCCCGTTCAGCATCATCTGGGCAAATACCGCGAGGTCGCTCGCGGTCGCGAACAGTCCCGCGTGGCCGGCCACGCCACCCAGCGCGTAGGCCATCTCATCGTGAACTTCGCCGCGAATCGGATATCCGCGCGGCGGATAGTTCTCCGTTGGCGCAACCCGAGCGCGACGCTCCCTGCCAGGTAGGAACATCGTGTTCTGCAGGCCGAGACGGCTGTAGATGGTGCGGGAGACGAACCGATCGAGCCGCTCACCCGCGATCGCCTCGATCACGAACCCGAGGACATCCGCCCCCACATCCGAGTACTCGGTCCGGGTTCCAGGCGATACCTCGAGTGGCGTTTCGATGATCAGGCGGCGTGCCTGACGCGCGTTATGCGCCGACGCGAGACTGCGGCCTGCCGGCAGACCAGAGCGATGCATCAGCAGGTCGCGAACCGTCACCTGCCCCTTGTCGCCGCCGCGAAACTGAGGCAGGTACCGCGACACCGGCGCATCGAGCTTCAGCTTCCCACGATCATACAACACCATCGCCGCGGCACTCGTCGCGACGACCTTCGTCAACGACGCGAGATCGTACAGCGTGGACTGCGCCTGGACCGCCGGCATGCCCCATCCCCACTCAGCGGACCCGTACCCCTTTTCCCACACGATCGCCCCGCGACGTCCCACCACGACCGCGGCGCCCGGGTAGCCGCCCGCCATCAATCCCTGCTTCACCGAACGATCGATCAGCGCCAGACGCGCGCTATCCATGCCTACCTGCGAAGGAGGCTTGTGGCGCAATACGGTCGTGTCGCCCAGCGCGAGGGCGGCAAGCAGCGTGAGAATCATGATTGCGAGACGATCGACACCGCGTGGTCGTTCCAGAGTTTCCTGGTCATCCCCACGGCTGGGGTTGCTCGTACGACGAGCCCCTGATTCAATTGAGCCTCCTGCACACACCGTTGCAATGCGCCCGACCGAAATCCAGATCACGAATCCCGACTGGGTAGACAGCATGGTGGACTACTCCAGTCGCTACACCGATGACGACGCGAGAGTTCGCCTCACCATCCAGCTCGCGCGCGAGAACGTCCTCCGCGGAACCGGCGGACCATTCGGTGCAGCGGTTTTCGACGACACCGGACGCCTGGTTGGTGTCGGCACGAACGGCGTCGTCCGGCTCAGGAATTCGAGTGCACACGCTGAGATCGTGGCGCTCGCGATGGCGCAGGCGGCGGTGGGCAGCTTCACGCTTCAGAACGACGGCCAACCTTGCCACGAGCTTTTCTCGTCGTGTGAGCCCTGCGCGATGTGCCTCGGTGCCACGCTGTGGAGCGGCGTGACCCGCGTGGTGTTTTCGGCGATGCGAGAAGACGCGACACAGTCGGGGTTCGACGAGGGGCCAGTCTTCGCCGACTCGTATCGCTACCTCGAGAATCGCGGAATCACGATCGAACGCGGTCGCCTGCGCAGCGAGGGCGCGGCTGTTCTGAAGCTCTACGTCGAGCAAGGAGGTCCGATCTACAATCCGTGAGCCGCTGAGCTCGCGCAGGGAACGCCTCTTGCCCTTTTCGACCGTCGAACTCCAGGAGAGCGTGCGCGTGCGGATGCGTTTTATGACCGGGTTGGTGGCGATGATCGCCATCGGGTGCTCGGTCAGCGAGGATCAGGAAAAACAGATCGGCCAGGATGCTGCGGCGCAGGTGGAGCGAGAAGCGCCGATGATCAGTGAGCCGCAGGTCAGCGAGTACGTGACGCGCCTCGGCTCCGCGCTGGCGTCAAAAAGCGATGACCGCAATCGCGATTGGCATTTTCGAATCGTGGACGCCGAGGTGGTGAACGCGTTCGCGCTTCCCGGCGGATTCGTCTACGTGAACCGGGGCCTCGTTGAGCACGCCGGCTCGACCTCCGAGCTCGCCGGTGTGCTCGGCCACGAGATCGCTCACGTCCTCCTGCGTCATTCAGCTCAACAGATCGAGAAGGAACAGAAGACCAACCTCGGCCTGTCGGTGGTGTGTGGGCTCACGAACATCTGCTCGAGCAACGCCGCGCGCGTAGCGATCAATGTGGGTGGTGCTGCGCTGTTCGCGCGCTTCAGCCGGCACGACGAGCTCCAGGCCGATTCGGCCGCGGTCAGTGTGCTGGCGCGAGCCGGCTACGACCCACAGGGCATCGTGTCGATGTTCGCGAAGCTGCTGGAGACGCGTGAGCAGCGCCCTGACCTCGTCGCCGGTTGGTTCGCGTCGCACCCGCTCGAGGAGGATCGAATCGCGGCGGTGACCCGGGTCATTCGATCGACCCCAGGGGCGGATTCGCGGAACCTCGTGAAGGACGATGCAGCGTTTCACGAATTCCAGGCGCGCATCCACTCACTTCCGCCTTCGCCGCCGTCGCCCGCCCCACCCGGCGGGTCACCCTAACGCGCAGTGCACTGCTGTGAGACGGGCGGCCGGTTCTGGCAGGCGATGGACTCGTTCATCCCCGAGGCCACCGGCCCGCAGGCGGTCGACACCGCGGCGCGCAGTGCCTCGGCCTGCGTGTTTCCCGAGACCTTGGCGCAATTCCGTCCACCGTTGAACTCCACGCACGCCTGGCAGTCGACGCGCTGGGCTGACATCGTCGACCAGAGGAGAAATCCGGCGAAGATCGCCGCGATGATGATCCCGATCAGAGTTCCGCGTTTCATGACGGCAACCTGGATGCTAGACGGCTGATTCGCTAGCGCGGCGTCGTCGGGGCCCCTCGCTGCCAGTTACCCGATTGCCCTCGTGGGATGCTGAGGGTCTTCCAGTCCGCGGAGCGATAGTGCTTGGCGAGCAGCACGATCTGTCCGACGTGAAGGGAGATGTGCGTCATGCCGCGGTGCATCGCCGCCAGCGCAGTCATCGTCTCGCCGCGAATCAGTACGCTGGCTGTGAGGTCGGCGGGGCGGAGCTGGGCGAACGTGCTCGTAAGCGCGAGCCACCCGGCGTCCCACAGCGACATGATCGCGGCGCGCTGCGCGTTGGCACCTACAATGAACTCGCCGTCGCGATTCCGTGTTGGCTTCTCACCATCGGTCGTGAGGAAATCGGTCCATCGCGACTCGAGGTTTCCGCCGATGTGTTTCACGAGGATCGCGATGCTGTTCGACTCGGCATCGATCGTGCGAAAGAAGTCATCATCCGACACTTGGGCGAGCGCGCGTTCGGCAAGCTCCTTTGCGCGCTGGAACGTGAGAAGCGTGTCCTCGAGGACGGCAGTGCCCAAGGTGTCGATGCTGGCGGACATGGTCGGCTCCAGGTGTGAAATAAGATTGTGTTAATAGATTTGGATCCAAACGACAGCCTTACGGGCGAGACGTCGTATGTTCCTTCGTCTCATCGGGTTGGACATTGACAAATAACGTTACGTGTGCAACCAGTGATGGTGAGTGCCCCGCGGCGTGAACTCCGACTGGCTGCACGCATCGAAGGAGCTACCGCCAGGCTGCGGTGAAATTTTCGACCTGAAGATCGTGACGAACGGCGTTGGTTGCGATATCCATCACCAGCGGTCTGTTACGCGGAGTACTCGGGCCGTCACACGGTCTGCTCGTGACCGACGGGCGTCCTTGTGCGAAAGTGCGCGATATCCAATCTTAGCCTCGCTCTCATCCAACCCGGGACCGCATGCTTCCTCTCCAGTCGCCGCTCGAGGCGTATCGCGCTGATTTGAGCCGACACCCAAACCGAACGGATTTTGGGCGCTCCGACACGGTGTGGCTTCTGGTCGCGCATTGCCTGCATAGGCTTTCGCGCGCGCAGGGCGATGCGCGTCGGTCGATTGCGGAGAACTGCGCATCGGCTATCGGAGACCTCGCGAGCACCGTCGCGCCTGATACGCCGGAAGAAGCCGCGATGCTCGACCAGCTGGCGAGACTGCGGCGTGGCTTGCCGCTCATCGACACGAAGCGCACCGCCGGCGAAGTGGTGGCGTCCGCGCGGATCCTGGCTGAGCAGATGGGGGATGCTGGAGCGCTTTGGCTTTCGTTCAGCACGTTGGGGCACGTGCGGCTCGCCGCCACTGCGGCGCCGCATCGCGACCTCGGTCTCGCGATGGCGGACCAGGCGTGGGTCGCGCGCTCGTTAGGAGATCTTGACAGCGCCGACGAACTCTACGACGGCGTCGCGAGCGCAGGTGAGTCCTATGCGATCCCCGAATTGCAAGCGCGGGCGATGCTCGGCAAGGGGGTCACGGCCCGCGTGCGCGGTAACTATCCGAAGGCGCGTGCGTATCTGCGCGACGGCCTCGCGCTGGCCGAAGACGCTGGATTGTCCGATCTCGCCGCGGCTGGCCACCAGGGGTTGCTCATCGCCGCTGGAACGGCCGGAGATCTCAACACGGCGCTCGTGCATGGGTGGGCCGCGCACGAGCTGCTGGTGGCGGATCCGAATCGTCAGGCCGACGTCCTGCTCAACCTGTCACAGGCGAGTCTGGACGCTGGTCACGCGCAAGCCGCGCGCAGCGGATTCCTTGCCTCACTCTCGCGCAGCGACTCTGCGCGTTTCCGGCTCGCGTGCCTCGGCGGCGTCGTTGTGGCGTCGGCCGCGGTCGGCGACCGTGCGATGCTCGCGAAGATGGCGACTGTTGCGGAGGAGTGGCTCGCGGCGACGGCGTATCCGTATGAGAGTGCCGGCGTGCTGAAATCGCTCTACCACGCTTTCACGATCGCCGGCGATGCCGAGCGGGCCGAGGGATATCGGGTTCGCGCTCGCGCGCTGGCTCGAAAGAACGGATTCTTCGAGATCGTCTTGGCGACGGAGCCGGCGAAGGCTCCTGCCGTGGCGCAGCCGAGCGCGGCGAAGGCCCGGTTGAGCAGCGAGTCGATGCGGGTAATCCACTCGCTCGAAGCGCTCGAAACCGAGCCCGTCGCGGAAGTGCTCGCGCTTACACCCTAGGGTTGATATAGTCTAGCGACACGCACGACTGCGAGCTGTTCTGTGACTTTGCTGTGCACTTCGGAGCTGCGGTCGGTTCGGTGACCGAGCTCGAGCAGGCGGTTGTCGTGACCGCGAGGAAGAGAACAGCGCAGCGGATCGTGCGGGACATGTATCGCTCCGGAGGGGGTGGTTGGCGCGATACATTTACCACGTCGTGTGACCTTAGACCGACATCGTATGGGCAATGCCCATACGCCATGTAACCCGAGTCCGAATTTTCTGCGGTGATCGTCGCGGTATTGGTTCGCGAGCTGGCCGCACGCGCGCGCATCCAGGAAGCGCTCCGCGGTTATGCTGCTGTACGAACCTGCGATCAGCAAGACGAGTTGCTCGCGCTCGTGGCGGAAGGGCTCGTTGGCGTCGCCGTCGTCGACCTGCGCGATCGCACCGGAGCCACGACGCTCGGAATGGTCCGGACCATTCGCGAAGGATTTCCGAGTGTCCCGGTCGTCGCGTACTGCGCGCTCTCCCCGGATTCGTCGCGCGAGATTCTCGCACTCGCGCGCGCGGGTGTGAACGATCTAATTCTCCGCGGTGTCGATGACGTGGGCGTGGCGCTTCGTTCCGTCATCGCGACGGCGCAGGAACACTGCGGCGCGAAGCACGTGCTCGAGGCGATCGCCCCACTCGTTCCAGCGAGCGTGGTCCCGTTCGTGCGCTATTCGCTTGAACACGCTCGGCAGGCGGTGACGGTTGCCGACGCGGCCGCGGCCCTCGGCGTGCATCGCAAGACGCTCGTCGACCGACTGGCGACCGCGCAGTTGCCGACGCCGAGCGCAATGATCGCGTGGTGCCGGCTCACGCTCGCGGCGCAGATGCTGGAGGACCCCGCGCGATCCGTGGAGCAGATCGCGCTGCTGCTCGACTTCTCGTCGGCGGCGTCGTTGCGCAACATGCTCAAGCGATACACGGGCCTTTCGCCGCGCGAAGTGCGTGAGAACGGGGGCCTTCGCTGCGTGCTTCACGCCTTCCGCCAGACTCTCGTCCCGCCCGCGCGCAGCGCAGCCGCATCCTGACGTCGCGCGGGGCCGGCGGCATTGGGCTTGATGATCCTTGGGTCGTCATGCCGCCCCGTGCCAACACCGATCTCCATGGCAATGCGCCGGATTCATCTCCGGTCGCACTGCTCATCATCGACGCGATCAACGACCTGGAGTTCGACGGCGGGGCCCGCATGCTCGCGCGCGCCGTCCGAATGGCCAGGTGCATCGCGCGGCTCAAAGCGAAGGCGTCCGCACTTCGTATCCCCACGATTTATGTGAATGACAACTTCGGGCGGTGGCGGTCCGACTTTCACCGGATCGTCGCACACTGCCTCGAGGACGGCATCCGCGGACGCCAGGTGGTCGAGCAGTTGGTGCCTGACGAGACGGACTATTTCGTTCTCAAGCCCAAGCACTCGGGCTTCTACAACACGACGCTCGATCTGCTCCTCGATTACCTCCAGACCAGGACCGTCATACTCACGGGTATGGCGACAGATGTCTGCGTGCTATTCACGGCCGCGGATGCGTACATGCGCGATCTTCGCGTCATCGTGCCGAGCGACTGCACGACGGCCCTAACGCCGGCGGCACATCACGCCGCACTGGCTCAGATGCGGAGCGTGTTGAAGGCGCAAGTGGTCGGCTCGGCATCCCTCGACCTTGCGCGACTCGCCCGATCGCGTCGCTCGTGAGCCTTGGACCGCGGACCGGCCACGACTAGCTTGCGCGGCTGACCCTACGATCCCACGCGTCATGCCATTCTCTTCATTCGGGCTACATCCCGACCTCCTTCGCGGTGTGAAGGAGCTCGGATTCACGCGGCCCACGCCGATTCAGACCGACGCCATCCCGCCGGCGATCGAGGGTCGTGATGTGCTCGCGTGCGCGATGACGGGAAGCGGGAAGACCGCGGCCTTCATCCTCCCGATTCTCCAGCGTCTCATCGCGCGGCCGCGGGGCCGAACGCGCGCACTCGTCATCACGCCGACCCGCGAGCTGGCCGCGCAGATCGAGCAACACCTCTCGGAGCTCGCGGTCCACACGCCACTCTCCGGCGCCGCGATCTACGGCGGTGTCGGCATGGGCCCGCAGGAGCACGCGTTGCGGTCCGGCGTGGACGTCATCATCGCCACCCCGGGTCGCCTCCTCGATCACTTCAAACACGACTACGCGCGGATGGACGCGCTCGAGATCCTCGTGCTCGACGAGGCGGATCGGATGCTCGACATGGGCTTCCTGCCCGACATCAAGAAGGTGCTCAAACATCTGCCTACGAAGCGGCAGACGATGCTGTTCTCGGCGACGATGCCCGCACCGATCCTGGATCTCGCGCGCGAACTCCAGCGTCATCCGGCAACGATCAATCTCGAACGCAAGTCTGCGCCGGCGGTCGGCATTACACAGGCCGTGTATCCAGTTCGTGAGGCGCTCAAGCCAACACTCTTTCTCGAGCTGATCCGCCGCGGCGATCTCAAGGATGTCATCGTCTTCACGCGAACGAAGCATCGCGCGAACCGGCTCACCGAAGTGCTGGAACAGGGCGGCGTGTCGGTGGCGCGCATCCACGGCAATCGCTCGCAGGCGCAGCGCACGATGGCGCTCGACGGGTTCAAGAACGGCAAGTTCCAGGTCCTGGTTGCGACGGACATCGTCGCGCGCGGGATCGACGTGGAGGAGCTCAGCCACGTCGTGAACTTCGATGTGCCTAACGTACCCGACGACTACATCCACCGGGTTGGACGAACGGCGCGGGCGGACGCGACCGGGGATGCGTTCACCTTCGTCTCGCCGGAGGAAGAGGGCGACCTCCGCGCCATCGAACGCGCGGTTGGGCGTACGTTGCCACGCATCACGGTGGCCGGCTTCAACTACGACCAGGCGCCGCCCGAGCGATTCGAGGTGCCGATCGGCGAACGCATAGCCGCCATTCGCGCGCGCCGCGCGGAGGAACGGAAGCGCGCGCGAGAGAAGGCCGAACGCCGGGCGGAGCGGGCACCGGGGCAGGGCCACTCGCCCCGCGAGCCGCGCCAGACCCATTCACCGAAGGCTGCGGCGGCACCGGCGCGTGAGCGAAGCTCGTCGCCTCCGGTCGCGACACCAACCAGTAGCGGCCGTGAACGCGTGCGCGGGGCGTGGTCCCCTGCGCGGTCGACGGATGGGAACAGTCGTCCGCGTCCGACCGAGGGGCACAGTCGTCCGCGGAGCCACGACGCGTCTCGCGGCGGTCGCGCCGGTGCCGCAGGGCACGGCGAGCGTGCGCGCCACAGTTCAACTCCCGCCGCGCAAGGCGCGTCGCAGGGACCGGCCGGACGTCGCCGCCGGCGGAGAGGCCGTGGCCCCGGCAGCGGTCGTACGCCTAACGCCTGACCGGTTTCGGCGCGGGAAGCGGACCGGCGGTCGCGACGCTCGCGCGAGCCGCGTCCGCGAACGATCGCACGACGGCGGCCGTCGCTACCTCCGCCTCGATCGTGGCCACGCTCTTGCCCGCCTGCCAGTAGTCCGCCGTCTCGTCCCCTCGCGACAGACCGCGCTTGAGTTGCCAGAGCGACCGCAGGGCATAGCCGGTTCGCATGAGGTGCTTCGTGCGCGGCCCGCGCAGCAGTCGTTTCGCCAGCCACCCCGCGCTCGTACCGATGCGACGGATATACGGGGTCTCGATGACCGACACGGGGATGCCTGTCAGGCGCTCGGTCAGGACGATGTTGCCCTCATCCGCGTCGATGATCGCCTGCTTGTAACGAGGGTGCGCGCGGCACTCCGCCGTCGCAATGAAGCGCGTGCCGAGCTGTGCTGCCGCATACCCCATCCGCAGGGCGGCGACGTATTCGTGCGGAGATCCAATGCCACCGGCGCACACGACCGGAAGCCCCAGGTCAGCCACGTCGTCGAGAAGCTTGGCGGCAGAGAGCGGGCCCGCGTGGCCACCGGCTCGATCGTTCACGGCGATCAGGCCGTGGACGCCCGCCGAGAGTCCTTTCTGCGCCCAGCGGCGTTCTGTCACATCATGGTACACGACGCCCCCGACCTGTCCGACGCGCTCCACGACCCACCGAGGGTTCCCGAGCGACGTGACAAAGAAGCGGATGCCTTCTTCCAGCGCTACGTCCACCCACGCGACCATGCGCTCGTGATAGCGGCGGGACGACCGCTCGATGAGCGCGTTGAAGCCGATCGGCCGACTCGTTAGGCGACGAATGTACCGAAGCCCCGCGCGGAACTCGTGGCCGTGCACGTAGGTCAGCGAGATCGGCTGCACGATGCCGATGGCCCCCGCCTCCGAGACGGCCGCAACGAGCTCCGGGTTGCTGCATGGGTACATCGCACCGCACACGAGCGGCACGTCCACGTGGGCGTGCCTGGTAAATGGTGTGGCCAGCGCCTCGTCTCGATCCGCGACCGCTGTCGCGCTCATGAGCGCGTTGGGCCGACCAGCCACCGCACGGTTGCTCGCGCGACGTCGTCACCTGCGCTGTCACGGATCGTCGCGTGGATCTGGACCTCGCGCGACTCCGTTATGGGCGGGAGGTCCACCGTCGACTCGGCGACGAGCGTGCCGCGCGCCTTCTTCAGATAGTTGATCGAGAGCCCAACCACGATGGCCCGCAAGGTTGGCGGAAGGCCCGTCAGCATGGCGAGCCCGCTCGCCACTTCGGCGAGATTCACGAGCGCGACGGCGTGAATCGACTTCAGGTGATTGCGAACGATGCGTCGGTCGCGCATCTCAGCGCGCACGTACCCCGGGCGCAGCTCGACGATGCGGGCGCCGATGGTTCCGGTGTAGGGAACCTGGCGTCCGAGGATGAAGCTGAACAGCCAGCGCCCGCCGGGCCACGGGCTCAGCCTACGCCATAGCGAGAGGAGTCGGGCACCGGGCGAGTCTGACATAGCTTCAAAATCTAGGGTAGGCGTAAGGCAGGCATCCAGACAAAAGGTCTTCACGGATCACGCGGAAACTGCTGATCGGACGGATGAAAGTTGAAGATCCGTTGCATCAGTCGTTTCTGTTGCAGCCGCGTTGACCTCTGTCTGGATGCTGTAAGCTAGAGATGACGAAGAAATGCCTCCGGGTCGTTCAAGAAATCTCTCGTCAGGCGCACGTGCTCGAGTTCCTCGTAGTCAACGCGTTTCGGCGGCTGCTCGTCGAACGTGTAGATCGTCGCGTTCGGGAACGCGAGCAGGATCGGCGAGTGCGTCGCGATGATGAACTGCGCCTCCTGGGTCAGCATCTCCTTGAGCATCGCGATCAGCCCGAGCTGACTCTGTGGTGAAAGCGGCGCTTCGGGCTCGTCGAGGAGATACAGGCCACCGGGCACGAACCTGGATCGGAACAGCTTGAGAAAGCTCTCACCGTGCGAGTTGGCGTCGAGGTCAACACCGTAACGGCGTTCCATGTCCGCCAGCGAACTCGCCATGGGCCCCCGCGCCAGACCGCGCGCATACCCCGAACGGTCTGCGTACTCCACCTCGATCTCCGCCAAGCGCGTTTGCAGCTCGGCGCGCAGTCGAGCGAGGTACTTGGTGAAGCCGAAGAAGTCTTCAGCACGAAGGAAGAAGCCCTTGTGCGTTCGATGAGTCCACGCGAGTCGGAGGTGCTTCGCGAGCGCGCGCTGCGCAGCGAGCGTTGCGTCATCGCGCACACCCTCGCTCCCCACAGTCGGTACCCCTACCGCAGCGGCGATGGCCTCGAGCAGCGTGGACTTGCCGGACCCGTTCTCGCCGACGAAAAACGTGACCGCGGTTGGAAATTCCAGAGACTCGAGCGCGCGCACCACGGGTACCGAGAACGGGAACCCACGTGACCCGTCTCGAAGCGATGCCTTCGGTACGATCGAGTGAAGAAACGGCATGCGAGCGGATCCAGGCGTCGATGCGTAATTGTACATTCCGACACCGCCAATGACTCACCCGAGCGTGGAGCAATCGTGAAGCCAGCATCGACCCGTTCCGTTTCGACCGCAATGGCGCTCCTGTGGGTGGCGCTCGCGTTTCCCGTTGGAGCCCAGACAGGTCCCGCGCCCACGGCGCCCGGCGGTGGTGCGAAGCGGGCGTTCACGCCGGCTGACTGGTACAGGGTCACGACGTTGAGCGGGCCGGCCGTCTCTCCCGATGGGAAGCTGGTCGCATTCACGGTCACGACCGTTCGCGAGGCCGAGAACAAACGCCACAACGAGGTGTGGGTCGTGCCGGTTGCCGGCGGCGAGGCGACGCGATACACGTCGCCAAGCACCGAGAGCTCGAACCCCCGCTTCTCGCCTGACGGGAAGTACCTGCTCTTCAATTCCACTCGGCCCGGTTCAGGTGCGCGCACCTGGGGCTTGCGCATGGACCAGCCCGGCGGTGAAGCGGCCGAGATGAACGACTATCCCAACGGGTCGCTGCCTCACGACAAGGACTTCGCGGTGTGGAGTGACTCGGTCACTCCCGATTCGAGCGCGGACTCCACGCGACGGCGCGATCCATACGCGGCCATGCAGCCGATGGCCCGCCCGCCGTACGGCGCCGTCACCCAACCGCTCGATCCGAAGCGATTCGACGGCCGCCACATCTACGACATCCGGTACAAGGCGAACGGCCAGGGATTCGTTCCGGGGGCCCGTGAGGCGCGCGTGTGGCGCCCTGCCCAGATCTGGGTGCAGAAGCTCGACGGGTCGAAGAAGCGACTGCTCGATTCGACGTCGTACTCACGCCGAGGGGCCACGGTGTCGCCCGACGGAAAGTGGATCGCGTTCGTGGCCGACCCCGCCTTGCGTCCGGATTCGGTCGTCCAGGCGGAGCGGGATTCGGTCGCACGACTGCCGTACGACGCCAAGCGCGACGAGCCGCCGCGCAACGAGGCGGACATCTTCGTCGTGCCGATGACGGGCGGGCAGCCGCGCCGCGTTACGACGTTCGTGGGAAACGAGAGTGACCTCCGCTGGTCGCCGGACGGGAAACGGATCTCGTTCGTGTCGGCGCCGTCACGCGTCGCGTCGAGCCGCATCTACGCCGTCGACGTCGCCGGCGGCGAGCCGGTGAACTTGTTAGGCACCTGGCAGTACGAGCCCGAGTCGTACGAGTGGCTTCCCACCGGCGACATCGCCGTCTCGGCCTCGGTCGGCGGCCGGTCGGCACTGTTCCGCCTCGACGCGCGCACGAAACAGCTCAAGGAATTGCTCGGTGGCCGTCGTCGACTCAACGGATTCGCGTACGACGCGGCGAACAAGACGGTGGCCTACGTCTCCACGAGTGTGGATCTGCCGACGGAGCTCTACGTCGCGAACGCCGACGGCACGGGCGAACGCAAGCTTACGTCGTTCAACGACAAGCTGAACAGCGAGATCGCGTGGTCCACGGCCGAGCGATTCACGTATCCGTCCGTGGGTGGGCTCGAGATCGAAGGGTGGCTCATGAAGCCCGCGGGCTACGAGCCGGGAAAGAAGTATCCGCTCGTGCTCTACATCCACGGCGGCCCGCACTCGCAGTACAACGAAGGCTGGTTCGATGAGTTCCAGAGCCTCGCCGGCGCTGGCGTCTGGGTGCTCTACACGAACCCGCGCGGCTCGAGCGGCTACGGTGGGGACTTCACCTACTCCACGCGCGGTCGCTGGGGCGCGGAGGATTACGATGACCTGATGAAGGCGGTGGACATCGCCGCGAAGCGCGCCGACGTCGATTCCACGCGACTCGGCGTCACTGGTGGTTCATACGGTGGATTCATGACCGCGTGGATCACGACGAAGACGAATCGCTTCAAGGCGGCCGAGGCCGACCGGATGATCAGCGAGTGGACGTACTGGTACGGCGCGTCGGATGCTCAGGGCCTCACGGAGTTCGAGTTCTACGGCAAGCCGTGGGATAACTTTGCCATGTACGATTCGCTGTCGCCCATCCGTCACGTGACGAAGGTCCGTACGCCCACGCTCATCGTTCAGAGCGAAGAGGACTTCCGCACGCCGATGGGCAACGCGGACCTCTGGTTCATGGCGCTCAAGAAACAGGGCGTGCCGGTGGAGCTCGTTAGGTATCCGCGGTCGACGCACGACCTCTCACGGACGGGCGAGCCGTGGCTTCTCGTCGATCGGCTGGGCCGCATCCGCCAGTGGTTCGGATACTGGCTGAAGGACGAGAAACGTCAGACGGCGTCGACGTCGGAACGTTAGGCGGCTGGCGACTGCGAGACTGAAGACGGTATCCAACAGGCAGACAGCACGTTGCAGAGGTCGCGGTGCACCGTTTCCCGGCCGCCTGCCGCCTGCCGCCTAAGTCCGCGGCTGTCCCCGATACACCACGCACATCGGCCCCGTGATCTCGTCCTCGAGGTCGATCTTCACGCTGCCGTCCTTGATGAGGTGCTGAAGCAGCGTCAACACGTTGCGGCCGAACATCTGGCTCGCGTGCGTCGGCACGGAGCTGGGAATATCCACGGCACCGAATACGAGCACGCCGTTGGCATCGACGATCTCCCCCGGCCTCGTGAGGGCGCAGTTGCCACCCGTTTCCGCGGCGAGGTCGACAATCACCGTACCCGGTCGCATGTCCGCGACCATTGCTTCCGTGATGAGCCTGGGAGCGGGGCGACCCGGGATCTGGGCCGTCGTGACGACGAGATCGACCTGCTTGAGGTGATCGTGCAGCAGCGCGGCGGTTCGCTGTTGCTGTTCCGCCGACTGCTCACGCGCATAGCCGCCTTTATCCTCCGCGTCGGTCGCGATGGCCTCGGCCGCAACGAACGTGGCGCCAAGGCTCTGCACCTGCTCGCGCACGGCGGGTCGCACGTCGAACGCGGACACAATGGCGCCGAGGCGACGCGCGGTTGCTATCGCCTGAAGTCCGGCAACGCCAGCGCCGAGAATGAACGCCTTCGCCGGCGCGATGTTGCCTGCCGCGGTCGTGAGCATCGGGAGGAACTTCGGCATCATCGACGCGCCGATCAGAACCGCCTTGTACCCGGCCACGGTGCTCTGCGATGACAGCACGTCCATGGACTGTGCTCTCGTTATGCGCGGCACGCGCTCGAGGCTGAGTGCGGTGACGGAGCGCTCCGCCAGGACGGGGAGGACGCTGTCTGCCGCAGCGGGCTGAAACAGGCTGACGAGCACCGCACCCGACTTGAGCGCGCGAGCCTCCGCAGCGGACGGCGCCTGCACCTTCGTCACGACATCGCTGTCGGCGAGCGTCTCGGCCAACGATCGCGCGATCGAGGCACCGGCCGCCGTATAGGCGCTGTCAGGAAATGAGGCGGCTGCGCCAGCGTCGTGCTCGACGACGACTCGCGCGCCGGTCTTTACGAGTCGACCGACGCTGTCGGGCGCAAGCGCCACGCGCCGCTCGCGCGGGGCGGTCTCCTTGGGAACTCCAATCTGCATTGGGGCTTCGGTTCAGGTGGCGGAGCCAAGGGTAACGAGGGAGTCGGGAATAGGGAATCGGAGACTGTGGGACTCAGGGACTGGGGACTCGGCCGGGATGCTATTAGCGCCGACGAGTCTTCCTCGGCAGTAGATAGTCTCCCAGCCGAGTCCCAGTCCCCAGTCCCCAGTCCCCAGTCCCCCAGTCCCTACCTGTAACCGACCGCCTGCATTCCGAACAGCTCCGAATACAAGCCACCAGCGTCGACGAGATTCTCGTGCGTCCCCTGTTCGACTACCTCCCCACCTTTCAGCACAACGATCCGGTCCGCCATACGCACCGTGGAAAAACGATGGGAGATGAGGACGCCCATCCGACCAGCCATGAGCTCGGAGAATCGCTTGAACACCTCGTACTCGGCCCGTGCGTCGAGGGCCGCCGTCGGCTCGTCGAGAATAAGCACCTGCGCGTCGCGCATGTAGGCGCGAGCCAGCGCGACCTTCTGCCACTCACCGCCAGACAGATCGACCCCATCCTCGAAACGACGGCCAAGCATTTGTCGATATCCTGCCGGCAGACGCGGCAACAGAGACGATGCGAGCGACTGGTCGGCGGCATGGACGAGCGGTTCCGGCGCCGCGGCGCTGGCGCCGTTGTCGAGGTAGCCTCGCACGGACTCGATCTCGCCGACGCCGACGTTCTCGTCGAACCGCATGTCGTAGCGAACGAAGTCCTGGAAGATCACGCCGATCTCGCGACGAAGCGACGTGAGGTCGTATTCCCGAAGATCGACGCCGTCGAGGAGGATGCGTCCCTCGGTGGGATCGTACAGCCGCGCAAGGAGCTTCGTGAGTGTCGTCTTTCCGGCGCCGTTCTCGCCGACGAGCGCGATGCGTTCTCCGGGTCCGAGCGTGAAGCTCACGTGCCGGACCGCCCACCGTTCGCTCCCGGCGTACTTGAACCCAACGTTCTCGAACACGAACCCGCGTCGGATCGGCCGCGGCACCGGCGGCGCGCCGGGTGGTGAGCTGATCGTCGGCTTCATCTCGAAGAACAGGAACAGATCGCGGAGATACAGTCCCTGCTCGTAGATCGCGCTCGCGCCGAGCAGGAGCCGCTGGATGAGGTCCCGCCCGCGCGAGAACGACGCGGCGAGGAACGTCAGCGAGCCGAGCGTGATGCTTCCGGCGATCGCGCGGGCGATGATGACGATGTAGGCCGCGTAGTATCCGATCGTCCCGATGAACGACAGCACCGAGCTGACGACGGCCTTCCGTGTCGCGAGCTTGCGATTCTCCGCGTACCAGCGGTCGGAGAGCGCGCGGTAGCGCTCCGTGAGCCACTCGGCGAGCCCGAACAGCTGAACTTCCTTCGCGGTGTCGTCGCTCGCGCCTACCCAGCGGAGATAATCGAGCTGCCGCCGCTCCGGGGTCCAGCGGAAGAGCAGGGAATACTCCATCGCGGCAAAGCGCGTCTCGCCAAGGAAGCTTGGTACGATCGCGATCACCAGCAGCACCATGAGCCACGGGCTGAACGCCAGCAGGGCCGCGCTCAAGGTGATGAGGGTCAGCGCGTCCTGCGCGAGACCGAGCAACTGCGCGATGAGTCCGATGCGACCGACCGTCTGGCGCCGCGCGCGCTCGAGATGGTCGTAGAACTCGGGGTCTTCGAACTGCGCGAGATCCAGCGTCGCCGCGTGCTGCATGAGGCGGACGCTGATGCGGTTGCTGAAGAGATCACCCAGTAGACTCTCGACGAGACTCGACGCGCGCGCGAGCAGTTCGCCCACGATCACGATGCCGAGCTCGATGGCGACGAGCCCCGCGACGGACCGCCACGTCCCTCCATTCCGCTGTGCCGACACCACGCCGTCGATGATGAGCTTCCCGATCCACAGCGTGACGATCGGAACGAATGCGCGAACGAGACGGAGCACCGCCATCGCGACGGTGAACCCGCGATGCGTGTCCCACACCATGGCGAGAAGCTGCGGGACATAGCGAAGCGCATCGATGCGCTCGCGGAACGACGGCTTCTCTCCCGGCTTCTCTGACTGTTCCGCCCGGCGGCCACGGCGGCCGCCAGGCGACACGAATACCACAAACGGTGAACCCATACCGAACCCTAACGCGCGTGCGCGGGGCGGCCGAATCGGTAAATCGGCGGACCATCGTCATCCCGAGCCGCGGGAGCCCGCGAAGCGGGCAGATGAGGGATCGCGCTCGTCCCGAAAGAGAGATCCCTCTCCCGGGAGGCTCGCGATCCCTCGCCTGAGCGCTCGGGATGACTGCGTCACTTCGTCAGGTACTTCTCCGGGAGCGGGTTGTTGGGCCGCTCGGAATCCCAGAAGACCGTCACGATCCACCACCGCGTGCCGTCGTTCACGAGCTGAATGCTGTTGATGCCGCGGGCGAACGGCTTCGCGTCCTCCTTGGTGCGACGCGACTCGTAGGTGCTGAACGCGTGCGTGATGGTGCCGAACGATTCCGTCTTGCGGCTGATCTCGCGCTCGAAGAACCCGTTCTTCTCGAGCGTCGGCCCGGCTCGTCCGATGTAGCCGTCGACGTCGAGCACGCGCGGAACGACCTTCCCATCCGGGGCGGGGGAGCTCGGAATAAGTCGTGCGCCGGGGATGAAAAGTGAGCGCATGCGGTCCCAGTTGCGCTGCTGTCCGGCGGGACCGGAGATCACGTCGTAGAGCGCCGCGATGATCGCGTCCAGCGAGCTGACGTCCGCGGGATTCGCCGCCGGCTGGTTCGCGGGCGTGGATGTGGTCGCTTGTGCGACGAGGTGTGGCGTGGGGACCGCCACGAGCGGCAGGGCCAGGGCGGTGAGGGCGTATCGCGCGAGCCGTTGCATGATGACAGGGGCGCTGAAGTGAAGGAACGAGGACCGGAGTCGCAAAGATGCGCACGGGCGGAGCGATGGCTACCCCGGCCCCGTGGCCTTGCGCGCAACCGGTCTGCTCCGCTGCTTACGTGCTCTCCGCCACCGCTGATCATGCCGACATCGTCGTCCGTTCTCGCCGCCACCATTCCGGCGCCTAACGAGCCAGTTCGGATCACCGAGCTCGCGCGCCCGGCGCTCGAGCCCGGCGCGGCGCTGCTCCACGTGCTGTTCTCCGAGGTATGTGGGACGGACGTACATCTCCATCACGGCAAGCTGGCGGGCGTCCCGTACCCGCTCATCCCCGGCCACGTGTCCGTCGGGGTCATCGCGGAGCTCCGCGGGCCTCTGGCCGACGTGGAAGGCACGCCCTTTCGCGAGGGCGACGTCGTCACGTTCCTCGACGTGCACGAGACCTGTGGCGCGTGCTATCACTGCCTCGTGACGAAGCAGACGACCCGGTGTCCACATCGTAAGGTCTACGGGATCACGTACGGCGTGAAGGACGGGCTGCTCGGCGGGTGGTCGCAGGTGCTCTATGCGCGGCCGGGCGTGAGGCTCATCCATCTCCCCAAGGAACTGGACCCGGAAACGTTCATCGGTGGAGGCTGCGGGCTCGTCACGTCGCTTCACGCTGTGGATCTCGCGGGCATCCGACTCGGGGAATCGGTCGCGGTGTTAGGCGCCGGACCGGTGGGGCAATCAGCGATCGCGCTGTCCGCTCTGTCAGGCGCCGGGGACGTCATTGCGGTCGGGGATCCGGCGAGCCGTCTCGAGTTCGCGAGGCGCATGGGCGCGACCGCTACGTTCGGTCTCGACATCCCGCCCGCAGAGCGCACGGACGCGATCCGGCGCCTAACGCGTGGTCACGGCGTGGACGTGGTCATCGAAGCCTCGGGAAGCCCGGCCGCCGTGAGCCAGGCGCTGGACATCGTGCGGGATGGCGGACGCGTGGTGATCTGCGGTCACTACACGGACAACGGGCCGGTCGAGATTCATCCGCACTGGCAGGTGAACCGCAAGCACGTCGAGATCCGCGGCTGCTGGGGGTGCGACTATTCCCACTTTCACCGGGCGGTGGGGCTGGCGGCGCGCTTCGGCGACCGCGTGCCGTGGCGCGCCATGATCGGCGGGCGATACCGCCTGGCGGACGCGGGCGGGGCGCTGGCCGCCGTCGAACAGCGCGCTGTGACGAAGGCCGTGATCGTGCCTAACGCCTAGCGAGGCCACCTGGCGGCGCGCCCGCGCCGCGTGCTCCCCTACGGTCGACATCGCCAAGGCGGGGCCCGAAGGTCCAATGGCGTCGAGTCTCAGTCGAGGCTGATCGTGAGATGCTTGCGCGGAGCCTAACTATGGCTGAGCAACCGAGCGCGGCCTCGATCGAGCCGAGGGCCGTGCACATCGACTTCCCGTATCACTACAGCGTCGACGGCCTCCAGCGCACGGGGAGGGTGAGCTGCGACATCAACAACGGTGAGTTGGGCTGGAAAGCTTCCACTTCACTCGATTCCAGGATCGTCCGATGATGCACACGCACCGACTTTTTGCCCTGGTGGCCGCCGGCGCCGCGGTCACGTTCTCTGCTTGCGCCTCGAAGAGCGGTAAAGTGACGGAGGAATCCGCCGGCGCCGTCGCGAGCAGCGCGGCAGGCTCCGCGCCGTCCGCTCTGACCGGCGCGCTCGCGCCCGCCTCGGCGCTGATCGGCGGGCTGACCAAGTCGATCCCGGGCATGTCACAGGCGCAGGCGATCCTCGGCGCCGGTTCCATCTTCGGGCTCGCGAAGGCGAAAATGCCCAGCGACCAGTTCTCGCAGCTCGCGAGTTCGGTCCCCGGGGCGTCGGCGCTCGTGGACGAGGCCGTCAAGGCTGGGTTACCGGCCGTCGAACAACTCACCGGGCTGTCGAGCCTAACGCCGATGCTGTCGAAGGCTGGCATCAGCCCCGCCATGGTCAGCCAACTCGTTCCGGCACTGACGAAAGCTGTGACGTCGGGCGGGGGGCAGGCGCTCGGCGATGCCTTTGCTGCCGCGGTGAAATGAGGCCCGGGGCTCAGGCCGTCGCTTCGATGGCCTCGCCCAGCTGTTTCTTCTGCTGATAGCCCATCGCCTTGAGCCGGGCGACGCGGATGGCCATGGGGGGATGCGTGCCGAACCAGTCGGCGACCTTCCCCTCGTGGAGCGACGATTGCCTGCCTAACGGGTCGGCGATGCACAGGTGGGCGCTTCCGCGCTTGATCGACACCGTCGGCGCGTCGGCGTGCTCGATCTTCTCGAGCGCGCTGGCCAGCGCCAGTGGGTTGCGCGTGAACTGAGCGCTCATCGCGTCGGCCAGATACTCCCGCTTGCGACTCACGCCAAGCGCGAGTAACCGCGTCACGAATGGCGCGACGAGCCAACTGAGCAGCCACAGCACCACCAGCACGATGACGAGCGGTCCCAGGTCCTTGTCGCGCTTGCCGCGCGACCCACCGCCCGTAACGGCCCCAAACCGCACGCCTCCGCGAAGCAGGCGGCCCATGCCATCCGACATGAGCGCGACCGCGCCGACGAGCGCGGCGAGAAGGGTCATGAGCCGCACGTCGAGGTTCTTCACATGCCCCATCTCGTGGGCAATCACTGCCTGGAGCTCGTCGCGGCTGCACGTGAGTAGCAGGCCCTCGGTCACGGCAACGTGAGCGTGCTCCGCGTCGAAACCCGTCGCGAACGCGTTCGGGTCCGTATCCGCGATCAGCCAGATTCGCGGTCGCGGAAGCCCGGCGGCGATGGCCATCTCTTCCACCACATTCACGAGCCGCGTTTCCATCGCGCCGTCCGGCGTCTCGATCTCGCGGGCTCCTGCCGACCAGAGCACCCTGGTCGGGCCGGCCTTCCAGGCGAAGGCGGCAAGAAGTCCGCCGATCGCGGTGAGGACGAGCCCGAACCACGGCACGGAGTGGCGATAGGCGTTAGGCGGTGCGCCGCGCGTCAGCTCGTACAGGATCCAGTCGCCGCCGAACCCGAGCCAGGCGAAAAACGCGACGAACACGAATACCAGCCAGCGCGTCCGGCGCCGGTTGGCTTCCTGTTGCTCGAAGAGGTTTGCGGCTTCGAAATCGTCGGCCATTGGAGACGGGGACGGGCGACGGGCGATGGGCGACGGGGAACTGCGGACGGCGCAGTAATGCCGTCGTCCGTCCCCCGTCGCCAGTCCCCGAGCCCTGTTACGCCGTCGTGCGGGGCGGCGGAGACCCCAACGAAAGGTCCACGTTAGGCACCGCCCGCTCGGCCACGTCGGTGATCTCCCAGAGCTCCGCCGGCGACGCGCCGGCCATGCCGGCGACGAGGTTCGTCGGGAACTGCTGCTGCTTCGTGTTGTACTGCGTCGCCGTGTCGTTGTAGAGCTGCCGCGCGAACGCGATCTTGTTCTCGGTGGACGTCAGCTCTTCCTGCAACTGGGCCACGTTGCCCGTGGCCTTGAGGTCGGGATAGGACTCGACCACGGCCAGGAGCCGGCTCAGCGCGCCCGTGAGCTGCGATTCCGCCGCCGCCGTCTGGGACACCGACACGCCTGGGGCCTGCTGCACCTGGATCGCTTTGTTCCGCGCCGACACGACCGCCTCGAGCGTCTCTCGCTCGAACTGCATCGCGCCTTTGACCGTATTGACGAGATTCGGGATCAGGTCGTGCCGTCGCTTGAGCTGTACGTCGATCTGCTTCCAGGCATTCGCGACCTGATTCTTCAGCCCGATCAGCTTGTTGTACGCCCCGATGAACCAGAAGACCAGGAGCGCGAGGACGACAAGCAGGACGATGAAGGCCATTGATCCCCCAGTGTCAGGTCGATCGCCGTCGTTCGGACACCTTGTCCATCAGCCACGTGATTGGAATCAGAAACAAGGGGGTCAGCATGTGGCCCAGCAGCAGGTTCACCCAGGTGAGCGCCAGGTAGAACGCACCGAGTCCGAGGCCAACGACGAGTGTGCCGAGCGGTCCGTGTGTCTCCAAGGGAAGCCTCGCAAAACGTGGAGTGAGTCGGTGACAGGCACCGGTCAGAGCGAAAACTGCCATGCTCGCGGGTTACCTTCAAGACGCTTCGAGCCGTCTCCGGGTCGCGCCTTCTACGCCACTTCCTCCGTGACCGCCGTTCCTGACCTCCGCGCAGTCGACCAGGCGGCCGCCGCCTTCGTCAAGGCGAGCCGGCGCGACAACGCACCTGTGGTGCTCGCCGTTTCCGGTGGCTGCGACTCGATGGTCCTGATGCACGCCGTGGCGCGGGCGTGCAAGCGGTCCGCCGTCCTGTCAGGCGATGTCGCTGCGCGCGTGCTCACGTTCGACCATGGCACGGGTCCGGCGGCATCCGCCGCGGCGGCGTTGGTTGCGACCGAAGGCACGAGACTCGGGTTCGATGTGCGCACCGGTCATGCATCGCTGCCGACAGCCACCGAAGCCGAATGGCGTGCAGCGCGATGGCGATTCTTTCGAGAGGCGGCGCAGCCGGGTGCGCGCGTGGCCACGGCGCACACACGCGACGATCAACTGGAAACGGTCGTGATCCGCGTAATGCGAGACGCTGGCGTCCGCGGCCTCGCGGGTCTGGCCGCCGAATCGCCTCGTGTGACGCGCCCATTTCTCGAGCTCACCCGCGCGACAATTCACGCGTATGGCAACGCTCACGGCATTCCGTTTGTCGAAGATCCGTCGAACGCGTCGCGTCAGTACCTCAGAAATCGGGTGCGGCTCGACCTGTTGCCCGCGATCGACCGGGTCCGTCCTCGGTTTGGCGCCGAGATGCTGGCGCTGGCCGAGCGGGCGGCTGCCTGGCGTGGCGAGATCGACGCGCTTGCTCGCGAGCTCGTGTCCGAGAGCGCCGACGACGGCACCATTCGCGTTGCCAGGGAAGAGCTGGCAACATACGATTCATCAACGCTCTGCGTTCTATGGCCGGCGATCGCGGCGCGGGCTTCCGTCACCCTCGATCGTCGCGGAACTCTACGTCTGGCACAGTTTACCACTTCCGGCGCCCCAGGGGCGCGGATGCAGTTGTCGGGGGGCACCGAAGTTTTTCGGCATCGCGACTTTTTCGTGCTTCGCCGTTCGTTACCGCAGCGGGAGGCGAGCTCGGTATCACTCGATGGCGCGGTCCGGTTCGGCGAGTGGCGGTTCTGGCCAGTCCCCGGAGGCCAGGGTCGCGACGAGTGGACCTCCAACGACACGCGCGACGAGGATGGGCGCCTTCACGCCGAAGACCTTTGGGTCGCCATTCTCCCCGCGGACCGGCGCTTGTCGGTTCGTGCATGGCGTCCTGCCGACCGAATGCGCCCGCGAGCGCATGGGGCGGCACGTCGTGTGAAACGCTTCTTTGGTGACATGCGTATTCCGGGGCCGAGCCGAGCCGGCTGGCCGGTCGTCCTTGCGGACGACGAGATCGTATGGATTCCTGGTGTCCGCCGCAGCGACGCGGCGTCCGAACGGTCCGGCCGACCGGTAGTCCGATATGCCTGTGAACGCACC
>Ga0207674_10001027_pt1 | contig 36411 bp, 23 predicted proteins | sample KBSCornC72_FD_184303 | JGI IMG/M metagenome (GOLD analysis project Ga0207674, IMG submission 184303) | Corn rhizosphere microbial communities from Kellogg Biological Station, Michigan, USA - KBS Corn C7-2 (SPAdes) (version 2) | ecosystem: Host-associated > Plants > Roots > Rhizosphere > Soil ... | reverse complement strand
AGCAGCGAGACGATGAGGCGGCCGAGCCAGACGGCTTCCTCGGCCATCTCCGGAACGGACGCTTCGCCCACTTCGGACCAGCCCTTGGTGAAGGCGGCAGGGAAAAAGGCGAGGACGACCGTCTTCCCGCGCTGTGCCGTGAGGCTGAACCACTGCTCGTTCCCGACACCGTCCTTCGTAGCCCAGGGAAGCGAGAAATCCGGCGCCCGGTCACCTTGAGTGGGACCCGAAGCGAGGAAGGCCGAAGCCGGCGCCGCGCCCTGGGCAGCCGCGGTCGAGGTGAGAGCGACGAGGCAACCCAGCAAGAGTGAAAATTTCCGCATGAACATCCCTCAGTTCCCGGCGCCAGAGACCCGACGGAGCGCTGGCTCGAACTCCTGATCGGCCCCGACGCCGGTGTAGGTGACGGTCCCCGAACTGTCCACGATGACCACGAACGAGGTGGCGGGGGCCTGATATGCCCGAGTGCTGACGCCCTTGTCGTCGTACAGGACGCGGAGCGGCACGTTGTGCTGAGACATGTAGCGCCGGACCCGCTCCGGAGTCTGGTTCACGGTGACGTTCACGGCGATGAATTCAACCTTGGCGCCATACTGCTTGTAGGCGGCCTGAAAGCGGGGAAGCAGGGCTTCACAGTTCTCGCACCAAGTGGCCCAGAACTCGAGCAGCACGGGCTTCTTCCCCAGCCACTGACCGAGATCTACGGGCTTGCCGTCGAGATCGTTGACCGAAACGACGGGAGCCTTGCTTCCCAGCTTGATGCCGGATTCGCCCTGCGCCAGGAGAGGCGCTGCGGGGCCGGCCGTCAGGAGAACAGCGGCGAGGAGGTAGCGACCGATCAAGAGACCTTCCCCATCTGAATGAAGTAGTACTCGGCCATGCCGAGGAGCACGACACCGGCGGCCCGCTTGATCCATATCATCCACGGACCACTACGTGGCATCGCGGCGAGTACGCCGGAGGAGAGCCCGATCGCGATGAGCAGCGCCGTCATGCCGACTGAAAAGACGAACAGGTAGACGAATCCTAACACGGCGCTACGGGTTGCGCCTACGAAGGTCAGAACCGCGGCGAAGGCCGGCGCACCGCATGGCGCAGCGACCAGGCCGGAAGTCGCACCCATCAGAAACGCACCACCGGGGGACCGGCCAGTGAGATTCGAAGCCCATTGCAGGAGGCCGGAGGGTGCAGTGACTGAAAACACGTCAAGCATCGCGAGCCCGAACACGAGGAGCAGGTTCCCCATGATGAAGTAGGCCCACGGATTGGAGCTCACCGTGCCGAAGAGCGATCCAGTCAGGCCAGCGAGGAGACCGAGGCTCGCATACACCAGCGCGAGGCCCAAGGCGTAGAGAACAGAATAGAGAAGGGTGCGAGACCGGGATCGTTCCCTGGCGCTGGCTCCGCCAAGGAGTCCAGCCGTGATCGGAATCATGGGGTAGACGCAGGGCGTGAGACTGGTGACGAGGCCTGCGCCGAAGAGGGCCGGAATCGCCAGCAGCGGATGATCGCGGAGGGCCTGGTCGAGGGGGATGGGCATTAGGAGAATGGCGGAATGATGAATGGCAGAATAATGAATGGTGGTGAACTACGGCTCGGGGGAACTAGGCGGAAATATCTGTGCGGGCTTGGCTCGCCGCCATTTCTGCATTCCGCCATTCCTCCAATCCGCCATTTCCGCCATACCGAGTCTCCACATACTGATTCAGGATCCCGAGGAACTCGGAGACAATACCGTCTCCTTTGAGTGTGATGAGGAGCCGGCCGTCGACGTAGACCGGCGCCTTGGGTTCTTCGAAGGTCCCCGGGAGCGAGATCCCGATGTTGGCGTGCTTTGATTCTCCCGGACCGTTCACGACACATCCCATGACGGCGACCTTCAGTTCCTCGACACCGGGATAGCGGGCTCGCCAGACCGGCATCTGCTCTCGCAAGTAGCCCTGAATATCCTCGGCCATCTGCTGGAAGAAGGTGCTGGTGGTGCGGCCGCAGCCAGGACAGGCGGTGACCTGCGGGGTGAAGCTCCGCAATCCGAGGGACTGGAGCACCTGCTGCGCGACGGCGACTTCTTCGGTGCGGTCGCCGCCGGGCCTGGGTGTGAGAGAGACCCGGATGGTATCGCCGATCCCTTCCTGCAGCAGAATTGCGAGACCGGCCGCGCTCCCGACCATGCCCTTCATCCCCATCCCCGCCTCGGTCAGCCCCAGGTGCAGCGGGTAGTCTCCGCCCTGAGCGAGCGCGCGATAAACGTCTACCAGATCCTGTACTCCGGAAACCTTCGCACTCAGGATGATCCGGTCATGCGGCATGCCGTATGACTCGGCCAGCCGCGCCGAGCGGAGCGCGCTCTCGACCATGGCGCTCATGGTGACGTCGCGCGCATCACGAGGTTCGGCGAGCCGATGGTTGTGATCCATCATCTCGGTCAGCAAGGTATGATCGAGCGAACCCCAGTTCACGCCGATCCGAACAGGCTTTCCGTTCTGCAGCGCGACCTCGATGATCGCGCGGAAGTTCTGGTCGGCGCGCTTGCCGCCCACGTTACCGGGATTGATGCGGTACTTCGCGAGGGCCTGGGCGCAGGAGGGGTACTTGGTGAGAAGCAGGTGGCCGTTGTAGTGAAAATCCCCAATGACAGGGACCGAGACGCCGATCCGATCCAGGCCTTCGACGATCGCAGGGACCGCGGCCGCCGCCTCGTCGTTGTTCACTGTGACGCGCACCAGCTCGCTTCCCGCCTGAGCGAGAGCCGCGACCTGCGCGATCGTCCCCTCGACGTCCGCCGTGTCGGTATTGGTCATGGACTGGACCACGACCGGGTGACCGGTACCCACGGCCACCTTCCCCACCCAGGTGGTTACTGTCTGGCGTCGAGCTGTCGCTGGCATGACGGTGAAAGATAAAGGGGGAGACGGGAGAAGGGAGAGGGAAAAGCGTGAGACGTGAGAGGTGAGACGTGAGAGGGGTCGCGGCCTGGGAGCCCGTTGCTGCCCTCTTACTTCTCACTTCTTACTTCTCACGCTTTTTGCTTACGACCTGTCGAAGTCGGCGTGGTCGATGGCGCTGATGTCATCCGGGGAGAGCGTCAGGTCGCCGGCCTTGGCGCTGTCCAGTGCATGCTCGACGGTTCTCGAACTCGGGATGGCAAATACCGTCGCTGCCTGGGCAACAGCCCACGCGATGGTGACTTGATGGGGCGTGCTGTTGAGCCGGCGGGCGATCTGCTGCAGCACCGGGTGACTGGGCAGTTTCTTGGTGAGTCGCGCGCCGCCGGTTGGGCTGTAGGCGAGGAACCCGATCCCCCGCGTCGCACAGTAGTCGATGACGCCTTCGCGAATCGCCTCCCGGAAGAAGGGGTTGAGGCGGTTCTGTACCGTGGAGATGGTCGTGACCCTTTCACCGCGCTTGATCTCCTCGACGGAGACGTTGGACAGGCCGATCGCTCGGATCTTTCCTGCCTTCTGGAGATCGACCATCGCGCCGAGGCTCTCTTCGAGCGGCACTGCGGGATCCACCGCGTGAAGCTGGTAGAGTGCGATCTGCTCGACGCCGAGCGCCTTGAGCGACCGGTCGCAGGCCTGGCGCAGCTGCTCGGGACGCGCGTCTCGATCCCAGCGCCCAGTCGGTCTTACCAGGCCGCCTTTGGTCGCGACCAGGACGTTCTCCCGGTTGCCGCGCCATTCGCGCAGCGCCCGGGCGATGAGCCGTTCGTTGTGTCCGATGTCGTTCTGGTCGAGACAGTAAACGTTGGCGGTATCGATCAACGTCTCGCCGGCATCGAGTGCAGCGTGAATGACCTTGACGCCGACATCCTCGGGAGGGCGGCTGTCGAGGGAGAGGTGCATACCGCCGTAGCCGACGATGGTAACGGCGGGGAGGTTGAGACCGAGGGGTCGGGTTTCCATTGGGGGATGACTCGTAAAGCGCCGTCAGCCTTAAGCCGTAGGCCTTAAGCTGCGAGCTTATAGCTTACGGCTTAAGGCTTAGAACTTGTCGAACGAAGGAGAGAACGTCGTCCCGTACATCAAAGTAAATCGCCATCCCGTGGGCTGCGCCGGGTACAACGAGCGGCTTCACGTGACGCAGGCCTTCGCTCCAGGCCTTCACGTTGCCGGCTCCATCGAAGGGATCCTTTGCCGACGTCGCGAGGAGACTCGGCGCCTTGTGCAGCTCCATCGCCTTCCGCGCCTGAGCGCGGCCGTCATCGCCCCAGACCGGCTCGCCCGCCGGGCAGAAGGTTATCAGCGCCGCGAGCCCCGGCACCTTGGGGGCAGCGAGCACCGCACCGGTTCCACCGACGCTGGAGCCGACCAGAATGAGACGCCCGGCATCGATGAAGTTCTGCACCGCACCCCAGCTCGCCACGCGAATGATGTCGTCATTGATGTACTTGAACCCCACCTTGCCCGCGCTGCCCACGAATGCCAATCCGAAGGCGTCCATCGTGAAGCCCACCGGGGTGTCGATCACCAGACGGCCGTGGGTTCCCTGGATGGAAGCGCCGTGACCCCGGAGATCGAAAGCCAGCGTCGCAACCCCCAGATCGAGCAGGTCTTCCACCAGGGGGGAGTAGCTGTCCGCGGTGGCGGGATACTGATGCGTGAGGACGGCCAGCGGAAAACCCTTCCCTGGCCCGATCTCGGGATACGCCAGCAGACCCTTCAGGATCAGGCCATCTGCGGCCTGAACCGTCATTTCGAGGGGGGAGAGGGGTGGCGGGGCGGACATTGTGGGATGGGCGGATGTAAGGATGTTGGGATGTGAGGACGTTGGGTTGTGCGGATGTCAGGACGTGAGGATGAGAAACCTGTGGCGATAGGGGTCACATCCGAACGTCCCTACATCCAAACATCCTCACATCACTCACGTCATTCCCAGCTGCTTCAGCAGCCGATCGTACTCCTGGGCGGTGATGTCGCCGTTGTCGACGAGCGGTTTCAGGGCCGCGACGATCTCGGGACGGCCGCCAGCGATCCGACGCTCGCGAAGCTCATGGATGATCTTGGCGAACCGCATGTCATACGCATCGGGTTGAACGCGTCCCGCCTTTTTGTCGGCACTGAGCTTGGATAGCTCCTGGGCAACTCGAGCCGGCGTGATCGGCTTGAGTTCGGAACCGCCGGGCTGCTCGGCTGTCATGATTGGACCCTTGCCTAGAGGGAGAATTGCCGGAGACAGATTTGGCGAAGCTAGCGCGATCGGACGGGGAGGGCTAGTAGGTACTTAGTACCTAGTACCTAGTACCGAGTACCGAGAGGCTCCCCAGTTCACCTGGTACTCGGTACTCGGTACTAGGTACTAAGTACTGTCGTTCTAGAACCTCGAGGCTGTCAGTTGAATATCCGCGGACCCCCACGCCTTCTGGAACTGCTTGGACGTCTCGGTTGTGTCCTTGCCCTGGGCCTTGAGACTCTGGACGAGGCCGAAGAGTGCCCATCCGTTGTCGGGAAAGCGGGCCAGGTCTTCGCGATAAACCGCTTCGGCTTCCGCGGCACGATTTGCCTTGAGGAGCGCCAGGCCGAGTGAATGGCGCACCGGGTAGTACCAGTCGGGCGGCTCGATGTACTTCAGTGCATCCTCCGCCTTGGCGGCGGCTTTGAAGTGGTCAACCGCGCCTGATGCGTCACCTCCCCGAAGAGCGATCTCACCCCGCAACGAGTGCTCGGCGATCTCGAGCACCGTCGCCGGAGTGGACCACCCCGCCGTGGCGTATTCCGGCTTGATGGTGTTTCTCGCTTTCACCAGAGAATCGAGCGAGGCTTGCGCCTCGGCCTTGCGGCCGGTCGCCGCGTAGGCAACACCACGGGCGTATTGGGCCAGGCCATAGGAATAACTCAGGTCGGCTGGAGGAATTGGCAGGGCCAGTATTTCGTCCCAGTGCCCGAAGGTGGTGAGAGCCAGGAACTGATAGGGCACGTAGGGCTCGGCAAGCGGCACCGCCCGAGCGACGTCGAAGGGCGTGGTCTCCGACGTCTTCTTCGCCGCCTCGATCGCCTCCTTGCTGCGGCCGGCCATGGTCGCCGCAAAAGCGAGGAAATGGTAGTTGTGCGGAACGTAGCCGATGGTATACACCCCGGGCCCCGGGTTCTCCGCGGCCATGTACGTCATGTCGGTGTGGACCGCGTGCTCGTTGGCCATGATGGCGTCGTTGTACCGCCCGACCCGGATGTAGATGTGGCCGGGCATGTGGACCATGTGTCCCGCGCCGGGCATCAGGGCTGCCAGCCGCTCCGCGCACGCCACGGCCTTGCTGGGCTCCGTCGCTTCGACGGCGTGGATGTAGTAGTGGCAGGCGCCGGGATGGTTGGGATTCTTCGCCACCACCCGTTCCAGTTGCGCAATAATGGTCGGAGTATCGGGACGGGGCGACCGGTCCTTGTTCCAGTAATTCCAGGGCGAGAGATCCATCAGCGACTCGGCATACAGCGTCGCCGCGTCGAGGTCGTCCGGATACTTGGCGACCAGCTTGCCCATGGCCTTGGAGTAGGCAGAATCGAGAGCGGCCCGGTCGGCTGGCGGCACGGGGGCATACCGGGCGGCCAGCGCCTTGATGTAATCCTGCTCCCGGGCCGAGGCCTTCGATGAAACCTGGCTGGCCTTCTGGATCGCGGCGTAGGCTGCGACTCCACCGGCGGAATCCATTCCCGCATTTACGTGGGGGCCGTGCGCGTAGGCGATCCCCCAATAGCACATGGCGCAGTTGGGATCGAGCCGGCTGGCTTCGGTGAAGGCGCGAATCGCCTCACCATGATTGAAGCCGTACACCAGTCGAAGTCCCTGATCGAAGTACGCCTGGGCAGCGGACACCTTCGTGGTGACCGCGAAGTGATAGCTGCCGAGGTCATCGTAGAGGGGGACGGAGTCGCCAGGGACGGAATCGGGGGCGGGCCCGGCGACCGCGCCAAAGGCGGCGGCCAGGATCAGGAACGGCAATGACATGGAGTCCTCCAGGGGTCCAGGGGCAAGGATCAACGGCATCCTACCTACAGATGCGCATGGCGCCGCCGATTCCTGACAGCGCTAAGTCTTCAGAGAACGCCCCGTCCGCGCATAGATCTTCAACGACCATGAATCTTCAATGCCGAGCGGTGCTGGGGGAGACCTCAACCTGGCGAGCCATCCCTGCGTCCTGGTTGCAGGGCAGCCTGACAGTGAACTCGCTGCCCTGCCCTAGTCCCGCGCTTGAGGCTGAGACGGTGCCGCCCTGGAGTTCGACCAGTTGCTTCACCAGCGAGAGGCCGATCCCCAATCCATCGTGAGGATGGTGGCGCTCCCGCTCGCCCTGGAAGAAGAGCTCGAAGACCTGCGCCACCACTTCCTCCGTCATGCCGAAGCCGTGATCCCTCACCGTGATGACGGCATCGTTCCCCTCGCGGCGAGCCCGGAGATCGATGCGCCCGCTGTCCTTCTGGAACTTGGCCGCGTTGTTCAGGAGGTTGGAGACGACCTGGGTAAGCCGCGCTGCGTCGGCGTGGACTACGACCGGGGACTCGGGGAGACTGATGTTGAGCTGGTGGCGGCGAGAATCGATGATCGGCTGGCTGGTCTCGACCGCCTCCGCCACGATGGTGTTGAGATCCACCGTTTCGAGTCGGAGGGTGATCTTGCCACGAGTAATGCGCGACACATCGAGCAGGTCGTCCACCAGCCGAGTGAGCTGCTTGGCCTGGCGTTCGATCACGTCATGACACCAGACCAGCTCGGGGTCGTGCGCGACCTTGTACCTCAGGATGCTGGTGGCATTCCGCATCGGCGCCAGCGGGTTGCGCAGCTCGTGGGCCAGCTGGGCGAGGAATTCATCTTTGCGGCGGTCAGCCTGACGCAGATGCTGCGTCAACTCCATCTGCTTCTCGACGGCCGCCTCCAGCTCCTGGGTCCGCTGGGCGACTCTCTTCTCCAGCTCCCGGTTTAGTCGCTCCAGTTCCCGCGACTTGCGGGAGAGCTCGGCAAAGACCCGCACCTTGGCGCGCAGCAGTTCCGGTACCACCGGGACCGAGACATAGTCCACCGCCCCGGACTCGTAGCCCTTGAGCTGGTCCATGTCGGTCAGGTGAACCGCCGAGACGAAGATGATCGCCATCTTCTGATAGCGGGGGTGCTGCCGAATGATCTCCGCCAGCTCGAAGCCATCCACCTCCGGCATGCTGACGTCCATCAGGACGATGGTGATGTCGTTCTTGAGGAGAAGCTCGAGGGCTTCGCGTCCCGAGGTTGCGGTGATCAGGTTCTCGCCGAGCTCGCTCAGCATGGCGTGATAGCTGAGCAGCTTGCCCGGCTGATCATCGACCAGAAGGATGTTGACCTTCTCGGCAGTTTCCACGCTCGTCTCCTAGCGGTGCAGCCACATCCGCAGCGCGGACAACAGTTGTTCGGTGTTTACCGGTTTGGCCAGGTAATCGGAGGCGCCGGCGTCCAGGCACTTCTCGCGGTCTCCTTTCATCGCCTTGGCGGTGAGCGCGATGATAGGCAGCCGGCGATGGGGGGGCATCTGGCGAATGGCCTGCATCGTCTGATACCCGTCCATCTGAGGCATCATGATATCCATGAGCACGATCGCGACGCCAGAGGTCCCCTCGAGGGTGGCGATTGCCTCGTCGCCGGTGCCCGCGGTCAGCACCTCCATACCCCGCCGCTCCAGCACGCTGCTCAGCGCGAAGATGTTCCGGATATCGTCGTCCACCACCAGGACCTTCTTGCCGACCAGGTCCTCGTCGGAGCGATGGAGCCGGTCGAGCATCTGCTGCTTGTCCGGCGGAAGGTCGGCGAGGACCCGGTGAAGGAACAGCGACGTCTCGTCAAGCAAACGTTCGGGAGACTCGACGCCTTTTACCACCACGCTGCGAGCGAGGGTATGGAGCCGGGTGTCCTCCTCGGGAGAAAGCTCCTTGCCGGTGAAAACCACCACCGGGACATCCGAGAGCCGAGAATCCTCCTTGATGTGCTCCAGGACGTCGAACCCAGACATGTCCGGCAACCGGAGATCGAGCACCGCGCAATCAAAGGGCTGTGCGCGCAGCGCGGCGAGCGCTTCCTGGCCGGTACCTACCGCTTCGATCTCGACGTCGTCGTGGCCCAGCAACTGGGCGATGCTCAGCTGTTCGGCCTCGTTGTCCTCGACGACCAGGAGGCGTCTCAAGCGCGGCGTGGTATAGGCCTTCATGCGTGACAGCGCTGCATCCAGACCTTCCGCGGTCGTGGGCTTGGGAAGAAAACCGAAGGCTCCCCGGGTCAGTCCGTGCTGGCGGTCTTCATCGAGGGTAATGATCTGCACCGGGATATGCCGCAATGCCGGATCCTGCTTGAGCTGGCTCAGCACGGTCCAGCCGAGCATGTCGGGCAGGAACACGTCGAGTGATACTGCCGTCGGAAAGTGCTCGCGGGCGAGCGCCAGCGCTTCACCGCCCCGAGCGGCCACCAGAACCTTGAAGTCCTTGGCATGGGCCTGGTCCACCAGCACCTGGGCATAGTGCGGGTCATCCTCCACGATCAGCAACACCGCATCACCCGGCATGAGGTCATTCCGGTCATCGGGCACTGTTTCGGTCGGCCGGTCCCAGACCCGGACGGCCGGGAAGGAGGCGACCGGACGGCCGCCCCCCACCTCATGCTCCCCGCTCGTGCGGGTGCCGGATGCCACCAAGGTCTGTGGCAGAAACAGCGTGAATGTGCTTCCCAGGCCGGGCACGCTGCGAAGTTGAATTTCCCCGCCCAGCAGGGTCGCCAGCTCGCGGCTGATCGCCAGGCCGAGTCCGGTGCCCCCGTACTTCCGGCTGGTGCCGGCGTCGGCCTGCTGGAACGCTTCGAAGATGATTCTCTGCTTCTCCTGAGGAATTCCGATGCCGGTGTCCGCCACCTCGAAGGCCACGACGTTCCCGGCGTGCTGCAGCACGGGATGTTCGGCACTCCAGCCGGTGACCGCGGGGGCGACCCGCAGCCGGATTCCTCCCTGCTCGGTGAACTTGAAGGCATTGGACAGCAGGTTCTTCAGCACCTGCTGGAGGCGCTTGGAGTCGGTGATCATGGTCCGGCTCAACAACGGATCGATCTGAATGTCGAGCGAGAGGTGCCGGGTTTCCGCCTCGTGGCGGAACGGGCGTACCAGACTCTCCAGGAGGCTCTCGACGACCACGCTCTCCGCCACGACGGTGACCGTGCCCGATTCGATCTTCGACAGGTCGAGAATGTCGGTGATCAGATTGAGCAGATCGGTCCCGGCGCCGTGAATGGTGCGGGCGAATTCGACCTGTTTCGCCGAGAGATTGCCTTCGGAGTTGTCGCCCAGCTGCTGGCCCAGGATCAGGATGCTGTTGAGCGGAGTCCTGAGCTCGTGCGACATGTTGGCGAGGAATTCCGACTTGTACTTGGAGGTCAGGGCCAGCTCGCTCGCTTTCTCCTCGAGCGCGCGCCGAGCCTGCTCGATCTCCTGGTTCTTCCGCTCCACCTCCTGGTTCTGCTCGGCCAGCTGCTGTGCCTTCTGGGCCAGCTGCTCGTTGGTCTGCTGCAGCTCCCGCTGCTGCGTCTGCAGCTCGGTCGCCAGTTGTTGCGACTGCTCGAGCAGCGCCTCGGTCTGCATCGTGGCCTCGATGCTGTTTAGCACGATGCCGATACTGGCGGTGAGCTGCTCCAGGAACGCGAGGTGCGAGGCGGTGAACCCGCTTAGCGAGGCAAGCTCGATCACGGCCTTCACATCGCCCTCGAACAACACCGGCAGGACGATGACATCGCGGGGCACGGCCTGGAAGAGCCCGGATCTGATCGGCGTCGTCCCCGAAGGCAGCTCACTAACGACCATGCTCCGTTTTTCAACCGCACACTGACCGACCAGCCCCTCTCCCATCCGGAGGGCTTGATGGTGGGCACTGACGGAGTGATCGGCGAAGACGGCGACCAACCTGAGCTCCGGCGAGTCGGCCCCTTCGACCCGGTAGATCACCCCGTGTTGGGCGTTCACCAGAGGGGTCAACTCGGAGAGCAGCATGCGTCCAACGGTGGCCAGGTCACGCTGGCCCTGCAGCATGCCGGTGAACCGGGCCAGGTTGGTCTTGAGCCAGTCCTGCTCGTTGTTGCGCTCGGTGGTGAGCCGCAGGTTGTTGATCATCGTATTGATGTTGTCCTTCAACTCCGCGACTTCGCCCCGAGCTTCGACTTGAATCGAGCGGGTCAGGTCACCCTGGGTTACCGCGGTCGCCACCTCGGCGATGGTACGGACCTGGGAGGTCAGGTTCGCCGCGAGCAGATTCACGTTACCGGTCAGGTCCTTCCAGGTGCCGGCGGCGCCGGGCACGTTGGCCTGGCCTCCCAGCCGGCCTTCCACTCCCACCTCGCGCGCCACGGTCGTCACCTGATCGGCAAAGGTGGCGAGCGTGCCGGTCATGTTGTTGATCGTCTCCGCCAGGGCCGCGACTTCACCTTTCGCGTTCACCGTCAGCTTGGGCTTCAGGTCGCCGTTGGCGACGGCGGTCACCACCTTCACGATGCCGCGCACCTGCTCCGTCAGGTTGGCGGCCATGACGTTCACGTTGTCGGTCAGGTCCTTCCAGGTTCCCGCCACACCCGGCACCTTGGCCTGCCCGCCGAGCTTGCCTTCGGTGCCGACTTCACGCGCGACACGGGAGACTTCGCCGGCAAAGGCGTTGAGCTGGTCCACCATCGTGTTGATGGTGACTTTGAGCTCCAGGATTTCGCCTTTCACGTCCACCGTGATCTTGCGGGAGAGGTCACCCCGGGCCACGGCAGTGGTGACTTCCGCGATGTTGCGGACCTGGGTCGTGAGGTTTGCGGCGAGCAGGTTCACGTTGTCGGTCAGGTCCTTCCAGGTGCCTGCCACACCGGTGACGTTCGCCTGGCCACCCAGCTTGCCGTCGGTGCCGACCTCGCGCGCGACGCGGGTTACCTCGGCGGCGAACGAGCGCAGCTGCTCCACCATCGTGTTGAGAGTTTCCTTCAGGTTCAGCAGCTCGCCGCGGACGTCTACGGTGATCTTCTTGGAGAGGTCGCCGCTGGCGATGGCGGTCGCCACCTCGGCGATGTTGCGGACCTGGGCCGTGAGGTTGCCGGCCATGAAGTTCACGCTGTCGGTGAGGTCCTTCCAGGTTCCCGCGACACCGGGCACCTGCGCCTGTCCGCCGAGCTTGCCTTCGGTGCCCACCTCGCGGGCGACGCGGGTCACTTCACCGGCGAATCCGTTCAGCTGGTCCACCATCGTGTTGATGGTGTCCTTGAGTTCGAGGATTTCCCCCTTCACGTCTACCGTGATCTTGCGGGAGAGGTCGCCGCGGGCGACGGCGGTCGTCACTTCCGCGATGTTCCGGACCTGGGCGGTCAGGTTGCTCGCCATGAAGTTGACGTTGTCGGTGAGGCCCTTCCACGTCCCCGCCACCCCCGGCACCTGGGCCTGACCACCCAGCTTGCCTTCGGTGCCGACCTCGCGCGCCACGCGCGTCACTTCGCTCGCGAAGGCGTTGAGCTGGACCACCATGGTGTTGAGAGTGTCTTTCAGCTCGAGGATTTCACCGCTCACGTCGACGGTGATCTTCTTGGAGAGGTCGCCGTTGGCGATCGCCGTGGCCACCTCGGCGATGTTACGGACCTGCGCGGTCAGATTGCCGGCCATGAAGTTCACGCTGTCGGTCAGGTCCTTCCAGGTTCCGCCCACACCGGGCACCACGGCCTGACCACCCAGCCGTCCGTCGGTTCCGACTTCGCGGGCAACGCGAGTCACTTCGCTCGCGAATCCATTCAGCTGATCCACCATGGTATTCAGGGTGTCCTTGAGCTCGAGGATTTCACCCTTCACGTCCACCGTGATCTTGCGGGACAGGTCTCCCCTCGCCACCGCCGTTGCCACCTCGGCGATGTTGCGGACCTGGCCCGTCAGGTTGCTCGCCATTGAGTTGACGCTGTCGGTCAGGTCCTTCCAGGTGCCCGCGACGCCCCACACCTGAGCCTGTCCGCCCAGCTTCCCTTCGGTGCCGACCTCGCGCGCCACCCGAGTCACCTCGGCGGCAAAGGCGTTGAGCTGGTCCACCATCGTATTGATCGTGTTCTTGAGCTCGAGTACCTCGCCCTTCACGTCCACCGTGATCTTGCGCGACAGGTCGCCGCGGGCCACGGCCGTCGTGACCTCGGCGATGTTGCGGACCTGGGTCGTCAGGTTGGCGGCCAACAGGTTCACATTGTCGGTAAGGTCCTTCCAGGTCCCTGCGACGCCCGGGACTGCCGCCTGCCCACCCAGGCGGCCTTCGGTACCGACCTCGCGCGCCACGCGGGTCACTTCGGAGGCGAACGCGTTCAGCTGGTCCACCATCGTGTTGAGCGTTTCCTTGAGCTGCAGGATCTCACCGCTCACGTTTACGGTGATCTTCTTGGAGAGGTCGCCGCGGGCGATTGCCGTCGCCACCTCGGCGATGTTGCGGACCTGCGCGGTCAGGTTACTCGCCATGAAGTTCACGTTGTCGGTCAGGTCCTTCCACGTCCCGCCGACGCCGGGCACCTGCGCCTGGCCGCCGAGTTTCCCTTCGGTACCGACCTCGCGGCCGACGCGTGTCACCTCGCTCGCCAGTGCGTTGAGCTGATCCACCATCGTGTTGATGGTATCCTTGAGCTCCAGGATCTCGCCGCTCACGTTGACGGTGATCTTTCTGGACAGGTCGCCGCGGGCGACGGCCGTCGTCACCTCCGCGATGTTGCGCACCTGAGCCGTCAGGTTGCCCGCCATGGCATTCACGCTGTCGGTCAGGTCCTTCCAGGTGCCCGCGACGCCCGGTACCACCGCCTGGCCACCGAGCTTCCCTTCCGTCCCGACCTCCCGCGCCACGCGTGTCACTTCGGACGCGAAGGATCGGAGCTGGTCCACCATCGTGTTGATGGCTTCCTTGAGCTGGAGGATTTCCCCCCGGACGTCCACCGTGATCTTGCGGGACAGGTCGCCGTTGGCGACGGCGATCGTGACTTCGGAGATGTTGCGGACCTGAGCGGTCAGGTTACTCGCCATCGAGTTGACGCTCTCGGTCAGGTCTTTCCAGACGCCGCTCATGCCGGGGACCTGGGCCTGCCCGCCCAGTTTCCCGTCCGAGCCCACCTCGCGCGCCACGCGGGTCACTTCCGAGGTGAACACGCCGAGCTGCTGGATCATGGTGTTCACGATGGAGGCGGAGCGGAGGAACTCGCCTTCGAGCATGCGACCGTCAACGTCGAGTCGCATCGTCTGGGTCAGATTGCCTTTGGCAACGGCGGCGATGGCGCCGGTGAACTCAGTAGTGGGCCGGAGCAGATCGTCGATCAGCGTGTTGACTGACGTCTCCATCTCCCCCCAGGCACCCTTGGAGTAATCGAAGCGGGTCCGCTCGCGGGTTCGCCCCTCTTTCCCGACCACCTGGCCTACCCGCTTCAGCTCCTGGTCGATCTTCTGGTAACCTTGCACGATTTCGTTGAACGTGTCGGCGATCTTCCCATCGATCGCCGACCAGTCGTTGGGCAACCGGACCGAGAAGTCCCCGCTGCGCACACTCTGGAGGGCGAGCAGCAGCAGACGCCGGTCGAGCGCGGCCTCGGTACCTTCTTTGGCGAGAGACACCCGCCCGCCATTCTGACCAGGTCGTTTCATGATGGGGTTCTCCGGAAAGATCGCGGCCGGGAGACGGTCGGGTCGGGAAGCGGCATCAAGCCGACCGGCCTGGCGAAAGATGTCGAGTGATGGTGGAGCTGAAGAATCACCCCCGCGGAACAGGCTCGCGGAAGGCCGTGAGGCCAGGCGTAGCGACCGCCGGTTGTGCAACCAGGCGCTTGGTACACGGTACCGTCCTGCGGATGTATGGCTGCACGGGACTCCGACCTGGCCGCCACGGTGTCCCAGTGGTTCCTAATGTATTGCCTTTTCAGGCGGTAGGCGAATGGGGGGAGCACCGGCCGGCAGGCATTGAGGCGACAGAGTGAGCGCCGGGTCCCTCTGAGGATCGGGGAGTCGGGACCAGGCGGAAGCAACGTGAAGGGCCTGGTCGTGGGACGTCGGACGACAGGGGCCTTCACACCTGGTGGGGGCCCCCCCTTTCAAATTCCCACCGGATCCTCCTCCAAGACGTCATCGGGAATACGCAAGGGCAATCGGAATCGCTTGCATTGTCCGCGATCCGACGCCCGGGGCGAAGCCGCCCGAAGCGACGCTCATCCAGGTTCCGCGAGCAACATCAGATTGCCAAGCGACTGAACGAGGGTGGGGGCTGCAGGCAACACGCTCCATCGCTGCGCAGCGGGGTCGTCGCGGGGGAAATCCACGGGGGACCACCGCAGTGGGTGACGGAAGGCGGGCCGTCAACGACGGGCGGAGTCCGCCGCGGCGCGATTTCTGGCCTGTTCTGCGGCATACCCGGTATCGGGCGCATCGGCCACCAGGGCCCGAGTGATGGTTTCCCGCATGCCGCGCAGCGCGGACATGCCTTCCGGCGAGCCAACCAGGCTGGATCGCTCGGCCGGATCTTCGCGATAGTGAAACAATTCCTCGACGAGCTGGCGGCCCTCGCGGATCAGATGCCAGTCGCCGTCCACCAGCGAGACAAGCTGGCGGTTCTCCATCGGCCAGGTCGGATCCCGCATCCCGTGGCGGAGGTATTCTCCAATGGCAGGGCTGGTGGTCACAGTTTCGTCCCGCCAAAGCCCCGCGAGCGAAATGCCCGGGAATGGAACCCGGGACCCGAGCCCGGCGAGATCGAGAATTGTGGCTCCCAGGTCGCGCAGCGAAACCACGTCTGGTACCCGCCTGCCCGCGGGAACCCGACCGTCGAATCGCACGATCAACGGGACGTGGAGCAGGGCGTAGTAAAGGCTGTTGCCATGGGACCACAGCCCCCGCTCCCCAAACTGCTCGCCGTGATCCGAGGTGACGATCACCATGGTGTTTTTCAGATCTCCCCTCCGTTCCAGCTCCTGGAACAGGCGGCCAAGATGCTGGTCCAGGTACGCCAGCTCGGCGTCGTAGAGATCTCGCGCGTCCGGATGTTTCGAGTCTTTGACAAAACGTTTCCGGAACTCGGGAATCGGGTCATACGGGTCGTGAGCGTCGAAATAGTTCAAGAAGACGAAATAGGGATGGCGGTGGTCCCGCTCCGCGCTCCAATTGAGAAACTGATCGGTGATGGTAGGGGCGGTCTTGGGGGCGCGGCCGCCCCATAGATGATCGAATATCCTCGGGTGCCGGAGGGCCCAACGGACGACCCACCTGTCCCTCGCCCGGAGGAGATCGTCGATCACCAGCGTCCGGCCAAGGTAGGAGCTCTTGAGGACCTGTTCCGGCGAGCGCTCGTAATCGGAATAGCGGATGAAGCCGCGTCCCAGCCCGGTATCCCAGGTCGTGTAGTAGAGATTGGCGACGAACCCGGCGGTGGTGTAACCCTGCCTCGTCAACAGCTCCGCGAGTGTCGGCTCGACACCGTTCAGCGGAATCTCCTCCGCCGCGTTCAGGCGCCCGGCGTAGTGGCCGGTGAAGATGCTGCCGTGAGAAGGAAGCGACCAGGGTGCGGTGGCGATCGCGGTCTCGAACAGAGTTCCCCTGGCCGCGAATGAGTCGATCGCAGGCGTAGTAGGGCGGTGGTAACCGTAGCAGCCCAGCTCATCGCCGCGCACGGTGTCGAGAATGATAAGAAGGATGTTGGGAGCACTGGCCGGTGGCTCAGGCAGCGCCGCTAGCCTTTTTCGCTCCTCGACCCAGCGCCAGCCGGCGACGGCGATGGCGCCGAGGGCCAGGATGCCGGCCAGAAGAAACGCTGCGCGACGAGCGCCGACGAGCCAAGCGTCAGGGAAACGCCGGGCCACGCGAGCCACAGCGGTTCCCACCCCGACAGCCAGAATCAGACATGCGTACCGGGCGACGCTGGTGATTGGAAGCAGCACGGCAAAGACGCCAACGGCCACGAACACGAGCGTGGCAAACTGCAGGGCGCGATCTCGGGGCAGCCACAACCCAATCGCGGCCACCGGAACCCAGGCGAGCAGAAAGAACCCCAGGTAAGAAAGCGGCGACATCCACACCAGGTCCCGGCTGGCCGCGACAAAACGGTGGAGCAGGAAAACCGAGATCAGGTTGGCTGCGATGAAGTACAGCGCGGAAAGCAAGGCTGCACTCACCGCCAGCGTCAGCAATTCTCCGGGGCGTCCCCGCCGAGATTCCATTCCCTTGCTCAGACCCGCACCGGGAAGCGCGGTGAGCACGCCATCGCAATCTGCTCCACATGGCGATGATCGGTGCCGCAACAGCCTCCGATGACGTTCAACCTGGGGAGCCGGTCCAGCAGCCGGGCGTGGGCCGCGCCGAGCTCCACGGGATTCCCGCTATCGAGCTCGGGAGACTCGTTGAGCTCGGCGTGACTCTTGTGCGACGCATTGGTCCGCAAGCCCCGAATCCGCGCCAACCATGGCTCGCCCGTCGGGAGCACCGACTCGAAGTGGGTCGGATGGGCGCAGTTGATCATGTAGTAGGCAGGATAGGCCGAAGTGGCCGCGTCTACCGCAGCAATCGCGTCCCGGAGCGGCAGGCCCGTAACCAGCTTCCCATCCGTTTCGACGGTGAAGGAGATGACCACGGGCATTCCCGCGGATTTCGCCGCGCGCGCGACACCTACAGCCTCCTCGACATAGTTCATGGTGATAGCAGTGATCATATCCGCCGCGCTGGCGGCAAAGGTTCCGATCTGTTCGCCGTGATACGACTCGGCGTCGCTTTCGGTCATCTTGAAGGCCGGGTTGTACCCATCTCCCCGTGGTCCGACGCACCCGCTGATGACAACCTGGGTGCGCGCGTCCTCGAACTCGTCACGAATCGGCTCCAGTAGCCGGATCGCACGAAGGTTGGCATTGGTGAGGCCATCACCGCTATAGCCGAGCCGTGCGGCCCAGTCGGGATTGGCCCGCCAGGTTGCAGCCTCAAGGATCAGACCCGTGCCAAACCTCTTCGCCAGTGCGGCATAGGTGCGGAAATACTTGCGGAGAGCCGTCTCGCCCTCGGGCCGCTTGAGCAGGTCGAAGGCCGCGAAATCGGGCAGCTCCAGACCTTCGAGAAAGATCAATGTGGTCTCGATGCCACCGTCAGTAAGGAACAGGTCGCCCTTGAGCTGGGGCAAGGCACTTCGATAACGAGCCATTTGACACCTCGAGCGATCCAGAGTCGTTCAGCCGGGTCCAGGCAACATCTTACGTACTAGTGATGCGTAGCCCGGGGCCATCCCCGGACATGGGCCGATCGGCTTTCAGTCACTCCCGCGTGGAGGAGTCGAGTATAGCCCCCGCCGCCTGCGATCCTCGCGGAAGGTCGCAAAGAAAAAGAGGGGCGATTGAGCAGCTCCCCAAAGCTCCGCGAGCAGAAACGGAAGGGGCAGCCGTTCTCGCCCCAGGAATCCCTTCACAATCCGTCCGATCATCCAGCCGAGCCATACGCGAATCGAGTACCAGACGGTCGTATGCCGCGGGATGGTGCCACGCTTGAAGATGGTAAGCAGGTAGACCCCGAAGGCTCGACCGTTGTCAGTGAGCTGGCGACGGAGGCCCGGCAGATCCCGCCGATGATGATGGCGCACGAGCGCTGCCGGCTGATAGCGGATCACAGCACCCGCCATGAGGCTCCGGTGGAAAATGTCGAGGTCCCCGCCACCGTGTGACGGCGTGCCGACATCGAGCGCCGTGTCGAAGCCGCCGAGTTCGTGCAGCAGTTCCCGCCGGAAGGCCATGTTAGCACCGACTCCGACATGGTGGGCGCCGATTCGCTTCCAGGCGGAGAGTGAGGCCGGATCAAACTCGGATGCGATCGTCCCCTTCCCCATGCCACCGTAACAGAATTCGAAGAGCAGTTCGGCTTCCGTATCCATCACGGCGGCGAGAACCAGGCCGGTCACGGCACGAACGCTAGCATCCTCGAACGCAGCGCCGATTGCCCCGAGCCACTTTGGGTCGACCTCGGTATCATCGTCGGTGTAGGCGACGATGTCATAGCGAGCCGCTTTGTAGCCGCAGTTTCGGGCCCAATCGAGTCCGGGCCGTTCCTCTCGCACGTACCGGACCTCGGCCTTCCGGGCGAGCTGCCGGGTGGCTTCCGAGATGGAGGCGTTATCTACAACGATCACCTCGTAGGCCGGGTATTGGAGTTGGGCGAGCGAGCGGAGACAACGCTCGAGCAACCTGGGCCTGTCGCGGGTACAGACGACCACGCTGATTCCGGGCGAGTGGCGCGATGACGTAGCGTGGTCATCCATCAGGACCGCCCACTTGTTTTCGCGAAGCAACTTGCGACGCATCGCCGCCTGGATCGCCTCAGCGTGCACCGTGTCCTCCGAAACCGGCAGCCTGACCGTCCCCAGAGGGTATCCGTTCCGGCGCAGGAGCAGGTAGACGCCACCATAGCCATGGCACCGATGGAGGTCGGGAATTCCACCCGCGATTTCGAGTTCGGCGACTCGAATCGGAAGAGACAGTTCGGAAAAGGGCGTCATCATCAGATGCTCAGCCCAGTTTGCCGATGAAGGACGCGAGATCGTCATCCCCGCACACCTCGATGCGGGGGAGCGCGAGTGCCGAATCCCGCGGGCCGGCAGGTCCGGGGCGGCAGGTCAGACCTAGCTGAAACCCGGATGCGCCCACGAGGTGCTCCACAATGGGATCGGTGTCGCCGTAGGGATACGCGAAGGCCTCGACGCCGTGGCCCAGGCCCCGTTCGATGACCACGCGAGATCGAATCGCCTCTCTCGCAATTTCGGCGGGAGTGAGACCGGTCATCGGACGGTGAGTGGCGGAATGAGCGCCAAACTCGATACCCTGCGAAACCAACCGCCGAATCTCGCTCCAGCCCATCAGCGGGAGCGGCTCACCGTGGTCGGCATCCCATCGCGCCGTATCACCGATCAGATCCGCGACGAGGAAGACGAGCGCCCCGAATCCGTAGCGCTGCAGCACCGGCCAGGCGTTCGCTTCAAAGTCTCGATAGCCATCGTCAAAGGTGATCACGACAGGCCTCGGGGGCAGCGGCTGGCGGCGCCGGACAGCGCTGAGCCATTGACCGAGGGGGACCGAGGTGAAGCCGGCATCGCGGAGATAACCCAACTGGGTTTCGAAGGCTTGAGGCGACACCCGGTAGCGGGCGGTCGCCGCCGGTCCCTCAGCCGAGATGCTGTGGTACATGAGAATGGGGAGGGAGGGCGGATCGAGGGCGCGCCGAGAGTGAAGCACAAGGGGCGGCTCCGGCTCCTGGCACGGCGGCGCGGCCTCGACAACCTCGGCCTTGAGGAGGATCGCGGACGCATTCGGCGAGGCTGGCCGCGAAACCAGTTCTGGAAGGTAGGCCACTCTCTGCGGCGGACCCTCGCTCGAGGAGCGAACTGCGGGTGGAGAACCCATCGCCGCCGCCGCCAGCAGCTCAGGAAGCACGGCCCGCGGCAAGTCGGCACGCCGATCGCCCGGCGCATCGGGATGCGGGGTCCGGTACCGCGATACGCACAGCGTCTCATCGGAACCGACAGCACGGCTTATTATGCCAGTCCAGTCGAGAGTCAACAGGTCAGCCGCTTCGGGCGGGATGACTTCCGCGAAGGATGCCGCAGCCGGCCCGCGGGCCTTCGCTGCTTCCGCCAGTCGCTCACGCAGCCTTCCGCCTTCGAAGGGCCGACCCAGGATTCCCTCGCGCACCGCGACCCGACAGAGCTCGAGTCCGGTCTCGGTCGTGATGACCGATCTCAGGCGGCGGGGTGTGATGCGCCCGCCTTCGCTGGGCACCGACACGAGCCCCACCGCCATTCCCCCGACGCGGGGCTCGATGGTGATTGCCGACTCCGGCGTCTGGACCGTTGGCAGCTCGTCGCTCACTTCAATGACCTTCCAACCCGCTTCGCGCCGCGGCGACTGTTCCTCACTGCCTCCTTCCCGGTAGATCTCGTCCGCTGCCTGCGGTGACAGACCCCATAACTCCTGAAGAAACAGGGTCCAGCCGACGTGATCGTGGAGTCGTTCCGGCACGACCGCAGCATCGTCCCTGATCGAAGCGGCGAGTGGTGCCCCGTCTCGACAAATCAGAATCCCGCCCGGAGCACGGAGAAACTCGAGTTCAGGATAGAGCGTCGCGCCGAAGAACCGGCCAAGAATCGGCCACGCGAACCGGGCCACGATGGCGTCAGCCAACACTCGCGCCGACACGATACCGTCACAGACCGGAAGCAGAACCGTTCCGATACGTTCCCCATTCGCCGTCAGCACACAATGGACCCTTTCGACATCCTCGCGGACCTGAACCCTGGCTATTGGCTGGGTGATCTCCACGGCAACTGCGTGCGTTCTGCCTCGGGTGAATGGACGGGGTGCCTGCGATGCATCCAGCGTTAGCCGCTCGAGCGCGAGGAGGCTCCGTCGCGCGAGCTGCCACGAACCCGACTGCTTCTCCAGGGCCGTAAGGAACGCGAAGAGATCACCAACAACGTTGGGCCACAAATCGTCCCACGCGTCAGCAACCTCCCCGATGCCGCGGGGAACCGCGATGAAGAGATGGCCGGCGATATCGCCCGGGGCGAGCGCCGGATCCGAGTCACCTTTCAAGGCCTGCAGTACTGGCTCGAACGATTCTCGCTGGCTAATCAGCATTCCCGCGACCCAGGCGCCGAATCGGAGCCTGGCCCCTGGAGCGCCCTCTATGGGTGCCCCTTGCGAGTGGGCCGTGCCCGGCTCCCGCGGATCGCTACCATGGCCTCGGGTGATGACGGTAAGCCCATTGGGCAGCAGACGAGCGGTCGAGGTCGCTCCCGATCGTACCTGGATGCGATAGTGAGCAACTTTTTCCGAGACTCGCGCGAAGCGGGCACCGGTTCGCGCTATGCGCTGCCAGAAGTCCCAGTCCTCGCAGGTCCGCATGGCAGGATCGAACCCGCCGGCTTTGGCCGTCAGCTCCCGGCGGAACAGGCACGCGTTGATGGGGAAGGCACAGAACGTGGCGAAAGACAGAAATAGATCGGTCGTGGGAGGAGCAAACTCCGTTTCCATCACCCGCCCGTCGCGGGCCACCCGGGCCCAGCCGCCATGCACCGCGTCAACCGTGCCCGACAACGTCGCATCGCCCAGCAGTTCGAGTGCTGTCGGCAGCAGCCAGTCGTCAGCGTCGAGAAACAAAAACCAGGAATGTCGAGCTGCAGCCATGCCCCGGTTCCGCGCGGGTCCCGGCCCGTACTGCTGCTGGCGCAAGAGCCGGACTCTCGAGTCGTGCGCGGCATAGTCCTGCAGGATGGTGGCAGTGGCATCATCCGAGCCGTCGTCGACGACGATCGCCTCCCATTCGCGATGGGTTTGCGCCGAGAGGGATTCGAGAGTCTCCCGGATGGTCGCCGCCGCGTTGTGGGCTGCGATGATCACCGATACCGCTGGCCGCTGGGGCGCTGGAGCAGGTTTCACCAGCCTTGGCGCCCCGGGATTTCCTGCTGCGACACTCGCCGCCATGACGGCGAGAAGCTCTTGCGGCATTTCCTCGGCGAGCGCCGGGCGCAAATGCTCACCTCGGAAGGGTTCGGTTCCCGGCTTGGCAACCAGCGTTCCAACGTCGAGCGGACCCAACCTCACGCGGATCTCCCGTGGTCTGATCCGCTCGACAAGTTGCTCCGCTTTATCCAGACCCTGGGCCAGATCGATCTCGAAGAGCTCGCCGTGCGGCAGTATGGGCGACTCGCACCGCTGTTCCAGCAACTCGAGTCCCCGCCGACTCCCTACACCGTCGCGGACGCCGATCCAGTACCACCCGTACATCACTCCGGCCTGCGCCTTCCGCCAAATGCCACGGAGACGAAGCCGTTCCAGCAGCGGAAGAGTTCCTGCAAGCCCGCGCACCATCAGGTGCGCGATCCACGGCGCCATGAGCGCCGCGCGACGAAGAATTCCCAGAGGATTCCAGAGCGGGGCCTCAGGCCACGAAATCCGCAGCTGGGGCCAGACTTCGGGATGCAGTTGCGCCAGCCGCACATCCGCCTCTCCCTCGGCCCGCTTGCGGCGAATGAGGCGGCGATGGTCGCGCAACTCGTGATGCACGCCACCCGCCTCTGGCGCGAACATCACCCGTGTGCCGACCCTGATCAGCCGAATCCCCAGCTCCGAATCCTCCCGGCAAGGGAAGGTGAGATCGAACCCGCCGACCGAACGGAAGAGGTCCGCCGGAATCGAGAAGTTGCCACTGAAGACCTCTGTGAAGCTGAAGCGGTGTCCCGGCATCGCCATCTTCGCGAGTTCTCCCTCCCACCAGGCCCACGCGGCAATGGTTCCGAGATCCGAATGCGGTGTGCGAACCGGGAGCGGCGGACCCATCACCAGGGCCGGTACACCAGCCACGGCGTGAGTCCGATGATGCGCGGCGAGGAGCGTCAGCAATGGCTCGATATCGTCGTCGAGGAAGACGAGGAGATCGCCGCTCGCCTCGGTCGCCCCGAGATTCCGTGCAGCGCCCGGGCCGCGTCCGGGATTTTGCTCCACCACCCGGAGGGGAAACCGCCATGGAACGGTCCGCACCACCGCAGCCGTGTCGTCGGTACAACCATCCGCGATTACCAGCACCTCGAAGCGGCTGGCGGGGAAGAAACCGTTCTGCAACGCGTGAAGCAGGCGGAGCAGCGATGCAGGGCGATTGTGGGTTGGGATGATGACGCTGATGTCGGGGCGAGGGCCGCGTGGAGTCATCCGCCCTCCCTGACCCGCTGGGCCAGCGCGCGACGCGAGGTGAGGTACGCCCGTGGCCCGGCGACGCAGCCCCGCAGCTCGGCGAACACCAGATCGAGCGGCACGTGATCGGGGCGTCGCAGCAGCGCGCGGAACAGTGACGGGATCTGGTCCCGCAGCCATCCCAGCGCGAGCAACAAAGTGCTTGGTTCCCGATTCCGAAGCAGGTGTCCCGTCAGGTGGGCGTACACCCCGACACCGTAGCCGTATATAGTGTCCCGCAAGCCTTCCCATTCCCGACGGTGCCGGTGCCGGTTCAGCGCGGCCGGCTCGTAGACGATCGAATACCCGGCCATCAGGATCCGGATGAACATGTCGTGATCGCCGCCGGATCGCGTCGGAGTACCGGCGTCGAGCGCTTCATCAAATCGCCCCACCATCTCCACGGTCTCGCGGCGGAGCGCCATGTTCACCCCGGCCCCTATCTGGGCAACCCAGAACGGATTGTGACTGGTTCCGTTATACACGGTTCGGGTGAATCCGCGGCCAAACCCGTTGGTCCGCTCGAACCACTCCTGCGCCGGTGTCTCCAGCTCGAGCGGCATGGTCAGACCGGTCACCGCGAGTACTCTGCGGTCGTCGAAGCCTTGTGTGAGGTAGTAGAGCCAGTCGGAGTCCGGCTCCGCGTCGTCATCAGTGAACGCGACGATCGGGTGCCGTGCCTCACGCATCGCTCGGTTACGCGCGATGTCGAGTCCGGGCCTTTCCTCCCTTACATATCGGGCCTGGGGGAATTGCGCTACGACCTGCCGAGGCTCATCGGTCCGCGACGCGCTGTCCACGACCAGGATCTCGTGGCCTTGATCCCGCAATCGCGAAAGGGCGACAAGGCACCGGCTCAAGTCCGCCGGTCGATCGCGAGTACAAACGGCGACCGTGGCCGGTTGAACCTGAACCGCAGGACGCAAATCGCATTCGAGATAGTCGTACAGCCATTGCTGAAGGATGGGAGCCGATTGCTTCGCTACCGCCTCGCGAATCCTGTCGCGCGAGATTTTCCCCTCTCGTGTGGTAAGAGTGACCTGGCCGACCGGCTTGCCCTTCCAGCGAAAAAGGATCAGGGCATGGCCATACCTCGAGGGCAGGGCTATCTCGTCGGGGAGCCGCTCGGCGTCGAGATCGAGGACGGCGGTGGGCATCGGGAGGGGAGACCCTATTGGCGTTCGAGCACTATGACGTCCTGCGCGCCGATCCAGGCATCGAACGCCCCCGACCAGTAGCCGGGCAAGGGCTCCTGAACCAGGCGAAGACCGGCCTCCCGCGCGAGACGTTCAACCAGCGATCGGCGGTATGCGGTCATCCGTTCAGGATCGGACGGCTCCACGATCGCGAAGTCCTGGCGATGCCCGCCGTACTCATGGTTGAACTCGAAGCGCGGGTTGTTGAAGCCCTGGCGGCGTGGCCGGGAGCGGACGTAATTGTCCAGCAGGAAGAAGCTGAACACACAACGCCCGCCAGGCCCCAGCACCCGGGCCGATTCCTTGAAATAATGGGCGGCATTCTCGGGAACCATGTGGGTGAAGACCGAAGCCGCGAAGACCAGGTCCTGCGACTGGTCCGGCGCCGGGAAGCGATAACCGGATGCTGCCAGCCGGCCCGATGGATTGTAGAAGCTGTTGCGGACATCGGCCCAGAGGAACTCAAAGTTGGCATGTGCGGAGTGAAAGGTGCGCTCGAGGAATCCGATCTTGTCGCGATCGATGTCGAACCCGATATAGGTCCCCCCACTGATGATGTAGCGCAGAGCGAACGCCACCCGGCCCTGCCCGCAGCCTATCTCCAGAACCCGGCTGTTGAATCTCAGGTTGCCGTACACCCGGAGCAGCATGCTCCATTCCTCTCCCCAGCGGAACCACTCTTCCAGCACCGCGATGCCCTCGGAGGCCATGCGGGCGAGGGAGGGAACCAGGGCCGGTTCGTAGGCGACCCAATCCGGGTGAGTACCTTCACGGCTTGGCATCAGTCTGACCCGTAGGTAGCACCTGAGCCCTGGCATTCATCTGCACCCACCCCTGAAATTCCTGGCCACCTTCCACTCGCACGGATCCGCCCGGACCGCCGCCCAGCTCGCGACCGGCCATCCGATTCCACACGAAGCTCTCCAGAGGATAGATCCCCGGTGGCACGTTGAGCTGCAGATCCAGGCTCAGCGCGAAGCGTCCCGTCCTGGGCAAGTCGTGGCCCAGCGACAGCGTCGTCGTTTCGAAGAGCGGCTCTCCGCTCTGAGCAGAACGAATGCGCACGCCGACACCTTCAGAAGCCGTAGGGCCCGGACCGGAGACGGTACAGTCGAGGGTAATCGTGACCCACTCTCCGGAGGCAACCGGCTCCCCGGGGTCGACTCGAACCTGCTCGATGACTACCGCCGTCGGTGTGGGCCCCCCGTTCCCGGCATTATGGTCGGCGGCCAGGTAGGCCACGATACACTCCTGAGGCGTTCCCCGTTTGGCGACGGCACCCTGGGACAGGAGGATCGCCTCGGTGCAGAGTCGTGCGATGGTCTCGAGTTGATGGGAAACCACGACGACGGGAATGTTGCTTCGGGCCAGCTCGGAGATGCGATCGAACGCCTTCCGCTGAAAGGCCGCGTCGCCCACCGCGAGCGCCTCGTCAATGATCAGCACGTCCGGGTCCAAATGGGCCGCGATCGCGAAGCCGAGCCGGGTATGCATGCCGCTGGAATAGCGCTTGACCGGTGTATCGAGGAACCATTCGACGCCGGAGAACGCAACGATCTCGTCGAACTTGCGGAGGATCTCCTTCCGAGGCATTCCCATGATGGCGCCCTGGAGGAAGATGTTTTCCCGGCCGGTCAGGTCGGGATGGAACCCCGCTGCCACCTCGATCAGGACCCCAACCCGCCCCTGGGTGTGACAGCGGCCGTGCGTCGGCCGTAGTATCCGGGTGAGCAGTTTGAGAACGGTGGATTTTCCCGCGCCGTTGGGCCCGATGATCCCCAGCGCATCTCCCGGTCCCAGCGAGAAGCTGACGTCACGAACCGCCCAGAACTCCCCGCCCGCGAGCGCTTCGTCCGCGGGACGGCTGCGGAACGCTCGGGAGACCAGGGCTGGGATGAAGTCGCGCAAGCGATTGTGCAGCTCGCCGGTGCGAAACTTCTTCCAGACCGCTTCAAACTCGACCCGCCCGACCGATCGCGGCCTCACACGTACTCGGCGAAGACGAACTCGGAGCGATGAAAGATCACCGCACTTGCTCCCAGCAGAACGACGGCCCAGATCGCGGCGTAGCCCAGGTACCAGGGGGCCCAGACCAGATAGGCACCGTTGGCCGAGGCGAGCGGCTGGAGCAGATCATGGCCGTGAACCACCGCGAGTCTCAGCCCCTCCAAAACCGGGGCAAGGGGATTGAGCATCCCGAGCTTCGATCCCACGGGACCGAGGGCATCGAGATCGAAAAACACCGGGGTGAAGAAGATCCCGAAGGACAGGACCAGCTGCACCAGGTGCCGCGCGTCCCGGAAAAACACGTTGGCGCAACTCCCCAGCAGCACAGCGCCGGTCGTGATCATGATGAGCATGCAGACCAGTGGAACGACCCACAGCAATGCGGCGGAGAGGTGCACGCCAAAGAACGGCAGCGCCAGGAGTAGAGCCAGCGTGCCGATCGCCGCATCTACCAGTTGGGTCAGGACCGAGGCGAGCGGAAGAATTTCACGGGGAAAGTAGGTCTTGGTGACGAGGGCAAGGTTCGCGGTGATGCTGGCTGTGCCGAATCCGAGGGCGCCAACGAAAAAGGCCCAACCCAGTGACTTGACAGCCAACCCTGCCATCGCCATGTCATTGGGAGCCTGTCCGGTGAGCCGCCCGAAAGCCACGCGGAGAATCCACCCTGAAAGCAGCAACACGAGGGGAGTCAGGATCGCCCAGAAGACTCCCATGACCGCCTGTTTGTACCGGATCCGGATGTCACGGAGTGTGAGCTCGACCAGGAGCTCCCGGAAGTCGACCAGCTCGGAGGCGATGGCGCGGAGGTCGGCCACGATCGAGGTGCGCTCCCCGCCCTCTGGCACTGCGAGAGGTCCAGGACCCTGGGCCAGGGCTTTTTCGGTCGGCTCAATCATTCGGAGCTGGTCTCCGGTCAAGTGGCACAAGACCGCCTGACCCTCTGTCACAGTCCCCTGCCAGCTTGTGCATGCGCGGATCGGGCGGGGGTTGGTGGATCGCGTACGCCGGGATACGATCGAGTCTGAAAGCCTCTTTAGGCGGAACATAGAGGCTCGCCGAGCGAGCCGACAGAGCACCGGGTGTTGGTGCGGGAATTGCCGCGAGTCGCAACCGGCTCACGCTCCGCCCTTCGCATCTACAGGGTTGGTCGTACGCGGCCTGACCCTGCAACAAGGTGGTTGCACAGTTGCCACAATCCCGGCTGCCACTTGGACGAAAGAGGGTGATGGGCGAGCAGTCGGTTAGGATGACCGCTACCGAACCGTTTCGAGTCAAGAGTTCTCCGGTCATGAGTCCCGGAGAGCAAAAGCTGTATATCGGCTTGACGATCCTTGCCGTCGCGGCGACCGCCGCCTTCGCCTGGTTCTGGGTCCGCCAAGGCGCCCTCGAAGCGGCCTTCCTGGTCGCAACCGCCCTCCTCGTCTTCCACCTCGGTTCCTGGTTCGGCCGCTGGCTCTTTCTCTGGAGCATGCGCCGCCCGGCGCCGGTGGCTCCGGTACCGGGGCTCAAGGTGGCGGTGGTGACGACGTTTGTTCCCGCCGCCGAGTCGATTGACATGCTCGCCCAATCGCTCCGCGCGATGCGGGCCATGGACTACCCCCACGATACCTGGGTCCTGGATGAAGGTGACAGTCCCGATGTGGCCGCGCTCTGCCAGAGACTCGGTGTCCGCCACTATTCTCGCAAACACCGGGACCAGTTCCAGGCGACCGAAGGACGATTCGCCACGGGCACCAAGTATGGCAACTACAACGCGTGGCTCAGTGAGATCGGTGCCACACAATACCAGATCCTCGCGGCATTCGATCCGGACCACATCCCCGAGAAGAGCTATCTGACCAAGATCCTGGGATATTTCCGCGATCCCCGGGTCGCATACGTCCAAGCCCCGCAGGTCTACTACAACCAGGACGCGAGCTTCATCGCCCGGGGAGCCGCTGAGGAGAGCTACGCCTACTACTCGACTCACTTGATGGCGAGTTATGGGATGGGACAGACCATCGTCGTCGGAAGCCACACGACCCAGCGTATCTCGGCGCTTATGGAGGTAGGAGGCTTTGCGGCGCATGACGCGGACGACCTGCTGATCACCCTGCGCTATCGCGCCAGTCGCTGGGAGGGTGTCTATCTACCTGAAATCCTGGCGCTGGGGATGACGCCGGTTGACTGGGAGGGATACCTCAGACAGCAGATCCGCTGGGTTCGGAGCGTCATAAACATCAAGCTCCACGTTTTGCCCCAAATGATGGGGGAACTCTCCCTGGCCGATCGCTTTCTCGGCCTCTTTCATGGCGCCTATTACCTGCGGGCTTTCACCATTCCGATTGCTTACAGCATACTTGCCGGTTTGCTCTTGGGCGGCCGCTCACCAGCATATCTCGGCATCCTCCCGCTGTCGTGCCTCGTCGCCTTGATGGTATTTCTCGCCACCGTTGGCCTCTTCCGCCGGCGCTTCTTCCTGGACCCGAAGCGGGAACGCGGGATGCACTGGCGCGCTGCCCTGCTCCAATTTGCCAAGTGGCCCTATCAGTGCATCGCCGCCTGGCGCGCAGTTCGCCGGACCACCGGCGCCTATACCGTGACGCTCAAGTTGCGCTCCGCTGGCTCACCGTGGCTCATGCTGTCGCCTCACTGGGTGGTTGCGATCGTCATGGGTCTGGCCGTGATGACGGCACTCCAGCTCAAGATGGCTTACACCACTCCCATCGTCCTTGCCGGCATTGCGATAGTGCTCACCTCGACATGGATCGCGTTGTCAGAATTCCTGCCTGTCCCGGGCAGCTGGGATGACAGGTTGTATGCCCGCAGACGGGCCGACCTGTCCGATGTTCTAGGACCCGCGCGGGAGGATCAGGCTGAGTCGACTCCCCCACGCGTCGAGGAAGCCTAGCGCCGATCCACCGCCCGAAAGCGACGATTTCCCCACGGCGCCTGGCCGTAGGCGCGAATGGCCTTGCAAGCACGCTGGTCTCCGCCCCCTTTCTCAACTCGCAGCAGCAACGTGGTTGCTCCCCAGGAATGCACCAGGTCGAAGTCGGAGCAGATGGCCTCGAGCGGCCGGGTGATGGCCCACTCATCCACCTTCAAATGGCTCAGGAAGACATATTCCGCCTCGTTTTCGGCGAGGTATCCAAGGATGTCCTTAACGTCGCCGACAAGGACGCCGTAGATCGGCACTACCTGACGGTGGGCGTAGAAGTAGAACGCGCCTTCCTTCGCGGCGAGAAAACGGGCGGTCTCCGGCGTGGAGCTGGCGATGAATGCGGTCGCCTCGAAGAAAGCCCGCTCTTCAGGCGACCCACAGCGGGATCGCTGTTCGGCGAGGGTAAAGCGGCATTCGGAGGCTCTCGTCTTCATTCCCCCAACCCGAGGGGCGGCACCAACCAGGATGGCAATGGCCAGCGCAACCGGCAGAACCGCTTCACTCTTTGCTCGAGGAATCAGGCTCCCTGCCCTGCTGGCGCCGAAGACGAGGGCGATGATCGCAAGGGGAAGCACCGGCACGAGATATCGATCGAGGACGTAAGGCCAGAACGCCAGCAACGCGCAATGGCAAAGCACGGCGAGACACGCGCCGGTCCACCATCGCCACATTCCCCAGAGCCCCACCACTCCGAAACTCACGATCACGATCAGCCAGAGCACGTTGTCCACCCTGGTGCCGGAGAGACTGGGGAGAGCCAGGATCCCCAGCGAGACGATGGCGTACGCCGGCAGGTTCTGTTTCACGCGTCCGATGAGCGCGGAGCCGAGGCCGGGGGGAGATGGCGGTGTGACTTGTTGTGGTTTCGGAGTCGGAGTCGTGTTGGGAGTCACCACCCCGCTTTCGGGCGGTTGGGGCGCCGGAACCAGCAGCGTCGCATCTGCGATGTAGGAGCGCCCGGCGATCTTGTGAGGGGCGACCAGGGTCCAGACCAGCCAGGGACCGATCGTCAATGCCGCTGCTACCGACAGGGCCGCGAGGGCGCGCCATTGCCTCCGTACCACCCATAGGAGAGCCAAAGCGGCTACCAGCGTGACCGAGGCTGAACGGGTCAGGGCGGCCCCAATCGCGGAAGCGGCGGATCCCAGGCGAAAGCGCGCGCTGAGTGCCGGGCGATCCGCCAGCCATAGCGCCAGCGCGGTAAGCGCCATGCACAAGGGCTCACTCCGGAGGCCGCCAGCCATCGCGAGAAGCATCGGGTTTATCGCACAAACCCCGAGTGCAAGGAGCGCGACCCTCGAGTCGTGACGGCGGGCGACCGCGAAGAAGAGGGCCAGCGCAATCATGGAGAGCAGAATGTTCGCGACCAGAAAGACGCTCAGCCGCTCGCCGACGATGCTCCCCAGTAGGGCGAGGAATCCAGGATAGATCGGTGGGTACTGCGAATGGGTGGGAAGGCCGACGTAGAACAGATCCACGTAGCGGCCGCTCCGGAGCGCGCGAGACAGCAGGAGGTAGACCGCGTCGTCGTTGCCGACGGTGATCCCGGGGACCCGAACAGTCCAGGCCAGGAGCCCGTGGAGTGCAAGCAGGCCCGCGGCGATCGCGTTCGTGCTTCGCGGTGATTCAGAAATAGGGCGACCGCATTCGGCTGAGAACCAGCACCGCCAGCAGACGAGCCTGCGGCTTCGGGCTGGTCAGCATGGCCTGAACGGCAAGGCTCGCTCGAGGACCGATGCGCACCAGGGCCTCGGCCGCCGCTTGCGCGACGAGGGGATCGGGATCCTCGAGAGACCGCGCCAGTAACGGAATCGCGTCGGCCGACGCCTCGCCATAGAGGGACAGGTGTCGTGCCGCCTCTGCTCGATCGAAGGCGTTGCCGTACCGCAGGTTGCGAATCAGCGGAATCAACCCGCCCTTGCCGCGGGGCCCCATCTGACTCAATGCCCAGTTCGCCACGTTCGCCACGGTGTCGATGTTTCCCCCCAGCTCCCGGCTGAGCGCCGGCGCCGCCGATGCCGCCGCTGTCCCCATGAGACCGAGAGCGTAGGCAGCCTCCACGCGGGCGTTCGTGTTGGTGTCCGAGAGAGCGGTGACGAGGATCGGAATCGCCTCATACCCCGACTTGCTGAGCCAGGAGGCCGCCTGACTGCGCACCGCGCGGCGGGGATCGCGCAAAGCCCGACCCAGATTGGCACGCGCCGCGCGATCCGTGGTCGCCGTCGGTCCAATCTGATCGATCTCTTTCAATCGCTCGGCTTCCGACTCGACCGGAGCGTTCCGCGCCTCGCGTGGTTCTTTCGCCGCGGCACGCCCATCGGGCCGGCACCCCACCGACCATAAGACGGCAGACAGCGAGAGCAACAGCAGCAGGGAGCGAGGTCCAGTAAGCGGGATCACAGGTTGAAGCTAGCGTTGGTGGATTTTAGGGGAAGGAGCACTGTCCCGCCCACGCTCTGTAGTCCCCTGTCCTATCACCAGTACTCCAAGCTCTTACTTGCAACGGCGTCCACCCCCGATCCCCCAGCCTGCTCGCCTTTCCTAGCTTCACCACCGATTCACACACCGAGTCGCACGTGGCTGGCTGGCGAACGCGCCCAAGCCCGCGGCTCAACGACCAGGAAAGAGGGCAGCATGGCTGGACGATTTGGTAGTGCGCTTACAGTCGGGTTTATCGGGTCGACCCTGGTGACGGCGGCATGCGGATACGACAAGCCGAACAGCGCCAACGATGCGAACAGCGGCAACAACTCCGGCTACATCACCGAAGCGGGTGTCGAAGCTCGCGTGACCACGGCGAGCGGTGACTTGACCCAGGCCTTGGCGACGTTCCGCGCCCAGCTGGGCGATCCCGCCAATCTTATCGCGGGTGAGCAGACCACCGGTCGGCGGGAGATCAACTGGGACGCGGTTCCGGCGGCGTTGACCAACCTCAACAACTTCCCCGGTGATCAGTTCAATCGCGTGGTGCCCCGCGGTCAGGTGTTCACGACCGAAGGCATCGGCTTCCGGGTGGACAGCAACAGCCTGGCCGAGCTGAATCCCGCTTACGCTAGCGAGTTCCGGGCCTTCAGCCCGCCCAAGATCTTCATCGCCGTCGGCAGCCGGGTCATCCGGACGGATTTCCGGGTCGCCGGCAGCACCACTCCGGCGCTGACGAGCGGCTTCGGCGTCGTCTTCTCCGATGTGGACGTCGCGGGCTCGACCTCGCTGACCTTCTTCGATGCCCAGGGCCGGGTGCTCAGGAAGGTGAACGCGCCGGTGCGCTCCGATGCGAATGGCCACTCATTCGTCGGTGTCACCTTCAGCAGGCCGATCGTGGCGCGGGTGCGCATTACCGCGGGAGGAGCAGGCATTACCGGAAGCAATCAGGACATCAGCGCGGGTGGAGACGCGGACCTGGTCGCGACCGACGATTTCATCGCGGGTGAACCCCATCCGATCCAGTAGCTGTTTCGTAGCAAAGGGGTGGGCGTCAGAAACGGCGCCCGCCCTTCAGTAGGCCAGGGATCAGCGACTCACCTTCGACCGGTCGAACGATGTCAGCGACGCTTCCCTTTTCTGCTGAGCCGCAGACCCGATGGCGGCTCTCCCCGACCCAGTCGGTCCTCCTCGCGATGGTGGTCGGTGTTGCAGTCGGATACCTCTTCCCCGATAGCTCGAGCGGTTTCCACGCCACCTCGCTTCAGGTCTTCTCCGCCGTCTTCCTGCGCCTCATCAAGTGTCTGATTGCACCCCTGCTTTTCGCAACACTGGTGGTAGGGATCGCGGGCCACGGCGACGACCTGACACGGGTCGGGAAGCTCGCCTTCCGGTCCCTTGTCTACTTCGAAATCGTGACGACCCTGGCACTGGTCGTTGGCCTCGTCGCAGTCAACCTGGTGAAGCCGGGTCTCGGGGTGAATCTGGCGGTCGCGACCACCGAAACGGGCATAGACGTGGCGGCGAAACCAACTTTCGCGGGGACGCTGGAGCACATCGTGCCGGTCAGCTTCTTCGACGCCGCGGCGAGGAACGAGGCGCTGCAAATCACCTTCTTCGCCATCATGTTCGCAGTGGCGCTGTCCCAGGTGCCGCCTCATCACAAGAAGCTCATGCTGGGTTTCTGCGAGAGCCTGAGCGAGGTGATGCTCAAGTTCGTCGGGTTCGTGATGAAGTTTGCCCCGGTCGGAATCGGCGCCGCCATGGCGGTAACGGTGGGACGAAACGGTCTCGGTGTGCTCAAGAACCTGGGGGCGCTCGTGTTCACACTCTACGGTGCCCTCGTCGTCTTCGCTCTGGTCGTGCTGTTGCCGATCGCGATCCTCTTCAAGGTCCCCCTGCGGCGCTTCTGGGAAACGATCAAGGAGCCCTTCCTTGTCGCCTTCACCACCGCCTCATCCGAGGCGGCACTGCCCCGTGCGCTCCAGAACCTGGAGAAGCTCGGTGTGCCGAAACGCATCGTCGCGTTCGTCCTGCCCACCGGCTACGCCTTCAACATGGATGGCAGCACGCTCTACCTGGCGATGGCATCGATCTTCGTGGCCCAGGCGGCCGGGATCCACATGCCGGTTGGGCAACAGATCCTGATGATGCTGACCCTGATGCTCACCAGTAAGGGACTCGCCGCGGTTCCCCGTACTTCCCTGGTCGTCCTCTCTGCGACCCTCGTGCAGTTCGGCCTTCCGCTTCAGGGGGTCGCCGTCATCCTCGGCGTCGATGAGCTGATGGATATGGCCCGGACCTCCCTCAACCTGACGGGCAACTGCCTCGCGACCGTCGTGATGGCTCGGATTGACGGATCCTTCGAGCCCCCGGAAGACAAGGCGGCAGTGGAGCCGCTTCACGAACCTGCATTAGCCGTTTCCACCGTCACTCCATCCAGCAACCTGTTCTGAGCCCACCATGAATCCACTCGGTACCGCCAAGAAGATGCAAATCAACATTCTTCCGGTCTCCTCGGCGGAGCTCGAGGAACAGGTTGCATCCTTCACTGAACTCTTCAAGGAAACGGTGAATGGCGGGGCGTCGCTTGGCTATGTCGCGCCTTTGACCCACAACGCGGCCCGGGATTACTGGCTGTCGCTCCGGTCGGAGCTCGATTCCGGGGTCCGTCTTCTGCTCGCGGCCTACGCCGAGGGCCAACTCGTCGGCTCCGGCCAGTTGTACCTGCCCTACTGGCCGGCGGCCCGCCATCGCGCCGAGGTCCACAAGATGCTGGTCAGTGCGGCAATGCGGGGACAAGGCGTCGGGAAACAGCTGATGACCGCTCTCCACGAGACCTCGAGGAGGCGGGGACGATCCCTGCTCCTCCTGAATACTCGTCGGGGAGGCAGCGCCGAACGGTTTTACCTGCGCCTGGGCTACAAGGAGGTCGGCGTCGTTCCCGGGCATATCGCCGGCCCTGGCGTGCTTCGCTATGACAGTGTGGTTCTGTATCTGGAACTCGCGTTGTAGAGGCGGTCAGTTGGGCCTCAACGTAGGCCTGGAACTCGTTGTCTTAAACACGAAGACACGAAGGGCACAGAGGATTCTGCTGACACTCCGAATTCCGGCTCAGTTGGGCAAGATCAATTGATGTTTTTTGTTGATTCAATTGAGATTAATTAAGTGATCTTCCCAAATTGAACTCTCAGAACCACCGAAGCCGATGCGTGAGCCGCGGTGAGGAGCGCCGGCTGGCGAGGACTGTCGCGCCGGCGGTAGCAAGCTCTTCCAGCCAGTGCCCACAGCGGGGACAGAGTGGTTGGGGGCCGGGGACTACGTAGAGAGGACCCTCGGTGTACCCGACCGACCAGCGGTCGCGGAGGTGAGGATGGGGTCGCACCCGAAGCGGACCGGCCGCGCAGCCCAGGAGTGAGCAGCGGTGCCAGCGCCAGTCGTGCTCGTCGTTCGATTGCATGATCATCTCTCCGTTGTGGTGCGGAGAGAATAGCGATCGAGGACTGGCGACACATTCACTGCCGAGGGAATGTGGGAGTAAGAGGTTGGACGAGGTGAGTGTCGGGCGGGGGATGACAGTGGGCGGGAGGGCGGTCGGTCCATATACTCCAAGCATGATCGTCCACCTGATCGACGGCACTTACGAGCTGTTTCGGCAGTTCTACGGCCTGCAACGTTTCAGCCAGGGTCGAGCGCGGCAGTTCGGCGCGGTCACCGGCGTATTGCATAGTGTGCTGGAGATGATTGAACGAGAGGGCACCTACGTCGGCGTGGCGACCGATCATGTCATCGAATCATTCCGCAACAAACTCTGGCCGGACTACAAGACCGGCGACGGGATCCTACCCGCCCTCCTCGCCCAGTTTCATCCGCTCGAAGAGGCACTCGTCGCCATGGGAATCGCCGTCTGGCCCATGGTCGAGCTCGAGGCGGATGACGCCCTCGCCTCCGCCGCCCATCTCGCCTCGGGCGACGAGGCTGTGGAGAAGATCTGCATCTGGACCCCAGACAAAGACCTCGCGCAGTGCGTCGAAGACGACCGTGTAGTCCAGGTGGATCGCAAGGCCAAGAAGATCTTCAACGCGGAAGGAGTGCGGACCAAGTTCGGCGTCCCCCCCGCCCTGATCCCCGACTACCTGGCCCTGATCGGTGACTCGGCCGACGGCT
>Ga0207674_10001024_pt1 | contig 36495 bp, 42 predicted proteins | sample KBSCornC72_FD_184303 | JGI IMG/M metagenome (GOLD analysis project Ga0207674, IMG submission 184303) | Corn rhizosphere microbial communities from Kellogg Biological Station, Michigan, USA - KBS Corn C7-2 (SPAdes) (version 2) | ecosystem: Host-associated > Plants > Roots > Rhizosphere > Soil ... | reverse complement strand
GACAGCTTCGAGCAGGCCGCGGACGCGATCCGCTCGTTCGCCGAGGCCAAGAGCCCGACCGAGTATCTGCAGCTCCAGGGCGAGTTCGCTCGTGCGTCGTTCGACCGCGCGATCGCCGAGAGCTCGAAGCTGACCGAGTCGCTGGTGAAGCTCGCCGGCGAGGCGTTCCAGCCGCTTTCGAATCGCGCCACGGCCAATGCCGAGCGCTTCAACACCCTCGTTGCCTGACCCTCTCCCCTCCTAGTTCAGGTAACGAATGGCGGTCGCTCCTAACGGGGCGGCCGCCAATTTTTTAAGGCGTGCATGCGAAATGCCGACTTGCGGCACTTTTTCCACTCGCCATATTTTATAGCGACGATGAGCAGCGACCGGATCACCATGGCCACTGGCGACGAAGACGGGATCGACGATATCGAGACCGGCGTCGCAACGCGTACTCGGCCCAAGACCAAGAAGCCGTCGAACTACAAGGTGCTGATGCTCAACGACGACTACACGCCGATGGAGTTTGTCGTGCTAGTCCTCCAGCAATTCTTCTCGATGGGCATCGAGGACGCGACCCGGGTGATGCTCCAGGTCCACCAGCAGGGCGTGGCCGTCTGCGGCGTGTTCACCTACGAGGTCGCCGAGACCAAGGTCACCCAGGTGATCGACTTCGCCCGCGAGAACCAGCACCCGCTGCAGTGCACGCTGGAGAAGGCCTGAGGCCTAGCGCCCGACGAACATGAACGCTGCGGCTCCGGCGAGACAGCCGAACGCGCCGATGTAGCGCCAGCCGATCGGCTCCTTGAGAACGACCGCCGCGAAGATGGCGAACACGGCGAGCGTGACCACTTCCTGGACGATCTTGAGCTGGCCGCCGGTGAAGCCATGTGCGTAGCCGATGCGGTTGGCCGGCACTGCGAAGGAATATTCGACCAGTGCGATCGACCAGCCGATCAGGATTGCCGCAAACATCGGCAGGTGCGGGAACTTGAGGTGCCCGTACCAGGCAAGCGTCATGAAGATGTTCGAGACGATGAGCAGGGCGATGGTGAGCATCGCGCGCCTCTAGCCACCATCGGCAACCTCTTCCACCGTCCCTTGAACGGCAATGGACTCCCGCTAAAGCGCGCCGGTGGATAGTATCTGGATCAAGGGCGGAGCCAGGCTCAACGGTGAAATCCCGATCAGCGGCGCGAAGAACGCCGCGCTGACGCTGATGCCCTGCGCGCTTCTCACGGCGGAGAAGCTGACGCTCAGCAACCTGCCGCGACTCGCCGACGTCGACACCTTCGCCCACCTGCTCAACCAGCTCGGCGTCTCGACCAGCGTCGCCGGCGTGAAGAAGGGTGAGATTGGCCGGCGGATGACGCTGCAGGCCGACGAGATCGTCTCCACCGTCGCGCCCTACGACATGGTGCGCAAGATGCGCGCGTCGATCCTCGTCCTCGGGCCGATGCTCGCGCGGATGGGCGAATCGACCGTGTCGCTGCCGGGCGGCTGTGCGATCGGCGACCGGCCGATCGACCTGCACTTGAAGGCGCTCGAGGCGATGGGCGCCGAGATCGAGCTTGCCGCGGGCTATGTGAAGGCGGTCGCGCCCAAGGGCCGTCTTGACGGCGGCGACTTCAGTTTCCCGGTGGTCTCGGTCGGAGCGACAGAGAATGCGGTGATGGCGGCAGTCCTCGCCAAGGGCAAAACCCAGCTGTTCAACGCGGCGCGCGAGCCGGAGATCGTCGACCTCTGCAACCTGCTCGTCGCGATGGGCGCGAAGATCGAGGGAATCGGCAGCGGCCACCTGATCATCGACGGAGTCGATGGGCTGCACGGCTGCGAATATGAAGTCATGCCCGACCGCATCGAAGCCGGAAGCTACGCCTGCGCGGCGGGGATCACCGGCGGGTCGCTCCACCTGATCGGCGCTCGCCCGGATGAAATGCTGGCGACGACCAACGTCCTCGCCCAGGCGGGCCTTGCGATCGAGTTCACCGACAAGGGCATGAAGGTCAGCGCGCACCAGCCGCTGCGGCCGGTCGCGGTTTCGACTGCCCCGTTCCCGGGCTTCGCCACCGATATGCAGGCGCAGCTGATGGCGATGCTGTGCGTCGCCGAGGGCCAGAGCTTCCTCGAGGAGACGATCTTCGAGAACCGCTACATGCACGTGCCCGAGCTGCGGCGCATGGGTGCCGACGTCGAGGTCCACGGCCGCTCGGCCGTCGTCCACGGGCCAAAGCCCCTGACGGGCGCAAGCGTCATGGCGACCGACCTGCGCGCATCGATGAGCCTGGTCCTCGCCGGGCTCGCCGCCGAAGGCGAGACCGAGGTGCTGCGCGTCTACCATCTCGACCGCGGCTATGAGCGGCTGGAGGAGAAACTCTCCGCCGTCGGCGCGACCATCGAGCGCCGGGGCGGCGGCTAAAGCTTCTTCATGAAGCGGATGCTGGTCCGCTCGTAGCCCATGTGACGATAGAAAGCGTGCGCCGCGGCGAGCCGATCGTTGCTGGTCACTTCCACCATCCCGCAGCCGAGCTTGCGCAGGCGCTCCTCGGCGGCTTCCGTCAGCAGCCGTCCGATGCCCTGTTTCCGCGCTTTCTCGGCCACTGCGAGGATCGTGATTCGTCCGACCGGCGAATCGCGATGGACCGCGACCATGCGGTCGATGCCGCACAGCCCGACCACTTTCTTGTCGAGCACTGCAACCAGCGGCGCGAGATCGTCCTTGGCGAGTTTGGCGACCCTTTTGCGAACGCCTTTCTCATCGACGTCGTGGTCGAGCAGCCGGATCAGCCCGACCAGAGCCCCGGCATCGCCCGGCTTGGCGTCACGCACCTTCGGCTTGGGTGGAGGCGGTGGCGGCTCGGGCGGCGGCGGCGGTGCTGGTTCGGGCTTCCGCCGCCGCGGCGTCTCCGGTTCCGGCTCGCTGTCGTTGGCGGCGGCTCGCGCCGGTTTGCGCCGCTTGCGCGGCATCACCGCCACGTCGAGCGAGGCACCCCAGTCCTTCGCGCCGAGGTTGCGGAGATAATCTTCGACGTCCTCGGGCTTGGCGGTGGGGCCCTTGTCGTCCATTCCGAACACCGGCCTGCCGCTCCTGTCGGTCAGGCCGACCTTGCCGAAGCGGCGCTTGCCCGGGGTCCGCACGCGCGAGCGGACCAGCTTTAGCCCGCGGTTGCGCGCCGTCTCGGCAAGCGCGTCGAGCCGCTCGTCGCTCATATCGTGTCCAGCACGTGGAGGATCAGGCCGACCAGCCCGCCGACCAGCGTGCCGTTGATCCGGATATATTGCAGGTCGCGCCCGACGGCGGCTTCCAACCGGTTGGTGACCGTCCGCGCATCCCAGCTTCGCACCGTCTCCGACACCAGCTTGACGATCGAGCTGCCGTAGCTCGCGGCCATCCCGACGATCGCGCGACGGGCGAAGCGGTTCAGCGCGATGCGGATCCGCGGGTCGCTCTCCAGCGTGACCCCCATCGACTTCAGGACTTCGCCGAGCTTTCCAGCGAGCACCGCGTCGGGGTTGCGCGCCGCCTTGACGATCGCCTCGCGGCCCTTTTGCCACAGGGTGTCGAGCCACAGGCTGACCGATCGGTTGTCGAGCAGCTGCTCCTTGATCGCCTCGACCCGCTCGCGCGTCTCAGGCCGGGTCTGGAGGTCGTTGGCGAGCTGGGCCAGCGCCTCCTCGACCTTGACCCGCACCGGATGCGCCGGATCGGTCGACATCTCGACCGTGAGCTTCTTGAGCCCGTCGATGATCGCGTCGGCCAGCTTCGCGTCGAGCCCGGCGAGCTTCAGCGCCCAATTGGCCTTCTTGTGGACCATCTCGCGAATCAGCGGCTCGTTGGCGTCGAGCGCCCGCGCCATCCACCGGATCGCCGCCTCGAGCATGGGCACGTGCCGGTCCTCGTTGATCGCCGACGCGAGCGCATGGCCGAGCAGCGGCGAAATCTCGCTTCGGCGCAGCCGCGACGAGATCGCGCTCTTGACGATCCCGCCGAGCCGCTCGTCGTCGAGGCTTTCGAACATGTCGGCGATCAGGCGCGATGCGCCGCCGCGGATGCGTGTGCCCTGGCCCGCAGGCGTCTGCAGAAAGCGGCCCGTCACCCCGGCGACGTCGAGCTTCTGCATTCGCCGCGCGACGACCCGCGGAATCAGGAAATTCTCCTGCAGGAAGCGGGCGAGCGCCTCGCCGATCCGGTCCTTGTTGCGCGGGATGATCGCCGTGTGCGGGATCGGCAGGCCGAGCGGATGGCGAAACAGTGCCGTCACCGCGAACCAGTCGGCGAGCCCGCCGACCATCGCCGCTTCGGCGAACGCCTTCACATAGCCGAGCCAGGGATAGCGCGCTTCAAAGGCGCGCGCGGCGACGAACACGCCGGCCATCACCACCAGCAGTCCGGTGGCGACGACTTTCATGCCCTGCGCTCCGGGCTGGGCTGGATTGAAGCGGGACAGAGCGCCGTTGGCCATCGCCCTCATGCCCACTCAATAGCCGAGCGGGCGCGAAGGTTCATAGCCTTGGCGGCTACTCCGCCGGGACGGCCTGGGTTTCGCGGTGCGCCTCGGTTCCGACGAACTTGTGGAACAGCCGCCCGATCCGCGATTCGATCGAGATTGCGATCGAGAAATAGGCCGGGACCAGCAGCAGCGTCAGCAAGGTCGAGAAGATGAGGCCGCCGATCACCGTCACGCCCATCGGCGCGCGCCAGCTGCCGTCGCCGGACAGCGACAGCGCGATCGGCAACATGCCTGCGACCATCGCGATCGTGGTCATGACGATCGGCTGTGCGCGCTTGTGGCCGGCTTCCCAGATCGCTTCGTCCTTGGGCATTCCGTGGTTCATCATCTCGACCGCGAAATCGACCAGCAGGATAGAGTTCTTGGCGACGATTCCGAATAGCATCAGGATGCCGATCAGCACCGGCAGCGACAGCGGCTGCCCGGCGACATGGAGCGCGATCGCAGCGCCAAGCGGCGCGAGCAGCAGCGAGCCCATGTTGACGAACGGGGCGAGGAACCGGCGGTAGAGCAGCACCAGCACCGCGAACACCAGCAGCACGCCGGCGGCGAGCGCGAGCAGGAAGTAATAGATCAGTTCGCCCTGCCACTTCTGCTCGCCGAGGTTCATCTTCTGAACGCCCTGGGGCAGGTGCTTGACGGTCGGAAGCTCGTTGATCTTCGGCCACACGTCGCCGCTGGTCAGGCCCTGCGCGAGGTCCGCGCCGACCGCGATGCGGCGGATTTGGTTGGTCCGCTGGATGGTCGTCGGGCCCGAGCCGAAGCCGATCTCGGCCACCGACTTCAACGGCACCGACCCGCCGCTCGACGTCGGGACCGGCAAATTCTCGAGCGTTGCGAGGTCGCGCCGCGCATTCTCGGAGATCGAGACGGTGATCGGCACCTGGCGGTCGGACAGCGAGAATTTCGCGCTGTTCTGCTCGATGTCGCCCATCGTCGCGATGCGGATGGTCTGGCTCAGCGCTGCGGTAGTCACGCCGAGATCGGCGGCGACGTCGAAGCGCGGCTTGATCACGATCTCGGGCCGGACGAGTTGCCCGCCGACGCGCGGTGCGCGAAGCCCCGGGATCGTCGCCATCTCGTCGGCGATCTTGTTGGCGACCGCGAGCAGCTGATCGGGATCGCTGCCGCCGAGATAGAGCATGACGTCGCGCGAATTGCCGTCGGGCCCACCGCCGCTCTGGCTTTGGAAGCTGACGCGCGCATCGGGGATGCCGGCGAGCTCGGCGGCGTGCGAGCGCTCGAACTCGGTGCTGGTCTGCTTGCGCTTCTTCTTGAGCACGATGTTGAGGTGGCCGTCGCCGACGTTGATCCGTTCGAACACGTGCTCGACGTTGGGGTCGGTCTTGAGCATCTCGGCGACGCGGTCGTGGATTGCTTCGGTCTGCTCGAGGGTCGAGCCCGGCGGCAAAGTGATGTTGACCCGCGAGAAGTCGAGGTTGAGCGGCGGCTGGAAGGTCATCGGCAGGGTGCCGAACAGGCCGACGCTCAGCACCAGCGCGCCGAGACCCGCGCCGACCATCGCGATGCGGTGGTCGCGCAGCCGCGCGTTCCAATGACCGGCGAGCGTTCCGCTCCACCACCGGCCGAAGCCGCTGCTGACCGCGCCGAGCACGAGCGTCAAGAGCTTGCCCGCGCCGTAGCCGACGCCAATGCCGACGGTGAGCGCGATGACGAACCCGATCGCCCCTGGAAGCCCGGTCATTCCCAGCAGCTTCATCACCCCGCCGATCGCGGCGACGGAGACACCGAGGATCAGAAGGACTGGAAGCGCCGCCGCGAAATAATACCAGACCTTCGCGGTGCCCTTCGGCAGGCGGGCGATCAGCGCGTGCGCCTTGCTCGTATCGAGGCTCCAGTTGAGGATCTTGAGGTAGAGGTCCATCCACTTGAAATTGGCGTGCGGTTGAGCGCCGTGCGAGCGAAGGAAGTAGGCGGCGACCAGGGGCGTGATCATGCGCGCGACGAGCAAGCTCATCAGCACCGAGACGACGACGGTGAAGCCGAACGCCTTGAAGAACTGGCCGGAGATGCCCGGCATGAGCGCGACCGGCAGGAACACCGCGACGATGGCCATCGTCGTCGCGAGCACGGCGAGGCCGATCTCGTCCGCAGCGTCGAGCGACGCCTGATAGGCCGACTTGCCCATGCGCATGTGGCGGACGATGTTCTCGATCTCGACGATCGCGTCATCGACTAGCACGCCGGCGACGAGGCTCATGGCCATGGTCGACATGAAGTTCAGCGTGATGCCGAGCAGGTTCATGAACCAGAAGGCTGGGATCGCCGACAGCGGGATGGCCAGCGCTGAAATCAGCGTCGCACGGATGTCGCGCAGGAACAGCAGGACGACCAGCACGGCGAGGATTGCGCCCTCGATCAGGCCTTCCATCGCCGACTTGTACTGCGCCTTGGTGTAGTCGACCTGGTTGAAGATCTCGTTGAAGCGAACCTTGGGGTTCTCCTCCTCGACCTTCTTCAGTTCCTTCCACGCGGCGTCGTAGGTCGAGACTTCCGACGCTCCCTTGGCGCGCTGGACTTCGAAGCTGACGACCTGCTTGCCGTCTTCCTTGGCGATCGTGCGCTGCTCGGAATAGCTGTCCTTGACCTCGCCGAGGTCGGCCAGCTTCACGAAACGCCCGCCGGGCAGCGCGATCTGCGTCTGCGACAGCTGGTAGGCGTCGTGGGCGTTGCCGAGCACGCGGACCGACTGCTCGGACCCGGCGATTTCGGCGCGGCCGCCGGCTGCGTTGAGGTTGCTCTGGCGGAGCTGCGAGTTGACCTGCGCCGCGGTGATGCCCTGCGACTGCAACGTCGCGGGATCGAGCACCACGCGGATCGTGCGGTCGACGCCGCCGGTGCGGTTGATCGCAGCGACACCCGGAACGCCGAGCAACCGCTTGGCGACGGTATTGTCGATGTACCAGCTGAGCTCTTCCAGGCTCATGTCGGTGGTCTCGGCGCCGACGTAGAGGATCGGGTCGCCGGAAATGTCGACGCGCTGGATCTGCGGCTCGAGGATGCCCTCGGGAAGGTTGCCGCGGATCTGGGCAATCGCGTTGCGGACGTCGTTGACTCCGCGGTCGGTCGGGGTGCCGATCTGGAACTGCACGAAGGTCGTGCTGTTGCCTTCGCTGACCGAGCTGTTGATCTCGTCAATGCCGTTGAGGCCGCGGATCGCGGACTCGACCCGCTGCGTGATCTGGGTCTCCATCTCATTGGGCGCAGCGCCCGGCTGGACGACGGTGACGATCGCCGCCGGGAAGTCGATGTCCGGGTTGTTGTTGACCTGCATCCCGGCGAACGAGATCAGGCCGGCCAGCATCAGCCCGACGAACAGGACGATCGGCGGGACCGGGTTGCGGATGCACCAGGACGAGATGTTGCGAAAGTTCATGTCAGCTCAGCCTTGCCTGTCGATCGTCAGCGCGCCGCGACGAGCTTCGGATTGACCTTCTGCAGCGGGTTCAGGAACGGCCCGGCGGAGAGCACTACGCGCTCGTTGCCGGCCAGCCCTTCGGCGATCGTCACGCCATTGTCGTCGACTCCGCCGATCTTGATGGCGCGCCGCTCGACCTCGTTCTTGCCGTTGACCACGAACACGTAATTGCCCTTCTCGTCGCTGAGCACGGCGCTCTGCGGGAGCAGCGGCGCGGTCGTCGTTCCGCCGGTGATCTGCGCCTGGGCGAAGCCGCCCGGCTTGAGCGCGGGATCGTAGGGGACCGCGATGCGGACGTCGCCGAGGCGGGTCTGCGGATCGATCATCGGCGCGACCTGCCACACCGTTCCGGTGAACTTGCGGTCCGATCCGACCGGGATCACCGTCGCGGCCATTCCGGCATGGACCTGGGCGAGGTCCTGCTGCGAGAGCTGCGCGCGCATTTCCATCTGGCCGCCCTCGGCAATGCGGAACAGCGCGCCCGACCCGGGGCCGACGATCTGGCCGACCTCGACGCTGCGCGCGAGCACCAGCCCGGCAGCCGGCGCCGTGACGTTCAGCCGGCCGATCTCGGCGCGGGTGCCGGCGAGCTGGGCCTGGGCCACGCGGACCTGGGCGTAAGCCGCGTCGCGCGTCGCGCGTTTCGAATCGATCTCGGCCTTGGACACGAAGCCACGGCCCTGGAGCGCGATCGCCCGCTGGTAGTTAGACTGGGCGAGAGCGGCGTTGGCCTTGGCGGCCTCGACTTGCGCGGCAAGCTGCGCCGCCTCCTGCGCCTGCACCGAGCGGTCGACCACGGCGAGCGTCTGGCCGGCGCGGACCCAGCTGCCGGCGTCGACCAGCACGTTGACGACGCGGCCGCCCGATCCGGCGATCCCGACCGGCTGGTCGCGCTTGGCGGCGAGCGGTCCGCTCGCGGTGATTAGGCCGGCGACTTGGCTGCGGCCGGGAACCACGACGGTGACCGTCGGGATTTGCCCGGCGCCCGCACCCGCGGCTGCCTGGTCCGGCTTGGAGCCGCCGCGCATCAGCATCATCGCAACTGCGATGATCACGAGGATGCCGACGATCGCCGCGATGATCACCCAGCGGCGCTGCTTGGATCGATCGGTCACCACCAAAGTGTCCGACGTCCGGAAAGAAGTTTCCCTGTTCATCATTCCCTGCTCAGTCTCGCGAATCCGCCAATATGGGCCGTGCGAGCTGTATTAATGCAATAACTCACCTTGCGCAACAGACTGTCCGCGGCGCGACATTGCCATTGAAATTCGACTAACGGCGGCTCTTGCGTCGCGAGTGCGCGTTGGAGCATCCGGCGCGCGCCTCTGTCACAGGCGCCGGTTGAAAGGAAGCTGAATGTTCGGGGACAAGAACTGGCTCGTCGTCATCATCCTTGGCGGCATCGCGGGCGGTCTCGCCAAGCTGCTGATGCCGGGGAAGGATCCGGGCGGCTGTATCATCACCATCCTGCTCGGCATTGCCGGCGCGCTGCTCGGCACCTGGCTCGGGCGCCTGCTGCACCTCTACGGGCCGAACGAGCAGGCCGGTTTCATCGGCGCGGTGATCGGCGCGTTCGTGATCCTGCTGCTCTATCGGCTGATCCTCGGCAGGCGCCGGTTCTAGCGCGTTCATCATCCAGCCATTGCCGTTGAGCGACCTATGTCCGCTCAACGACAGAGGATCACGAAGATGAAGCATGCATGGCTGGCGGTGCTACTCGGAACGGCCGCGATAGCGGCGCCGGCTGCGGCGCAGCAGACGTCCCCGGTCGCCCAGGCAATCGCCGGAACCAGACTCGACATCACCGCCACGGGCGAAGCCACGCGAGTCCCCGACGTCGCGGTGATCAATGCCGGAGTGGTCACGCGCGCGGCGACCGCGACCGCGGCGCTCCAGCAGAATGCCGCGCGGATGGAGCGCGTGCGCGCCGCTCTGAAGCGCGCGGGAATCGCCGACCGCGACATTCAGACGAGCAACATCAGCCTCAATCCGGAATATCGCTACGCCGACAATCAGCCGCCCCAGCTCACCGGCTATACCGCGTCGAACCAGGTCACGGTGCGGTTTCGCGACATCGCGACCACCGGCAAGATCCTCGACGCGCTGGTCGCCGAGGGCTCCAATCAGATCAGCGGCCCGAACCTGACCATCGACCAGCCCGAAGCCGCGCTCGACGAAGCGCGGACCAAGGCGCTCGCCGTCGGCCGCGCCCGGGCCGAGCTCTACGCGCGCTCGCTCGGCATGCGCGTCGTCCGGCTCGTCGCGATTACCGAAAGCGGCGGCAATTACGGCCCGCCCACGCCGATGCCGGTGATGATGGATGCCCGCGCCCAGGCGAGCTACGCCAAGATCGATCCCGGCGAGCAGAAACTGTCGGTCTCGCTCGGCATGACCTTCGAGCTGCAGTGACAAAAAAAAGGCCGCCCGGGTTCTGCCCGAGCGGCCTTTCAATTTGACGATGAGCCTGTCTAGCGAACCGTTCCTCTGCGGATCAGGTTCACGATCGCGAGCAGGATGACGGCCCCGAGCAACGACCACAGGAAAGTTTCGATGGTGAAGCCGTTGTTGAGCGACGCTCCGCCGCCGAACAGCAGGCCGGCGATGAACGCGCCGACGATGCCGACGACAATGTTGAGGATGATCCCCTGCTGGGCATCGGTCCGCATGATCAAGCTTGCGAGCCAGCCGCAGACGCCGCCGACGATCAGCCAGATGATGAAATTCATGTGCTCTCCCTCCTGTTTTCGGCCGCCATCGGGACCCGGCGACCAGTTCCGGCATCTAGACGCGCGATGCGCGCCGGTTGTTCCGGAATCGGAAGGGTAAGTCTAGAATTATGGTGAACGGAGCTGCGGGAATCCGCGGCGAATACGTAACCGTAACGAGGCCTCAGTAGCGCTGCTGACGCTCGTACTGGTCGCGATACTGCTTGATCCGGGTGACCCGCAGGCCGGGCATTCCGCTGCGGTCGACCGCGCGCTGCCAGCTGGTGAACTCCTCGAGGCTCAGCGTGTAGCGCTGGCAAGCCTCGTCGACCGTCAGAAGCCCGCCGGACACGGCAGCAACGACCTCCGCCTTGCGACGGACGACCCACCGAGTCGTGCTCGGCGGCGGCAGGCTATCGAGCGTCAGTGGCTCCCCGAGGGGGCCGATGACCTGAGCCGGACGGATCTTCTGGTTCTCAAGCATTACAGATCAAACCTGCTTAATCATTGTCGATGCGTTCTGTTTAAGTCCGGTCCATTGAAATAATTCTGAAGTGCGCTGGTTAACGCGACGCTTAGCCAGCCTTATGATCCTTTAACCCTGTCTCCTCGGCGGCGAACGCCCCGCCGAGTCGTTGCACAGCCTCGTCCCATCCTTCGCTGGCGGAGAGGTAGCAGGCGATCGCCTCGTGGCGTTCGCGTGCTCCGTCCGCCTTGGCCTCGCCGATCAAAGCGAGCAGCTCCTTGAGGCTCAGCGGCCCCTCTCGAGCTGCCCGAATGTCCGGCTCATGCCGCGCCAAACCTGTTCCCCCAATCAGCCAAGCTTGCGCCCGGTCTAGCGGTCAGGAGTGAAATTCGGGTAAAGAGAGGTAAATACCGGTAACAGCGGTCGAACATTCCAATGATCATCGATTTCGATCTTCCGCGCCCGCCCGGCGCCACGCGCATCGTCGTTGCCATGTCGGGCGGCGTCGACAGCTCGGTCACGGCCGCGCTCGCCGCCCGGACCGGCGCCGAAGTCATCGGCGTCACCTTGCAGCTCTACGACCATGGCGAGGCGGTGCGGCGCTCGGGCGCATGCTGCGCCGGCCAGGACATTTACGACGCGAAGATGGTCGCCGACCGCCTCGGCATCGCCCATTATGTGCTCGATTACGAAAGCCGCTTTCGCTCGGGCGTGATCGACAAGTTCGTCGACGAATATGCCCACGGCCGCACGCCGATCCCCTGCGCGCTGTGCAACCAGGGCGTGAAGTTCACCGACCTCATCGCCTTCGCCCGCGAGCTCGGCGCCGACTGCCTCGCGACCGGCCATTATGTCCGGCGGGTCGTCGGCAAGCGGGGCGCCGAGCTGCACAAGGGTGCAGACCCGCGGCGCGACCAGAGCTATTTTCTCTACGGCACCACCGGCGAGCAGCTTAACTTCCTGCGCTTCCCGCTCGGCGACCTGCCCAAGCCCGAGGTTCGCGCGCTCGCCGCCGAGCTCGGCCTCGAAGTCGCGGCAAAGCCCGACAGCCAGGACATCTGCTTCGTCCCCGATGGCGATTATGCCGGCCTCGTGAAGCGCATTCGGCCCGATACCGAGGCGGAGGGCGACATTGTCGGCCTCGACGGGCGCGTCCTCGGCCGCCATCGCGGCGTGATCCACTTCACCGTCGGCCAGCGCCGCGGGATCGAGATCGGCGGCCAGAGCGAGCCGCTCTACGTCGTGCGGATCGAGCCCGAGGCCAAACGGCTCGTCGTCGGCCCGCGCACGGCGCTCGCGGTCGAAGCGATGCGCGTCAGCGACTGGAACTGGCTCGGCGAGGATCAGCGCGAGGTGACCGTCAAGGTGCGCTCGCTCGCTCCTGCGGTACCCGCGACGATCGACGGCGATTGGCTGCGGTTCGAGCGGCCGGAATATGGAGTCGCGCCCGGGCAGGCAGCAGTGGCCTACGCCGGCACCCGGCTGCTCGGGGGCGGCTGGATCGCCGAGACTCGTGCCGCCGAGCGCGAGCTCGCAGCGGCCTGACATTGGCCGGGCGCGCAACTGTGTCTAGATCTGCGTCATGATTCGACCAGTTCGCGTACTGCTCATCGCCTCGATCCTCGCCCTCGGCTCGCTCTCAATCGCGGCTTCGGCCAAGGCGCCGCCGGAAACGCCGGCTGGACCGGATTTCCTCGCCCGCAATGCCAAGGCAAAGGGCGTCGTGACGACTCCCAGCGGCGTCGAATATTTCGTCCTTGCGTCCGGCCCCGCGAGCGGCGCCCGGCCCTCCGCGGCTGATACCGTGACGCTCGACTACGAGGTCCGGCTACTGAGCGGGCAGGTGATCGACAGCAGCTATGCCACCGGCCAGCCGCTGACCGGGACGGCGGGCCAGTTCGTTCCTGGCTTCTCGGAAGCGGTCCAGTTGATGCGCCCCGGCGACACGTGGATCGTGTGGGTGCCGCCGCAACTCGGCTATGGCGGCAAGGACGTCGGGCCGATCCCCGGCAACAGCGTGCTTCGCTTCAAGCTTGCGTTGCACAGCGTGACCCGCGCCGGCTGAGCGATGCCGGCGCAGCACAGCGCTGGAATCCTGCTGTTCCGCAACAGTCCCGAGCTTCAAATCCTGCTGATCCGGCCCGGCGGGCCGTTCTGGCGCAACAAGCACCAAGGCGCGTGGATGATTCCCAAAGGCGCGGTCGAGGCTGGTGAGTCACCTGCCGAGGCGGCGCTGCGTGAGTTCGAAGAAGAGACCGGCACGCGGCTGACCGCCACCCCGTTCCCGCTGGCCAAGGTCCGCCAGGCCGGCGGCAAGTGGGTCGAAGCGTTCGCGCTCGAAGGTGACCTCGATGCCGCCGCGATCCGGTCGAACGACTTCGAAATGGAATGGCCGCCGCGCAGCGGCCGGCTCGAGCGCTTTCCGGAGGCGGTCGAGGCGCGCTGGATGACGCTTGCCGAGGCGCGCGAATTGATGCTTCCAAGCCAGCTGCCGCTTCTCGACGCACTCGGTGCGAGGCTGAAGGACCAATGATGCTGACCGTGATGCTCGCGCTCGCCGCCCAGACGCTCTCTCCGCCAACGGGCTGGAGCGGAGGACCGGCGCCGGCAGCGAAGACGGCCTGGCCCACCCACGAGCAGGACGTCAAGCTCAAGGATTTCCGCTTCCGCGGCGGCGAGAGCCTGCCCGAGCTGCGGATGCATGTCACGACGCTGGGTTCGCCCCACCGCGATGCCAAGGGCCGAATCGACAATGCCGTGATGGTCCTCCACGGCACCGGCGGCGACGGGCACCAGTTCCTCCGCCCGCAATTCGCTGACGAGCTTTACGGCCCCGGCCAGCCGCTCGACATCCGCAAATACTGGGTCATCCTTCCCGACAATATCGGCCACGGAAAATCATCGAAGCCGTCCGACGGCCTGCGGATGAAATTTCCGAAGTACGATTACGACGACATGGTCGCGGCGCAGCATCGGATGCTGACGGAGGGCCTTGGAATCACCCACATGCGGCTGATCATGGGCACCTCGATGGGCTGCATGCACAGCTTCGTCTGGGGCGAGACCTACCCCGACTTCGCAAGCGCGCTGATGCCGCTGGCGTGCGAGCCGATCGAGATCGTCGGTCTCAATCGGATGTGGCGCCAGCTCGCGGTCGACGGCATCAAGAACGACCCGGCGTGGCAGGGCGGCAATTATTCGACCGAGCCGGTGCAGGGTTTGCGCACCGCCGAATCGCTATTGTTCATCGCCGGCGCCGCGCCGCTTTATTACCAGGCGCAATATCCGACCCGGCAGGCGGCGGTCGTCTACGCGCAGGAGCGGGTCGCGTCCGGAATCAAGGAGCTCGACGCCAACGACCTCATCTACCAGCTCGACTCCTCGCGCAGCTACAATCCGTGGCCGCGGCTCGAGCGGATCACCGCGCCGATGACGTGGATCAATTCGGCCGACGACTTCATCAACCCGCGCAACCTGCCGACACCAGCGCAGGCGGTGAAGCGGATGAAGAACGCCCGGTTTCGGCTGATCCCGGAAAGCGCCGATACCCACGGCCACGGCACCCACACCTGGGCCAAATTCTGGAAGGCTGATCTCAGCGCGCTGCTGAAGCGCTCGGAGCAGTGAGGTCGTAGGCCGACACGTGGTTCATGGTGATGAGCCAGCGCCCGTGGAATTTCTTGAACAGGCGGGTGTTCACACCCTCGGTGACCCGGGCGCCGCGCTCGAGCCGGTATTGCCCGACCAGCATCGCTGCGGTGGGGCTGAGCAGGTCGATTTTCATGTTGTAGAAATGGAGCCTGCCGCGCCGCTCCGCTGACCCGCCATAGTCCCGGACGTAATGATTGAGCGTGCCCTGCCATCCGGCCTGGAACCTGCCGCCCGAGACGAACACCACGTCGGGGTTCTTGAACCCTGCCATGTAGCCGCGGAAGTCACCGCGGTTCCACGCGGCTTCCATGCGGTTCACGACTGACAGGATCGCCTGCCGGTCCGACTGTGGAGTCGCAGCGGCGAGCGCGAGAAACGCGAGCAGGCTCACAGCTGGAACTGCCCCACGATCACCGTGTGGCACGCGCCGCCGAGAAGCACGCGATCCTGCTCCAGCCGGCAGGCGAGGACGCCGGTGCGCGCGCTTGCCTGCAGCGCGGTGAATTCATTGCGGCCGACCCGGCTCGCCCAATAAGGCGTCAGCGCCGCGTGGGCGGAGCCAGTGACCGGGTCCTCGTCGATCCCGAGATAAGGCACGAACACCCGGCTTGCGACATCGTGCTCCGACCCGCGCGCGGTCACCACCGCCATTCGAGGGACCTGCGCGAGCGCCTTGTAGTCGGGGCGGACCCCACGCACCGCCGCCTCGTCCTCTACCTCGATGATCGCGGCGTCGTTGCAGCCGTTGGCAAGCCACGCCGGGCCATCGGGAAGGCCCAGCGCTCGATTAAGCTCGGGCTCGTGCACCTCGCGCAATTGCGGTGCCGGCAAGTCGAGCTCGAGCATCCCGTCGCGTTTGGTGACGGTGAGCACGCCGGCATGTCGGGTCGCGAACCGCACCGGCTCCGAATGGATCAGCACGTGCCCTGCGGCCAGCGTCGCGTGCCCGCACAGCTCGACCTCGGCCGCCGGGGTGAACCAGCGCAGCTCGAAGTCGGCCGCGTCCGAATCGCAGGGCACCGTGAAGGCGGTTTCGCTGAGGTTGTTCTCGGCCGCGATCGCCTGCATCAGCGCATCGTCGAGCCAGCGCTCGAGCGGCATCACCGCCGCAGGATTACCGGTGAGCGGCCGTTCCGCGAAGGCGTCGACCTGGAAAAAGGGCAGGCTCGTCACGTTGCTTTCTCCGTGATTTCCTGGGGCAGCATCGTCTCGCGGTCGACTTGTCCTTCGGGATCGACGTGGATCAGGATCTCGGTGTTCGGGAAGCGCTCCTGAAGTTGCTCTTCGACGCGGTCCAGCCGGTCGTGCGCTTCCTGCACCGTCCAATGCGCCGGAACCCAGACGTGGAACTGCGCGAAATTGTGCGTGCCGCTGGTCCGGGTGCGCAGGTCGTGCAGCCCGGCGAGCTCGGGGTAGCCCTTCGCCGCAGCGAGGAAGCGTTCGCGCAGCTCGTCGGGCCATTCTTTGTCCATCAGCTGGTCCAGCGCGTTGCTCGACGCGCGCCACGCGCCCCACAGCAGCCACAAAGCGATGAGCAGGCCGAACACCGCATCGGCGCCCCTCAGCCTGGCGAACTGGTCGAGCGCGAGCGCGAGGATGACCGAGCCGTTCAGCAGCAGGTCCGATGAATAATGCAGTCGGTCGGTGCCGATGGCGAGCGAGCCGGTGCGGCGGACGACATGGCGCTGGTAGCTGATCAGCGCGAAGGTGAGCACCAGGGCGACGACCGACACGGCAATGCCGAGCTCGGCGTCGGCGGTGCGCGCGCCGCTCAGCAGCCGCTGCACGGCACGGACGCCGATGAAGATCGCCGACAGCGTGATCAGGATCACCTGGACCAGCGAGGCGAGCGCTTCTGCCTTTCCGTGCCCGAACCGATGGTCGTAGTCGGCTGGCTGCGCGGCGATGCGCACGCCGAGCAGCACGACGATGCTCGCGACCAGGTCGAGCCCGCTGTCGGCGAGCGAGCCGAGCATCGCGGTCGAGTCCGTTTGATAGGCCGCCCAGCTTTTCAGCGCGACCAGCGTCACCGCCATGGCGATGCTGGCCATCGCCGCGCGACCGGTGAGCGTTGCGCGGACCTCCGCCGAGACCGGCTCGCCGGTCATGGGTACAGCAGCCCTTCGCACCAGCCGCCGTCCTGGCGTTCGAACAACCGCCGCTCATGCAGGCGGTGCGGGCGGTCGCTCCAGAATTCGATCCGCTCGGGGAGGACCCGGTACCCGCCCCAGTGCGGCGGGCGGGGCACGTCGGCTCCTTCGAAGCGCTGCTGCACCTCCTTGAACCTGCGCTCGAACGTCGCCCGGCTGTCGAGCGGGCGCGACTGGTCCGAGGCCCAGGCGCCAAGCTGCGAATCGCGCGACCGCGACGCGAAATAAGCGTCGGCGTCGGCAGCGGCCACGCGCTCGACCGAACCTTCGATCCGGACCTGCCGGCGCAGCGATTTCCAATGGAACAGCAGCGCCGCGCGCGGATTGGCGGCGAGCTGCGCGCCCTTCGCGCTCTCCTCGTTGGTGTAAAAGACGAAACCGGCCGGGCCATGCCCTTTCAGCAGCACCATCCGTACCGAGGGCCGGCCTCGAGCGTCCGCAGTCGCAAGCGCCATCGCTTCCGCGTCGTTCGGCTCGCTTGCCTTCGCCTCGGCGAACCAGTCGTCGAACAGCTGGAAAGGGTCTGTCGCCATGCTCGTCGCGCCTTAGGCTTGGCCTCGCCCGAGCCGCAACCCATCTGGTCAGGGGCAAATCGTTCCGGCATGGGAGAGCAATGGCACTGGACCTGTACCAACGCCTGGGTGTGCAGCGCGGCGCGAGCGACGCCGAGATCAAGAAGGCGTACCGCAGCCTCGCCAAGCAGCTTCACCCCGACCGCAACAAGGACAAGCCCGACGCCGCCAAGCGCTTCGGCGAAGTGACCGCGGCCTACGACCTGCTGTCCGACAAGGACAAGCGCGCGCGCTACGACCGCGGCGAGATCGACGACGACGGCAACCCCAAGATGCCGTTCGGCTCCGGCTTCGGCGGCTATTCCGCGGGCGGCGGACCAAGGCCCGGCGCGGGTAACGGATTCGAGGGTTTCCAGGGATTCCAGGGCGCCGAGACGGCCGATCTCGGCGACTTGTTCGAGGGGCTGTTCGGCGGTGCGACGCGCGGCCGCGGTCCGTCCGGCTTCTCCAATTTCCGCCAGCGCACCCGCGCCCCGCAGAAGGGCGCCGACGTCGCCTACCGGCTGAAGGTGGCGTTCCTCGACGCGGTCACGTCGAAGCCGCAGCGGATCACGCTCGCCGACGGCAAGACGATCGACCTCAAGCTGCCCAAGGGGCTCGAGGACGGGACCAAGATCCGCCTCGCCGGCAAGGGCCAGGAAGGCGAGGGCGGCCGCGGCGACGCGATCGTGACGATCGAGATCGGCCCGCACCGCTTCTTCCGGCGCGAGGGCAACGACATCCGCCTCGAGCTGCCGGTCACGCTCAAGGAGGCGGTGCTCGGAGCGAAGGTCAAGGTGCCGACCCCCGAGGGACCGGTGATGCTGACGATCCCCAAGGGGACGACCTCGGGCAAGGTTCTCCGCCTCAAGGGCCGCGGCTTCACCGCCAAGGACGGCAAGCGCGGCGACCAGCTCGTCACCGTCGAGGTCGACGTCCCGGCGGACGACGCCGACTTGCAGCGCTTCGCCGAAGGCTGGAACGGCGGCGGCAACCCGCGCGCGAGCCTCGGAGTTTAGCCGGGTTACGGCCCAATGAGAGACATTTCACCTCAATCGCCCGAGGCGCGGCGAAAGCGCCTTGCGAGCATGCGGGCGGCGTTCGGCACGGACGTCGAGGAAAAGCTCAAGCCCAAGCCGACCGCTTGGGAAGTGACCAAGCGCGTCGCCATCGGCGTCTACAACGACGGCTTCATTCACGCCGGCAACCTCGCTTATTTGTCGATCGTCGCGCTCTTCCCCTTCTTCATCGTCGCCGCCGCAGCAGCGCACCTGCTCGGTCAGAGCCAGGACGCGCAGCTGACCGTGATGAACGTGCTTCGCCGCCTCCCACCGAATGTCGCTGACACCTTGCGCGAGCCGATCCAGGAGGTGCTGACCGTCCGCACCGGTCCGCTGCTGTGGGCTGGAGCGGTCATCGGCCTGTGGACCGCGGCGAGCTTCATCGAGACCATCCGCGACATCTTGCGCCGGGCCTACGGCGTCAAATTCTGCGCGCCCTTCTGGGAATATCGGCTCGGCTCGATCCTGCTCATCCTCGGCGCAGTATTCCTGCTGATGATCGCTTTCGCAGCCTCAACGGCGCTGACCATCGCGCACCACCTGCTGGTCGAATGGTTCCCGTTCGCGGAGGGGCTTGGCAGTACGCTCGGAATCTACCGGCTCGTTCCAGCAGTGACGCTGTTCCTGACTTTCTACGGCCTGTTCTACGCGCTGACCCCGGCTCGCTACCGCAAGAGCGACTGCCGCAAGTGGCCCGGCGCCTTGTTCATCACCGCCTGGTGGCTTGTGACGGTCGAGATCCTGCCCAGCATCCTCGGCCTGCTCGGCGGCTACAGCCTGACCTACGGCAGCCTCGCCGGAGTGATGATCGCGCTGATCTTCTTCTTCGTCATCGGCCTCGGCGTGGTCATCGGCGCGGAATTGAACGCGGCGCTGGCGGAAGGCGGCGCCACCGCGCTAAAGGGCGAGGTCTATACCGGGCCCTACACCGACGAGCTCGAGGTGGAGGAGCCGCAGCCCGGCGAAGACGTCAAAGTCGAACTGGAAACAGGGGGACAGCAACTTTGAATGGATTGATGCAGGGCAAGCGCGGGTTGATCATGGGGCTTGCCAACGACCGCTCGCTCGCGTGGGGCATTGCCCGCGCGACTGCGGCGCAGGGTGCGGAGCTGGCCTTTTCCTACCAGGGCGAGGCTCTCGAAAAGCGCGTCCGCCCGCTCGCTGCCGAGCTCGGGTCCGACCTGCTCGTCGAATGCGATGTCAGCAGCATGGACGCGCTCGACCAGACCTTCGATGAGCTGAAAGGCCGCTGGGGCGGGCTCGACTTCGTCGTCCACGCGATCGGCTATTCGGATAAGACCGAGCTCCGGGGAAAGTTCGTCGACACGTCGATGGACAATTTCCTGATGACCATGAACATCTCGGTCTACAGCTTCGTCGCGGTCGCGCAGCGCGCGCGGCAACTGATGCCGAACGGCGGCTCGCTGCTGACTTTGACCTATTACGGCGCGGAGAAGGTCATCCCCCACTACAACGTGATGGGAGTCGCCAAATCGGGGCTCGAGACGTCGGTCAAATATCTCGCTGCCGACCTCGGGCCCGAGAACATCCGGGTCAACGCCATCTCGGCGGGGCCGATCAAGACGCTTGCCGCGAGCGGCATCGGCGACTTCCGCTACATCATGAAATGGAACGAATATAACGCGCCGCTGCGACGCAACGTCACGATCGAGGACGTCGGTGGGGCCGGCCTCTACCTGGTTTCGGACTTGTCTTCGGGCGTGACCGGAGAGGTCCATCATGTCGACGCGGGCTACAATGTCGTCGGCATGAAGGCCGAGGACGCGCCGGACATCAGCGTCGTCTGATGCTGCCGTTGCTGCTCGCCGCCGCCGCGGCCTCCCACGTTCCGCCCGATCTCGCCGCAGCTGTCCACGGCTACGACCAGGCCCAGATCCACGGCAACCGCGCCGAACTCCAGCGCTGGCTCGCCGACGACTATCTACTCGTCAACAGCAGTGGCCAGACCGAAACCAAGGCGCAGCTGATCGCCGACTACACCGCGCCCGGCTTCACGCTCGAGCCGTTCACCATCGAGCACCCCGTCGAAAAGGTGTGGGCCGGCGGCGCGGTGATGGGCGGAATCGCTACCCTGCGCGGAACCGACGGCGGCAAGCGCTACGAGATGCGCCTGCGCTTCGCCGACGTCTGGGCGAAACGCCACGGCCGCTGGCAAGTCATCTACACGCAGGTGGCGAAGGCGCCGTGAGCGCGGTCGCCAGGCACGTCAGCGTGACCGGGCGAGTGCAGGGTGTGTTCTTCCGTGCCTGGCTGCGCGACCAGGCGACCGAGCTCGGCCTGACCGGCTGGGTCCGCAATTGCCCCGACGGCCGGGTTGACGCGCATGTCGAAGGCGAAGAAGCGGCGGTCGAGCAAATGATCGAGCGCCTGCATCGCGGACCGCCGTCAGCGGACGTGGAGGACGTTCACCTGTGGAACGTTGAGACCTGCGATTTCGACGATTTCGAGATCCGGCACTAACCGGCGAACGGATCGCGCACCAAAATCGTGTCGTCGCGCTCGGGCGACGTGGAGACCAGCGCCACCGGGCAGCGGATCAGCTCCTCGATCCGGCGGACGTACTTGATCGCGCGCGCCGGGAGATCGGCCCAGCTGCGCGCGCCGCGGGTGGAGCCGGGCCAGCCTTCGATTTCCTCGTAGATCGGCTCGACCCGCGCCTGGTCGGCGCCATGGGCCGGGAGATAGTCGATCGTCTGACCATCGAGCTTGTAGCCGGTACAAATTCGCACCGTCTCGAAGCCGTCGAGCACGTCGAGCTTGGTCAGCGCGATTCCAGTCACGCCGCTGACCGCCACCGCCTGGCGCACGAGCACGGCGTCGAACCAGCCGCAGCGCCGGCGCCGCCCGGTGACGGTGCCGAACTCGTGGCCACGCTCGCCGAGCTTCTGGCCGATGTCATTGTCCTGCTCGCTCGGGAATGGCCCCGAGCCGACGCGGGTCGTGTAGGCCTTGACGATGCCGAGCACGAAGCCCGCGGCGCGCGGGCCCATGCCGGTGCCCGAGCCGGTCGTCCCGGCGACCGTGTTGGACGAGGTCACGAACGGGTAGGTGCCGTGATCGACGTCGAGCAGCACGCCCTGCGCCCCCTCGAACAGGATCCGGCGGCCGCCCTGGAGCGCGGCGTCGAGATCGCGCCACACCGGTCGTGCGAATTGCAGCACGAACCCGGCGATCTCGGCGAGGTCGCGGAGCAGACGCTCGCGGTCCACCGGCGGCTCGCTGAACCCGGCGCGCAGCGCGTCGTGGTGCGCGCACAGGCGGTCGAGCAACGGGCCCAAATCGTCGAGCTTGGCGAGGTCGCACACGCGGATCGCGCGGCGGCCGACCTTGTCTTCGTAGGCTGGGCCGATGCCGCGCCGCGTCGTCCCGATCTTGCCCGCGCCCGACGCGTCCTCGCGCAGCGCGTCGAGGTCGCGGTGGATGGGCAGGATCAGCGGGCAATTGTCGGCGATCATCAGCACGTCCGGAGTGATCGCGATGCCTTGGGCGGCGAGCTTCTCGACCTCGGCCTTCAGCGCCCACGGGTCGAGCACCACGCCGTTGCCGATCACCGACGGCGTGCCGCGGACGATCCCGCTCGGCAGCAGCGAGAGCTTGTAGACCTGGTCGCCGACGACGAGCGTATGGCCGGCGTTGTGGCCGCCCTGGAAGCGGACCACCATGTCGGCGCGGCTCGCGAGCCAGTCGACGATCTTGCCCTTGCCTTCGTCGCCCCACTGGGCGCCGATGACGGTGACGTTTCCCACGCATCTTCCTCAGATTTGAGCGGTCACGGGCTCCTACGAGCCAACGAACGGCGCGTCCAGCGCACGCCCATTGAAACGATGCGCTCCTGGAGCGTTGTCGGGGCGGTGACGGAGCATACCTCCAAGACTGCCATCATCGCAGCGCTCCTCGGCAATCTCCTGATCGCAGCGACCAAGGGCGTTGCGGCGGCGATCTCCGGAAGCTCATCGATGCTCAGCGAATCCGTCCACTCGCTGGTCGACACTGGCAATGAAGTGCTCCTGCTTTACGGCCTCAAACGCGCGGCCAAGCCGCCGGACAAGGTTCATCCCTACGGCTACGGGCGGGAACTCTATTTCTGGAGCTTCATCGTCGCCTTGCTGATCTTCGCCGTGGGCGCGGGCGTGTCGGCATATGAAGGCGTCGTGCATATCCGCCACCCCGAGGAGATGAGCAGAGTCTGGCTCAACTTCGTCGTTCTCGGCCTCGCGGCGATTTTCGAAGGGGTTTCCTGGTGGTTCGGATGGAAGGCGTTTTCACGCGTTCGCCGGTCCCGTCCGATCTGGGATGCATTCGTCGCGAGCAAGGACCCGACGACGTTCATGGTGCTGTTCGAAGACACCGCTGCGCTCGCTGGAATCCTGATCGCGGGAGTGGCCACTTTCCTCGCGTGGCAACTTCGCCTGCCGTGGATCGATGGCGCAGGTTCGATCCTCATCGGCATTGTCCTCGCCGTGGTTGCAGTCCTGCTCGCACGTGAAAGTAAGGAGCTTTTGATTGGCGAACGAGCGTCGCCGGAGCTCAGCCGCGCCGTTCGGGAAACCGCGTCGGAGGACCCTTGCGTCCGCGAGGTCGTCGACATCACGACATCGCAGCTTGGGCCGGACCAGGTGATCGCCACGATTGCTGTCGAAATCGACGAGAAGCTCTCCGTACCCGAAGTCGAGGAGATGATCGACCGGATCGAGCGTGCGATCCGCTCCCGATTCCCGCAACTCTTCCGCATCTTCATCCGACCGATGTCGCGAGCTCAGGCGGAGCGGGTCGGATCCGCGTCGGCCGGCGGGGGCAGGACCTAGAAGCCCAGCGGCACGACCTCGCGGACGCCGGGGAGCTCGTGCAGCTGCTGCGCAACGTCGGGCGTGATCGGGTCGTCGACGGCAACCAGTGCGACCGCTTCGCCGCCGGCGGCGTGGCGGCCGAGGTTGAAGGTCGCAATGTTGATGCGGTTCTCGCCGAGCCGAGTCCCGAGCGCGCCGATGAAGCCCGGCGCGTCGTCGTTGACGATGTAGATCATCTGGCCGGCAAGCTCGGCTTCGACCTGGATGTCGAAGATTTTCACCAGCCGCGGTGCGCGGTTGCCGAAGAGGGTGCCTTCGACGCGCTTGGCGCCGTGCTCGGTCCCGACCGTCACCGCGACCAGCGTGTGATAATCCCCTTCCGCCTCGTTGCGGATCTCGCGGACCGCAATGCCGCGGTCCTTGGCGAGGTATGGCGCGTTGACCATGTTGACCGTGTCCGACCAGCTCCGCATCACTCCGGCGAGCACCGCGCCGGTGATCGGCTTGATGTTGAGCTCGGCCGCCGCGCCCTCGACCTCGACGTCGATCGACCGGATCTCGGTGCCGGCGATCTGCCCAACGAGCCGCCCGAGCTTCTCGGCGAGCGCCATGTAGGGCCGGAGGCGCGGCGCTTCCTCGGCCGAGAGCGAGGGCACGTTGACCGCATTGGTGATTCCGCCGAGCAGCAGGTAGTCGCTCATCTGCTCGGCAATCTGGATCGCGACATTGACCTGCGCCTCGGTGGTCGACGCGCCGAGGTGCGGCGTGCAGATAAGGCCGCGCGTGCCGAACAGCGGGCTGTCGGTCGCCGGCTCGACCGCGAACACGTCGAGCGCTGCGCCGGCGACATGGCCGCTGTCGAGCGCCTCCTTCAGCGCCGCTTCGTCGATCAGCCCGCCGCGCGCGCAATTCACGATCCGCACGCCGGGCTTGGTCTTCGCCAGCGCCTCGCGGCTGAGGATTCCGCGCGTCTGGTCGGTCAGCGGCGTGTGTAGAGTGATGAAGTCGGCGCGAGCGAGCAATTCGTCGAGCTCGACCCTGTCGACTCCGAGCTCGATCGCGCGTTCGGGCGAGAGGAACGGGTCATAGGCGACGACCTTCATCTTTAGGCCGTGCGCGCGGTCGGCGACGATCGAGCCGATATTGCCGCAGCCGATCAGGCCGAGCGTCTTGCCGGCGAGCTCGACCCCCATGAAGCGGTTCTTCTCCCACTTGCCGGCCTGGGTCGACTGGTCGGCCTGGGGGATCTCCCGGGCGAGCGCGAACAGCATCGCGATCGCGTGCTCTGCGGTGGTGATCGAATTGCCGAACGGCGTGTTCATCACGACGATTCCGCGCGCCGAGGCCGCGGGCACGTCGATGGTGTCGACGCCGATGCCGGCACGGCCGATGACCTTCAGGCGAGGCAAAGCGGCATCCATCGCCGCGGCGTTGATCCGCGTCGAGCTTCGAACTGCGACCCCGTCATAGCCACCGATGACCGCCTGCAGTTCGTCAGGTGAGAGGCCGGGCTTCTCGTCGACTGCGATGCCGCGCTCGCGGAAGATCGCGGCAGCTTTCGGGTCCATCTTGTCGGCGATGAGAACTTTGATTGTATCGGTCATTCTTTCGTCACCCCCGCGGAAGCGGGGGTCCCGCTTCCTGGCTAGATTTGAAGAAAAGACGCGGGATTCCCGCATTCGCGGGAATGACGCATCAGGGCTTGGTCTGCTCCCACGCCCAGTCGAGCCACGGCCCGAGCGCTTCGACGTCGGCCGTTTCCACCGTCGCCCCGCACCAGATGCGCAGGCCCGGCGGCGCGTCGCGATAGGCGCCGATGTCATACGCCGCATCCTCAGCTTCGAGCAGCTTGACGATCGCCTTCTGGCGGACGCGGTTGGCCTCCTCATCGGAGCGGTCGGCGAACTGCAGGCAGACCGACGTGTTCGATCGGATCGCCGGGTCCGCGACCAGATGCTCGATCCACTCGGCCGACCCGACCCAGCGGTCGAGCGCCGCCGCGTTGGCGTCGGCGCGGGCGACGAGACCACTCAGCCCGCCGGCGCTCTCCGCCCAGTCGAGCGCGACCAGCCAGTCCTCGACGCACAGCATCGAGGGCGTGTTGATGGTCTCGCCCTTGAAGATGCCCTCGATCAGCTTGCCGCTATTGGTCAGGCGGAAGATCTTGGGCAGCGGCCGCGGCGCCGGCTCGCGCTCCAGCCGTTCGACCGCGCGGGGGCTGAGCACCAGCATCCCGTGCGCAGCCTCGCCGCCGAGCGCTTTCTGCCAGCTGAAGGTGCCGACATCGACCTTGGCCCAGTCGATGTCCTGCGCGAACGCGGCCGAAGTCGCGTCGCAGATGCTAAGCCCCGTGCGTTCCGCGGCGATCCACTCGCCGTCCGGCACCCGCACCCCGCTCGTCGTCCCGTTCCAGGTAAAGACCACGTCCCGCGCCGGGTCGATCGCGCCGAGGTCGGCAATCGCGCCATAGTCGGCGGTGCGGATCTCGGCGTCGAGCTTCAACTGCTTGGCGACGTCGGTCACCCAGCCCGCGCCGAAGCTTTCCCACGCCAGCATCGTCACCGGCCGCGTTCCGAGCAGCGACCAGATCGCCATCTCCATCGCTCCGGTGTCGGAGGCCGGCACGATGCCGAGTCGATAATCGGCTGGCAGCTGCAGCAGCGCATGGGTGCGCTCGATCGCCTCCTGCAGGCGCGCCTTGCCCAGCGCTCCGCGGTGCGAGCGGCCGAGCACGTCGGTGCGCAGCTTGTCGACCCGCCAGCCGGGCGGCTTCGGGCAGGGACCGGATGAAAAGTGAGGGCGCGCCGGACGCGCTGCGGGTTTGGTCACGAACAACTCTCCTTCCAGAGAGGACGCGGCGCGTTGGGACGCCGTGGCCCGCCGCCGTTTCTAGAGAGGATTGCGGCATCGGCAAGGCGGCGCGAAAGATTCGCCGCGGCACCGCGCCATGCCTCCTATGCTGCACTGCACAACAGCTTGATTTTGCTCGAATACGGGGCCGTAACGAGAACGCTTTTTCCGTTCACCGCAGTTACCCCGCAGTTCATCCCCCGAATGGCCGCTGGAGGTTGAATTCATTAACCATTCGGGGTGAGACCTGCTGCCACAGGCTCGCGAGGGGCAATTCGCGTGCCTTCAGTTGGGGCTGGGGAGCTCCTTTTTGGTGATTGGATGCGCTGCGCGCCTTGGTGTGCGGTCGTGTGATTTCGGGAGCGGGTACGGATGACGCAAGTTCTGGCAGCCACGGGCGCCTTGTTTCGCGATCGCGACCTGTTCGTCCATGACGGCTCCAAGCTTCGCCGCTTCCGCATTTCCGCCCCGGTTCAGGCGGTCTTTTTTTTGGTGCTGATGGCGCTCGTCGCCTGGTCGAGCTACGCCACCGCCCGCTTCGTCTCCTTCGTCCCAGTTTCCGCCGCTGCAGCCGCCGCGACCTCGTCCGACGATTATTCGGCGCGCGTCGCGAAGCTCGCCGCCGAGACTGACCGCCGGGTCCAGGCGATCGAGCAGCGCCAGCTCGCGCTCGCCGCTGCGCTGCAGAGCCAGGACATCGACGAAGCGACGCTCCGCCGCCTCGGCTTCTACCCCGCCAAGGCCGGCCACGGCGCCGAGGGCGGCCCGTTCGAGAGCGCCGCCAATGCGACCTTCAAGACCCTGTTCGACAATTGGAAGAAGCTCGATCAGCTGCAGAACGGCGTGATCGCGATTCCCGCCGAAAAGCCGGTCAAGACCAACGTCGAGTTCACCAGCGGCTTCGGAGTCCGCTCCGACCCGTTCCACGCCGGCGCTGCGATGCACCCGGGAATCGACCTTGCCGGCTCCTACGGCACGCCGATCTACGCGACCGCCGACGGCACCGTGCTGCGCGCCGGCTGGAACAGCGGCGGCTACGGCAATCTGGTCGAGATCGACCACGGCCGCGGCATCACCACCCGCTACGGCCACATGTCGGCGATCCTGGTTAGCGCCGGCCAGCACATCACCCGCGGCCAGCAGGTCGGCCGCATGGGCTCGACCGGTCGGTCGACCGGCAATCACCTCCATTATGAAGTCCGGATCGACGGGCGGCCGGTCAATCCGATCCCGTTCATGAAGTCGACCGACTATGTCCTCGCGATGCAGCGCCGCTCGGGCGCGGCCTCGATGGACGCGGTCGCGATCGGCGGCCCGGCAACCGGCCGCTGAGCTTGCCGCGCCTCGGCGCGCTCCCTATCTCGCCTTCGTGACCGACATCAGCCTCACCGAGAGCGCCGCCAGGCGCGTCGCATGGATCGCCGAGCGCCAGCACAGGCCGGCGATCCTCCGCCTTGCGGTCGACGGCGGCGGCTGCGCGGGCTTCACCTACAAGTTCGAGCTCGGCACGGCGGCGGATGACGACGCCGTCGCCGAGACCGACGGCGTCAAGCTGGTCGTCGACCCGGTCAGCCTCGACCTGGTCAAGGGCTCCGCGGTCGATTTCGTCGAGGACCTCGGCGGCGCAGCGTTCAAGGTCACCAACCCCAACGCCCAGTCCGGCTGCGGCTGCGGCTCGAGCTTCAGCGTCTAACCCGTCATTGCGAGGAGCCGCAGGCGACGCGGCAATCCAGGGGCGACTGGATTGCTTCGCTCCGCTCGCAATGACGAATTTGGGCGGCTAAGCGCTTCAGCATGAAGCTCGCCACCTACAACCTCAACGGCATCCGCGCCCGCCTGCCGCGCCTCCTCGAATGGCTCGCGCGCGAGCAGCCCGACGTCGCCTGCCTGCAGGAGCTGAAGTGCGCCGATGAGTCGCTGCCGATCGCCGATATCGAGGCCGCCGGCTACGGCGCCGTGTGGCACGGCCAGAAGGGCTTCAACGGAGTCGCGATCCTAGCCAAAGGCGACACGCCCGAGCTCCGCCGCGTCGGCCTCCCCGGCGACCCCGACGATACCCACAGCCGTTACATCGAAGCCGAAGCCAAGGGCGTCGTCGTCGGCTCGCTCTACCTCCCCAACGGCAACCCCGTCGGAACCGAGAAGTTCGACTACAAGCTCAAATGGATGGAGCGGCTCGAGGCCCATTCGGCCGAGCTGCTGAAGACCGAGCGCCCGACCATCCTGTGCGGCGACTGGAACGTGGTGCCCGAGGACCGCGACGTCTTCTCGGTCCGCGCGACCGAGCGCGACGCGGTCATGCAGCCCGAGACGCGCTCCGCGTGGCGGCGGATCGTCAACCAGGGCTGGACCGATGCGCTGCGCGCGTTCCACCCGCGCGAGGACAAGCTCTACACCTTCTGGGACTACACCGCCGGCTGCTGGCAGCGCGACCTCGGCTTCCGCCTCGACCATCTGCTCTGCTCCCCCGAAGCCGCCGACCGCCTGCGCGACTCCGGCGTCGACCGCTGGGCGCGGGGCGAGGAGAAAGCGTCGGACCACGCGCCGACGTGGGTGGAGCTGGGCTAGGCCGCGGAGGCTAGTGTCCGCCTGCAGGTGGAAAGCGGCCGCACAACAGTTTCATCCCCGAGGATGTTAACCCTGTAGTGGGTTGAACTAATCTAAATCAGGATTGAAACCTAACACGCCGAATCATGCACGATTCCGGGAGCGGGGCTGATGAACGCCTATTCGGGCAGTATCGTTGTCGAGGATGCGAGCGGCGCTCGCTTCCACATTCACGAATATCAGAGCGGTCGCCTGTGGTGGCGTCGCGAACGACTCATGCTCGACACGGGCGAGTTAGCGCGGCGCGTGGATGCACAGACATTTGAGATAATCGCTACGGGCGAGACGTTCGTCGTTTGCCCTTCGTGACCTTTGCCTGGAAAGCTGCCGCTTATGCGCCGATGACGTTCGGAGGCGGCAGACCAGCATCGCGGCAACCGGCACAATAGACGGTTAGCGCTGCGCTCGCATCGAGCACCGACTCAACATTGCCTTCGCTATCGAGGTTTAAGTTGGCTCCGTGGAGCACGAATGAGACGTCGGTGACTTCTGTGTTCGTTTCAGGAAAGTGCAAGGTATGAACGGACCCGGCAGGCTCGTAGAGGTATGATCCGGCGGTATTGACCTCGGGATATTCAAGGTACTTCCAGGAGCCCGCCGAGGTGAACGCGAAGATCTCGCCGGTATGCTTGTGCCGCTGGATCGTCCTGCCCGGCTCGCCGCGCACGCGAACCACAAAAAAGCCTGCTTCGATGTCAACCTGGATGAGCTGAAAGGTGACGCCCTCTTGATATGGCACGAATGGCAAGTCGCTTTCACCGCGATGAAGCGCAGTTGGCGGTCCGCCAATGGCGGGAACGCCTACCATAACGGTTTGAACGACGTCGGCGCTAGTGATTGTTGAGGCCACGGTTCGCTCCTTCGATGGGCGGGAGCGCGTGTCGGTCTCTCAGCCGCGCTAGGGCCGGGTTGTGACAGAGCGCGGTAGCGCCCCATACCATGTCGAACCCCATCGCGTAACGACGGTCCCCAGCGCCGGTCTTAATGTCCGCAAGGGTCGAACGCTGAGTTTGGCGCGGTCGCGGCAGGAATGGGTGGAAAGCAGCCATTAGCGACGCTTCCTGTGCGCGGCTGGCGTGGATCTGAAGCCGGTTGTACCCTCTGCCTTCGCGCGAAGGGGGAGAGCCAAATGCCTAGTTGGTTTATAGTTGCGATTTCGTCCGCAGCGTTGCTGTCCGGCTCAAGCGGCGCGTTCGCTCAAGCGACCCCGACGAGCACCACTGCAGCCAAACCGGATCAGCTCTTCAACATCGGTTTCGTGCTGTACACGAAGGGGAAGGTACCCGGCACATTGGACGCCCGGTGGGACTACGCCAACGCCTACAGCGGGCATGGCGTAGCGAGCGGCGGGCCGGCCAACGGCGGCTTCGCCGGGCGCTATCACGTGCGCTATTTCCTCGAGACCGGCGAATTTTCCGACGAGTACGATCTCGACATCGAAAAGCACAACGGCGGCGACTTCTATGACGCAACGTGGACCGCCAATGGGAAGATCAGCGCGAGGGGCGTCGGCATGGAGGTCCCGAACGGGGGTGGACTAGCCGTGGGCTGGCGCAGGGTTACTGACTAAGCGGTGCTAGTGGCAGCTTTGGGTCGAAAGCTGCCACTAGCGGTTACTGGCAGCCAAGGGACTCCGCAGCCTCGATCCTGACCTCGACAACCGCGGCGGCGTGGGTAATTTCGGCCGGTGGCTGTCTTCGTATGCGTGAGGCGAATATGATGCGGCGGCGGGATGTTCTGGGCGCTTTGGTCGCGAGCGGGGTGATGATCCGCGGCTTTCCGGTCGCGGCTGCACCGACGGGGCGCGTGATCGTCAGCAAGCTGGCGCTGGTCGCCGGGCGCGTCGTCATGGGGCTGACCATCGACGGCGCCGGGCCCTACCTGTTCATGATCGACACCGGCGGGCATCTCAGCATGATCGACGAGGCGCTCGCCCGTTCGCTCAAGCTGGCGCCGCAGGGCATGACGAGGGCGAGTGGCGTCGGCGGAGTCGCGACGCTCCCGGTCTTCCTGGCGCACAACGTGGTGTTCGGCGGCGGCGCGGTGCAGCCTTATGTCGCCTTCGCGGGCATGGAGCACGGCTTTGCCGGCGCGGTCCGGGGAGCGCTGGCCGCGGGAATGGTGACCGCGGTCGAAAGCGACCTCGACTTCGAAAAGGGCGAGTGGCGCGCCTATCCGGACGGCCGCCCCGAGCGGGTCGGGTTCACCCGGCTCGCCGACGCCATCGTCGGCGGTGACCGGCCGGAATCGGGCTCGCCGCGGCTGTATGGCGAGGCCGAGGTCGACGGGCACCGGTTCCGCTTCGTGCTCGACACCGGAGCGCCCGGCGGCGTGTCGCTCGGCATGGCTGCCGCCCGCAAGCTCGGCCTGTGGGACGATGCCCGGCCCTATGCGCCGCAGCAGACGCGCGGGATCGGCGGGGTGGGCGGCCTCGGGCGGCTGGTTCGGGCGCGCAGCCTGACGTTCGGCGGGCGGACGATCGAGCGGCCGCTGGTGCTTTTGCGAGCGCGGAGCGACCGCCCGGGCGGCGACGATGACGGGATCCTCGGCCTCGAGGTGCTCAAGCATTTCAACCTGTCGACCGAGCCGCGCACGCGGTCCCTGTGGGTGAAGCCCTACGGCGACTTCGCGCCGGAGGAGCGCTACGGCATGTCCGGCCTGTGGCTCGACCCCGCTCGCGACGGCGCGCGGGTCGCGGCCGTCGGCACCGGCAGCGCCGCCGCTGCAGCCGGAGTCCTGGTCGGCGACCGGCTGGTCGGGGAGCCGTTCGCCGATCTGGTGCGGAAGATCAGCGGCCGTCCGGGCGCCGCCGTGACTCTGAACTTGGCGCGCAACGGCGCGGCCCCGCGCGCCGTGACCTTCACTCTGACGCCGTATCTCTGACGCGTCCGCCTCGCACCAGCCTGGCCAAATGCCAGACGCCGACCATTCCGATCGCGCCGATCAGGCCATCGGCGACGTAATGCCAGCCGAGCTGCACCGACCCGACCCACACGAGCAGGAAGTAGATCAGCGCCGCCGGCGCGGCCTTCGGCGCGAGGTCGCGCGCGGCGAGGTACATCCACAGGCTGATCGCGACGTGGATCGAGGGCATAGCGGAAATCCCCGCGACGATGCCGGGCGACGGGTCGCGCATTGCCGACCACATCAGGTCGGATTCGGCCAGCGCGATTCCGGCGCCGCGAGCGCGCAGGGTGCCGGCGAGGGCTTGGAAATGCTCGCCGCCGAAGAGACGGTCGTAGAATATCGGGCCCGCTGACGACAGCAGCACCGCAGCAACCACGCCGAGCAGGAACCAGGCCAGGCTGTAGGCGACCAGCGCGCGCGATTTCGCCGCCGACGGCGACGCCAGGATCAGCGCGAACAGCGCGACGATCTGGACCGGCATCCAGCAGCCGTAGAGCCAGTCCATCGGCACCGCTGCCCAGCCTACGAGCGCATCGAGCAGGACCCAGGGATCGGTGCCGAACAAATGGCGTTCGGCGAGCGCCAGCGGCTGGTCAAGCCAGAAGCCCATCTCACCGGGGATCGCAGATTTGAGCGGCAGGAACGCGCTCGCCCCGAGCCCGACGAGCATCGCTGCGACGACTGCCGTTGGCCACGGTATTGCAATCGGACGGCGCTTGAGCGCGAGGCGGACGGCCATCGCCGCCGCAAGTCCGGCGAACGCCAACGCAAGATAGGTCAGCGGGGCCGGAAGCGGCGCGAGTCCAAGCCGCCAGACAACCAACCACCAGATCCATTCGACGGCGGTGACGATTGCCATCGTCGCCAGCCACGGCCGATCCGCGCCGGTTCCGACGCGCGCTGGGTTCAGGGCGAAGGACGCAAGGGTCGAAATCGGCTCAGCCGCTCGCTGCCAGGGCGACGTCAGCGCTAGCAGGGGGATCGAGCGCGTCGGGCCAGTCCGCGCGCCGCCTGAGCCCGGCGTGGAGAAACAGCATCGGCAGCTTCAGGAACAGCAGTTCCGAATGAATGAACGTGTCGACTCCGCGCTCCCACCATTTGGGCTCGCGCTTGCCGTTGGCGCGCAGCCAGCCGTCGTACGGCTCCCAATGGCTCGGCTCGTCCTGCTTGATGATCTTGAAGATCTTGATGAGGCCGGGGTCCTGGCGGACGATCGAATGGTTGAGCAGCACCTCGACCTGGCGGTAGCCGCGCTTCTCCGTCAGCGAGATGACCCGGCAGAGCTTCTCGAACAGCCGATCCTCGGCGATCACCCGGTCGGTGTCGAGGCGGTCGATGGTCGAGCGGAACATGATCTCGACGAACCGGTCGATGTGGCCGCACATGCGGTCGACCAGAAGCGGCATCTGGCCGCGCTTCTCGAACCAGCGGCGGAACATCAGGTAGTGCTTGTGCTCGTCGGCGCGATGCTGCTCGATCGCTGCGATGAACGCGTGGTCGTCGGGCGAGCGGGCGCGGACCGCGGCGAGAACGCGGTCGAGCGCGGTGTAGCCGCGGTGTTCGTTGTAGATGTAGATCGACCCGATGAGGTCGAGATACCGTCGTTGGAACCAACTGGGCATTGGGCCAGGTTACCCTGTCATGCCGGTGTCACACAACCCGACCTAAAGCGCCTTCTCATAAATCCGGTAGCGATGGTTGACCTCCGCGCCGGGCAGCTGCGCGATCGACAGCATCCCCTTGTTATCCTCCAGGATCCACCCGAACTCCCCGTGCGTCGCGCCATATTTGGTGGTGCCTTCGCGGCGGGTGTATTCGATCATCATGAAGGCGAGCTGGCTCGCGAGGCGGCTGTGGTGGAGCTTCTTCGCCACCCCCATCAGCGGTACGCGGAGCCGCCGCGTCCGCGGCTTCCTCAGCCGCCACAGCAATTTGACGAAGTTGAACGGAAACAGCTCCCCATTCAAATCGGCGGTGAGCTCGTTGATGTCGGGGATGGTCAGCATGAACGCCACCGGCTCCCCGTCGAGCTCGGCGATCCGCACCAGCTCGGGAAAGATGATCGGCTTCAGCTTCTTGCCGGCATAAGCGATTTCGGCCGGGGTCAGCGGGACATAGCCCCAATTGTCCGACCAGGCGTCGTTCAAAAGGTTGAGGATGATCCGTGCCTCGTCGTCGAACCGCGACTTGTCGACCATGCGGATGCGGATGCGCGGGTTGCGCTCTCCCATCGCGATCAGCCGGTCGATCTTGGGATCCTCCCAATGGGTGATGTCGAGCTCGTAGGTCAGCAGGTCCTTCGCCTTCGAATAGCCCGCAGCCTCGATCCAGCCCTGGTACTCGGGTTTGTGGTGGCCCATCATCGCCGTCGGCGGCTCGGCGAAGCCCTCGATCTCGAGCCCCGGCTCGTCCCAGATCGACAGGCTGATCGGCCCCAATGCGCTGGTCATCCCCTGGCCGCGCAGCCACTTCTCGGCCGCAGCGATCAGCGCCGCCGCCGCTTCCCCGTCGAGCGCGTCGAAGAAGCCCCACTGGCCGATGCCATGGCCCATATGCTCCTGGACGAGGTCGTCGACCTGCGCGCTGATCCGCCCGACCACCGCCCCGCCGCGCTCCGCCAGCCACAGCTCAGCCCGGCCATGTTCGAACCACGGATTCTTGCCCGGCGTGATGAGGCCGTGGACCTCGTCCTTGAGCGGCGGAACCCAGGCTGGGTCGCCTTGGTACGCAGTCCAGGCGAAGTCGACGAAGGCGCGTTTGTCCGTTTTGCTGACGACTGGGCGGACGGTGACTGGGGCGTTGCTGCTGCTGTTGTTGCTCATGGGGGCGAACGGCTAGCCGACGCCGCGGCGTTGCGCCAGCCGCAGGCGGATGTCAGGCGCGCTTCGCCTTTGCGGGCGGGACCTCCAGGGTTAAAACGCCCCATTCGCGCCACTATCTCAAGGCAATAGGCCTGGCTTCGAGAATGACCGAGATCGCAACCTTCGAGCGCAACGCGACCGACGCTGGCCAGAGCCAGCGGGCGCCGGCGCGCGTCAAGGACGACGCTGCGATGCTCAAGGCGGCCGCCAACCTGACGCGCGACCTCAACGTGCCGCGGGACTCGATCTACTGGGCCGACATGCTTGGGTCGGCCGGGGTCGGCTATGCGGCGCTGTTCGGGGCGATGGCGCTGGCCTGGCCGTGGGCGCTGGCGAGCGCGCTGGTCGCGGTGCTCGCGCTGTACCGCGCCGGCTCGTTCATCCACGAGCTGACCCACATCAAGAAGGGCGCGGTGAAGGGCTTCCGCTTCGCGTGGAACGCGGTCGTCGGGGTGCCGCTGTTGGTGCCCTCGTTTATGTACGAAGGCGTCCACAACCAGCACCACGCCAAACGCTATTACGGAACCGCCGAGGACCCGGAATATCTGCCGCTGGCGCTGATGCACCCTTGGACGCTGCCGGTGTTCCTGGTCGCCGCGGCGCTTGCGCCTGTGGGGATGCTGATCCGGTTCGGGATTTTGGCGCCGCTGTCTTTGCTGTCGAAGGGGCTGCGCGCGGCGGTGGTCGGCAAATATTCGGGGCTGCAGATCAACCCGCGGTTCGTGCGGCCGGCGCCCGAGGGCGCCTTCGCGCGCGACTGGGCGGTGCAGGAAGCGGCATGCAGCCTCTGGGCGATCGGGCTGATCGCGTTGGTCGCGACAGGCGTCATTCCGCTGCGCGATTTCCTCATCTTCCTGGGGGTCGCGGCGGGCGTCATGTTCCTCAACCAGGTGCGGACCCTGGTCGCGCATCTGTGGGAGAATGACGGCGAGCCGATATCGGTCACCGCCCAATATCTCGACAGCGTCAACGTGCCGCCGCCGGCGACCCTGCCGGCGCTTTGGGCCCCGGTCGGGCTGCGCTATCATGCGCTGCATCACCTTCTGCCGGGCCTGCCCTATCATGCGCTGGGCGAGGCCCACCGGCGGCTGTGCAAGGAGCTGGAGGCGAACTCGATCTACCACGCCTCGGCGCACCGCGGGCTGACGCCGCTGGTCGTGCGGCTGGCGGCGAGCAGCTGGAACGGGCGTTAAGGCGGCGGCCTTTTCCCTCGCGCCGTTCGTGGTAATTTGGTTGTCATGAAGCACGAGCGCTCGATCTTCGACGACCCTGATGCTGAGGCCGCGTCCGAACGCAGGGCCGAGCGCACGTCCGTGAGGGGCGCCTGATCAGCAATGAAGCAATGATCCGGTGGTTCAAGTCCTGGGGTACCGGCAAGCGCCTACCGAAGCCAAATCCCGGCGACTGACTTGCGGGAGGTCGTTTGGACTGCGGAAGCAGCCGAGAACCTCGAATCGATCATCACTTACATCGAAGCGTTCAACCCTCGGGCGGCACTGCGGATTGGCCAGCGTCTGGTCGCCTCGGCCGAAAGCCTGGCCGAGTTTTCGGAACGCGGCCGGACCGCTTGTGAGAAGAGCCGAGAGATGACGATCGTTCGGCCCTACGTGCTCCGCTACCTTGTCGAGGTGATCGGGTCGTGATCCTTCGCATCCCGCACGGCGCGCGCGAGCCACATTGATCCCCGCCTGCGCTACGCCCCCGCGGTTGCGGGACCGCCGATCGAGCCGGGCTTCGGCCGCTTGGCCTTGGGGACCGAGGAACCGCCGGCGGGGAGCGCGGGGCCCTTGGCGCCGCCCCGGTCGATGGTGCCGCCGTCGAGTACGGTCTTGATCTCGTCGCCGGACAGGGTCTCGTATTCGAGCAAGGCCTTGGCGAGGGTTTCGAGCTGCTCGCGGAACTCGTTGAGCACCGATTTCGCGCGGTCGTAGCCCTGCTCGACGATG
>Ga0207674_10001020_pt1 | contig 36602 bp, 31 predicted proteins | sample KBSCornC72_FD_184303 | JGI IMG/M metagenome (GOLD analysis project Ga0207674, IMG submission 184303) | Corn rhizosphere microbial communities from Kellogg Biological Station, Michigan, USA - KBS Corn C7-2 (SPAdes) (version 2) | ecosystem: Host-associated > Plants > Roots > Rhizosphere > Soil ... | reverse complement strand
CGCGGTTGTCATCCCGAGCGGAGCGTAGCGCAGCGAGGGATCCTCATCGTCCCGACCGAGGGCCCTCTATCGGGACCCTGAGGATCCCTCGCCTGACGGGTCGGGATGACAGTCAGCTCCCCGTCGACGTGTAATGCCGAACGCCGAAGCGCCACACCCACAGGGAAACGCCGAAGAACACGAAACCTAACGTGGGTGCGAGCAGCGCCAGCGCAGGAGCGACACCCGTCCGGTCCGCGCGACCGAGCACGACGGCCACGGGGAAGAACGACACACACCCCAACGGGACGATGAACGTCAGAAAGTTGCGGAACCACCGGGCATAGATGTCGAGCGGATACTGCGCCGCCTCCACGCCGCCATACGTGAGCGTATTCGCAATCTCGAGGCTCTCCACCGTCCAGAACGCCAGCGCCGCTTGCAGCACGAGGATCCCCGCGAATAGTGCCGCACCACCGGCCACCGCAAACAGCAGGATCGCCCAGACGTGCCACGTCCACGCGATGCTCGTTAGGTGTACCGCGAGCGCCCAGGCGAGAGCGGCCTGCACGAGCCGCCCGATGCGAGTCGCCCGAAGCTCGTAGCCGAGTAGTTGGAGCACGGTCGATCGCGGACGGACGAGGAGGCGATCGAAGTCGCCCGTCTTCACGAACTCCTCGCCGAAGATGTCGAACCCTCGCGTCAACCCGTCGGCCACCGCGAACGCTACCCCGATCACGCCGTAGAACAGCGCGACCTCACCGAACTGCCACCCCTGGATCTGCCGGAATCGCGAGAACAGCGCCCACACCGCGATGAAGTCGATGCCCGGCGCCACAAAGGCACCGACGGACGTGAGGAGGAACGAACCCGGATACTGCATCTGGGAGCGGAACGACGCACTGATGTAGCGGCCATACAATCGAATCGCGTTCACTCCTCAGCCTCCCTGCGTCTGGAGCCGCGCCATCACTCGCGCCATGAGAAGCCTGCCAATGAGGACGAGCGCAACGACCCAGAATGCCTGCCGGCCGAGTGCGGCCGCCGCGTCGAGGCCACTGAGATGGCCGCTGTAGATGCGAAACGGCGTGTCGAGCAGTCCGGCGAACGGCTGGTATCGCATGAGCGGCTGCAGCCAATCCGGCAACAGCGGCAAGGGAACCAGGTTCCCGGAGAACACGATCGCGAGTGGGCCCATGATCGTGTTCACACCCCGCTCGGACAACGACGCCACGACCAGCGTATCGAGCAGCGTGGAGAACGCGCTCGACAGTGCGACGCAGATTACCATCGAGACGGTGAACAAACCCGCGGCGGCCGCTCCATCCGGTCCCGCGAGCCCCCACACACCCAGGCCCGCCAGCGGAAGCAGCACGCCCGCCGTGAGCACCATCGGGATCGCGCGCAGGAGCGGTGTAGCGGTGCGCCGCGCGACCGCGCGTGCGTACCAGAACGCGTACGTGTCCAGCGGGCGCAGGCGCTCGTAGGCGACGTCGCCCGTTCTCACCATCCGCGCGAGGTCCGGATCCGCGGTCCACGGAAGGAGCGTGAGGAAGGCTTGACCCAGCCAGATGTAGTCCACCGCCTCCCGCAACGTCATCGGGCTCGCGACGGCACCACGAAGGAACGCGCCGAACACCATGACCTTGATCGCGCCCCACCAACACTGCGTGGCGAAGCCAGCCAGGGCAGCCGCGCGATACTGGACCAGCAAGTGGAACCGCGCCCTGAATACCGCCCGATAGGGGCGCGCCCACGCGCCCATCAGACCTCGACCGCGTGCTGGGCGTAGAATCGTGCAATCACTTCCTCGATCGGCGGCTCCTCGAGGTGCACGTCCTCGACCTCGAACAGCGAGGCAATGTGCGCGATGAGCCGATGGGCGGACGTGGTGCGGGGATCGAATGCGAGCTCCACGGATCGGCCTTGCCGGCTCCGGACTACCGCGCCGGGGACGTCCACCGCCGTCACATCCCGGACGAGATGCACCCACAGGCGTCGCTCGGCGAGGGCGCCGCGCCGGAGCGATACGAGGCTGCCGTCGGCCAGGATCACGCCTTTGCCGATCACGATGACGCGCTCGGCCAGGGCTTCGACGTCGTGCATGTCGTGCGTCGTCAGGATCACCGTGACGCCGCGCTCGCGATTCAGCGTCTTCACGAAATCCCGGACGGCGAGCTTTGCGACGGCGTCGAGCCCGATCGTCGGCTCGTCGAGGAAGAGCACGCGAGGATCGTGCAGCATGCTCGCCGCGATCTCGCACCGCATCCGCTGCCCGAGCGATAGCTGGCGCACGGGCGTCGCCAGCAGTCGCTCGAGATCCAGGAGGGCGATCAGCTCATCGGAGCGCGCGCGGTAGCTATCCGACGGGACACGGTAGATGTCGCGGAGCAGCTCGAAGCTTTCGCGGACGGGCAGATCCCACCATAACTGCGTGCGCTGGCCGAACACGGCACCGATTCGCGCGACGTGTCGGACCCGGTCTCGCCACGGAACGAGCCCACCCACCTCGCAGGTACCAGATGTCGGCTCGAGGATCCCGCAAAGGATCTTGATCGTCGTCGACTTCCCCGCTCCGTTCGGACCGATGAGGCCGAGGAGCTCGCCTTCACCGAGCGCGAAGCTCACGCCTTTGAGCGCGTCGACGGCCCGATAACGTCCTCGGACGAGACTCGTGATCGTCCCGAGGGCCCCACCAGCGCGTTCGGCGACCCGGAACGACTTCGTTAGGCTATCAACGACGATCATTTGCTGCTAAGAATCAAACCCATGCCCACCACCTCCCTTTCGCCCGCGGACCTCGCGCCGATCGTGGCGCGGCTGCAACCCATCAACACTCACCTCGCCCGCCGCTACCCGGGAGAATCGGGCGCTCGGCAGCCTGTTCATACGGTGTACGGCGGCGCCCAACTCTTCGTCGCCGATACTGTTCCAAAGCTCGGCCAACTCGCCCTGCGCGCGATGAATGAATACGCGCCCGACGCCGAATCGCTGGCCGAGGCGATCGGTCTCTCCCTGAGCGACGACCGCGACGTCCGTCTCGCCCAGGCAGTACACCAGCGCGTCCGCGACAAGCTGCAGCGCGAGCCGGTGGAGGATTTCCGGATCGACTACGAGGACGGCTATGGCGTTCGGCCAGACGCCGAGGAGGATCATCACGCCGAGGCCGGCGCGCGTGCGATCGCCCGCGGAATGCAGAATAATACGTTATCGCCGTTCATCGGACTTCGCGTCAAGCCCATGACGGCCGAGCTGCACGCACGCAGCCTGCGGACGCTGGACATCTTCGTGACCACGCTCGTTAGGGACGCCGGCCGTCTCCCCGACCGTTTCGTCATCACCCTGCCGAAGGTTTCGGCCGTCGATCAACTCACGGCGTTCGCCGACGCGCTGGACCAGATCGAGTCGCACCTCGGGCTTTCGGCCGGGTCGCTGCAGCTCGAGACGATGGTGGAGACGCCGCAGCTGATCATCGATGACAGCGGGCGTTCGCTGCTGCCGTTGCTGATCGACGCCGGGCGCGGCCGTCTCACCGCCGCGCACTTCGGCACGTACGACTACACGGCCTCGCTCAACATTACGGCGGCCTATCAGCGCATGCGCCACATCACCTGCGACTTCGCGAAGAGCGTGATGCAGGTGGCGCTGGCGGGAACAGGCATCTGGCTGTCCGACGGCTCGACGACGGTCATGCCCGTACCGATACACCGACGGGCGGCCGACGGCCCCCCGCTGTCTCCGCACCAGATCGAAGAGAATCGCGCGAGCGTGCATAACGCGTGGCAGATGCACTACACCGACGTGCGACATTCGCTGGAATCCGGGTTCTACCAGGGCTGGGATCTCCATCCGGCGCAGCTCGTGACGCGCTACGCCGCGGTCTACACGTTCTTCCTCACCGGAGTCGAACAGCAAGGGGCACGGCTTCGCAATTTCGTGGAGCGTGCCGCGCAGGCGACCCTCGTCGGCGATGTTTTCGACGATGCCGCGACAGGTCAAGGCCTTCTCAACTTCTTCTTCCGCGCGATCAATTGTGGCGCGCTCACGGAGGACGAGGCGGTCGCCATGACGGGTGTGACGCGCGACGAGCTCCGCGGCCGATCGTTCGTGCGGATTCTCGAGCATCGACGCACTGGTATGTCCGCCTCGACGTAACTGGACGGCTCGCGCATGACTCACCTGTACGAGCTGCTCGATCTCACGTTCCGGTGGGTGCACGTGCTCGCCGGGATCATGTGGATCGGCAACTCGCTGCTGTTCAACTGGCTCGACCGCAACCTGCGGCCCTCGGCCCGCGCCGCCGCCGAGGTCTACGGCGACATCTGGCTCCTCCACAGCGGCGCTTTCTACTTCGTGGAGAAAACGTCGCTCGCCGGCCAAGGCATGCCGCGGCCGCTGCACTGGTTCAAGTGGCAGGCGTACACGACGTGGCTGAGTGGCGCGGCGCTGCTCGTCGTGGTCTACTACGCCGGCGGTCGGGCGCTCCTGACCGATCCCGCGAGGGTAAACATCACGCCGGCGGCGGCGATCGGCGTTGCGATCGGTTCGATCGTCGTCGGCTGGCTCGTCTACGATGTGCTGTGGCGGTTCGTGGCCCCGCGGTCTGCAACGGCCGCCGGCGTGGCATCGATCGTTGCGCTCGTGATGATCGTGTACATCCTAACGAGCGTGTTGAGTGGCCGAGCGGCGTTTCTGCACGTCGGGGCGCTGCTGGCGACGATCATGGCGGGCAACGTCGCAATGACGATCATGCCGTCGCAGCGGATGCTGGTCGCGGCGGTAGCGGCCGGACGTGCACCCGATCCCGCGCTGGCGATCGCGGCAAAGACGCGCTCTATCCACAACAACTATCTGACGTTCCCGGTGATCGTGCTCATGGTGAGCAATCATTTTCCGGGGATCTATGGTCGCCCGCGCAGCTGGGTGCTGCTGCTCGTGCTGATCGCCATCGGAGCGGCGGTCAGGCACATTCTGAACGTCCGGTTCACGTTCCGACCATGGACGCCCGCGCTCTGCCTAACGGTGGCGGTCGGGTTTGCGGTGTTGTTCGTGGTCGGCCGTGGCGGCGCTGGCGGGACAGCGTCGACGGTTACCGCAGCGGACATCCCGGCGCAGGTCTCGTTCGCGGACGCGCGCTCGATCGTCGACCGCCGATGCACGGCGTGCCACTCGGCCACCCCGGCGATCACGGATTTCGGGGCGGCGCCGGGTGGGGTGTCGTTCGATGACCCGACGCGGATTCAGGCGCTCGCGGCGCGAATACGAGCGAGGGCGGTGGAGACTCGAACGATGCCGTTGGGGAATCGGACGAACATGACAGATCGTGAGCGGGCGATGCTCGCTCGATGGATCGACCAGGGAGCGCACTGAAAAGCCGGGGATGGGGGACGGGCGGCGGGCGGCGGGCGGCGGGCGGCGGGCGGCGGGCGGCGGGCGGCGGCGCGGAAGAGTGTCATCCCGAGCGGAAGCGAGGGATCCTCACCGTCCCGACAGAGGGCCCTCGCTCGGGACGATGAGGATCCCTCGCCTGACGGCTCGGGATGACAACGTCTCGGACGACGCGTCGTTTTGCCGTCGCCCGTCGCCCGTCCCCCATCCCCGGTAGTCGCCGGTCGCCTGTCGCTTACGATCCTCGATAAGTCGAGTACCCGTACTGACTCAGCAACAACGGAATGTGATAATGCTGACTCGTATCCCTCACGACGAACGTCACCACCACCGCCGGATAAAACGGCTCTACCCCGGCCGACGCGAAGTATGACCCCGTATCAAACGTGAGTCGGTATCGCCCCACCCCGAGCGAGGCGCCATTCGGAAGCAGCTCACGGACGCGACCCTCCGCGTCTGTTCTCGCTCGCGTCATCTCGAGTGTGGACGCTACGCCCTCCGCTGCCAGCCGCTCCAGAATGACCATGACGTTCGCCGCCGGCTGACCGCGTGACGTATCCAGCACGTGAGTAGAGATCATGCTCGCTCGCGCGTTGAGGTCAAACCGAACAGCTTCTCGAGACGCAGCCGAGTGATCTTCGCCTGCTCGAGTGCCGCAACCCGAAGCTCGGTCGCGGGGTCGTTCGAGAGCCGCGCACGCAACAGGTCCAATATCTCCGCTGCCGACTTGCCGGTCGCGGACACGAGGTAGATGTGCCCGAACTTTCGCTCGTACTCGCGGTTCCCGTCCACGAGCGCCTGACGCGTCGCATGGCTCGACGCCGTTGCGCCGCGCTGCTCGTCGGCCGACCACGCGCGCGCCACCGCAGCCTGCGGCGCCGCCGCCGACTGGTCGCCGATCCGCGGATGATGGTCGAACGCCTCGCGCCAGTCCTCGGGCGATAGCGACCACCAGATCTCGTCCGCCTCGTCGAGAATTCGCGCCAGCGACCGGAACGGGCGACGCTCTAGCATCGCCTGTACCCATGCGTGGGATCCGCAGCAGCTCTCGAGCAGCGGCGCCGCGTCGTACTCCGGCAGCGCGTCGAAGGCGGCGACACCACGCGACGTCACACCGGGATCGGTCATTCGCGCTCCGGCATCCCGTAGACGCGCATCCGCGCGACGCCGCCGTCGGGATAGATGTTCAGCCTGACGTGCGTCGCCGGCCCCTGCGTGGTGAGATCGGTGAACCGGTGCCGAGTGTGGGGCAGGAGCGGCGTCTCCCGAAGCAACTGGTGCCACGCGCCCACTCGGCTCGCAAGTGCCTGGATGTCCGCGTTGGGAACGGACCGCGCGTCACACGCTTCCACCATGCACCGGCCCGGCGCGTTGCCCTTGTAGTGATCCGTGTCGATCTCGATGCGGTGCAGCGTGCCGCGTGTCGCGAGCTTCACGATCGACCAGTCGTGTCCCGGTCCTCGACGCCGACGCGTCTCCCATCCGTCGCCCATGTACGTGGATCTGCCGGGCATGATGAGATTGTGCCGGCTGCCGAAGAACATGTCGCTGACGAGAAGCGCCTGACCGCCATTCTCGGCCGCGGCGAGGTCGACCTCGGAGCCCGGATGGTGACGATCCGAGTCGAAGTGGCCTTCGCCATGAACGCGAAGGCGGGCGACGCCGCCGTCCGGGAAGATGTTGAGGCGAAGATGCGTGAATGGCGTCGCGGCCTGCACGGCAAACAGGTTGCGCGAGTCGCCCTGGAGCGGCGATCGCGGCAGGATCTCCGTCCAGAGGGCGGCGTTCGCGATCGTCTCCGCGTCGCTCACGTCATCCAGGGTGGTCGCGTCGATCGAGCACGACTCGGGGTAGTTGCCACGAAAGAAGCTCGTGTCGACGACGACGCCGCGGATGATGCCGGGGATGCCGAGCCTAACGATGCACCAGTCGTGGCCCGGTGTGCGGCGGCGGCGCGTCTCCCAGCCATCCATCCATTTCCCGCGCTCCGTGTACACGCCCTCGCGCCACTCTGCCGGCGTCGCTTTCAGCAGCGCCTCTTTCGGCGCGAAGAACTCATCGTTCGCGAGCAGTACCAACGCGCCCGCCCGTTCGGCGGCGAGATCGATCAGGTCCGTGAATTGGGTCGATTGCTCGGTCATGGAGGCGACGGAAGCAGCAGCTGACCCGGTGGAGTGTCTGCGGGCCCGGTGCGCCGATCGTACGCCCGCACGCCGCGAACGTACGTCGCTTCCACCGTCCCGCGGAGCGATGCACCAAGGTACGGCGTCACGGCATGTCTGTGCAGGAGCAGGTCCGCGCGGACTTCGAAGGCACGATCGGGGTCGAAGAGGACGAGATCGGCATCGCAGCCGGGCGCGATCGCGCCCTTCCTCGTCTCGAGACCAGCAAGCACGGCCGGCGCGGCGCTCATCCACTCCACGAGTCGGTCGATTGGCAGTCCACGGTCGCGCATTGCCGTCCAGACAACAGCGGGTCCAAGTTGGAGCGAGGCAATCCCGCCCCACGCCACGAAGAAGTCACCGACGTCGCGCCGCTTGAGGATGGGCGGACATGGCGAATGGTCCGAGACGACCATCTGCAGCGCGCCTGATGAAAGGGCCAACCAGAGGCCATCGCGTTCGTCGCAGCCTCGAATCGGCGGCGCGCACTTGTACTCGGTGGCACCGTCGGGAATCCGTTCCGCGTCGAACCACAGATAGTGCGGGCAGGTCTCGGTCGTGATGCGCACGCCGCGTGCACGCGCCGACGTCACCATTTGGGCGGTCCGCGCGCTCGACACGTGCACGATGTGCACGCGCGCGCCGGTGACCTCGGCCAGCTCAATCACGAACGCTACGGCCTCGTGCTCGGCGGAGGCAGGCCGCGATCCCAGGTATGTCGCGTACTTCACCGGGTCGCCCGCGGTCGCCTCGATCGTCGCGGCCTCGATGACCTCGGGCAGCTCGGCGTGGACCATGAGCGGGAGCCCGAGCTGTGCGAGCACCGGCATCGCCTCCCGAAGATCGGGCTCGGTCACGTGCGGGAACTCGGGCACGCCGGACGGAACGAGAAAGCACTTGAACGCGCGGACGCCGGCCCGGGCGAGATCGCCTAACGTCAGTGCGTTGCCGGGAACGAGGCCGCCGATGAATCCGACGTCGACCCACGTTTGTCCCTGCGCCGCATCCGTTTTGGCCCGCAGCGCAGCAACGCTGGTGGTGGCCGGGATGGAGTTGAGCGGCATGTCGAGCAGCGTCGTCACGCCGCCGGCCGCTGCCGCGCGCGTGGCGGTCTCGAACCCCTCCCAGTCCATTCGACCCGGCTCGTTCACGTGGACGTGCGTGTCGACGAGTCCGGGCATGATGATGAGGTCGCCGGCGTCGACGACATTCGCACCGGGCGACGTCTCGTCGAGCTCGCCGACGTGGGTGATGCGGCCGCCCTCGATATGGACCGTTGCCGGTACGATTCCGCGAGGCGTGACCACGCGCGAGCTTTGAATGACCGCCGGGGCGGGATGCGAATCGACTATCGTGCCCTCGTCTCCTAACGATTATTGCCGAGTATACCGGGCGCCCGATGCGCTGGACAAGGGCAGTCCGTCGTTGCAGCATCGGCACGAGCAGCAGCAGGAGCAGTCAGTCCATGAGCAGAATCCCGTCCGTCGTCGTTCTCGGCGCGTCGCTGGCGTTCGCCGCGTGTGCCGACCCCGTCGCTCCCCGCACGGTCGAACGCGGATCCGCGAGCGTCACCACACCCCGCACGATACCGCAGCTGTTCGCGCGGTTCGTCGCCCTCGGCACGAGCAACAGCATGGGCGTGCAGTCCGCGGGCATTTTCGCGGCCGGGCAACAGGCGGCCTGGCCAGCCGAGGTCGCGCGACGAGCGGGCGTTCCGTTCTCGTTGCCGCTCGTGCAGGACCCCGGGTGTGGACCGCCGCTCCTGCCTCCGCTCGCGTCCGATCTGGTCCTCGTTGGCGCGTTCGGCAACAATCTCGTGACGACCGTGATGAACACCTGCTCGCCGCTGCGAACGGGCATCACGCTGCCCGCGAACAGCGTCGCGATATCGGGCGCCGACGTTCACGATGCGCTCACGGCCACAGTCGAGAGCAAGATGGCGCTCAGCACGCGCGTCGGAACGCTCTACAGCCGAGTACTTCCGTCGGGCAAGACGCAGGTGACCGCGATGCTCGACCAGAATCCGACGTTCGTCTCGGTGGAGCTCACGGCGAACGACGTGCTGCCGGCGAGCACCGGTCGCATCGAGGCGATGACGCCGTACGCGAACTGGGCGAGCGACTACGATCAGGTGCTCGCGGCCGTGAAGTCGACCGGCGCGGGTGCGGTCCTCGTCGGGCTGCCGACCAACGCGGCGCAGTTCCCGAGCATCCGGTCATCACGAGAGTTCTTCAACCAGTGGCCCGCGCTCCTCGGGCTCGGGATCACCGTGAGCCTGAGCTGCTACTTCAGCACGAATCAGCTGTTCGTTCCCGGGTATCTGCTCACGCTCGTGTCGAAGGCGCCCACGACTGCGACCTGCGCGAATGTGCCGGGTGCCGCAGACTATGTGCTCACCGCCAGCGACATCAACGCGATCAACGCGCGGATCGCGCAGATGAATGCGCACGCGCAGGCGATGGCCGCGGCGAATGACTGGGCGTACTTCAATCTCGACCCGGTTTACGGGTTGCCGAAGCCCTCGTTCAGGGTGACCGATCTGCTGTTCTCGAACCAGCCGTTTGGCCCGTACATGAGTCTCGACGGTGTACACCCGAGCGCGGCGGGCCAGAGCCTGCTCGCCACGGCGGCGGTCAACGCGATCAATGCAAAATACGGGTTGGCGATTCAGTAGAAGGTCGAGTCAACCACGAACGCTGCACACGCTAGCGTCGCTTCGCGCCGGCGCAGGCCCACGCTGAGTTTCGTGTTGTCAAAGGGAAACATGCGGCTTTGAAGCAGTACGGCGTACTCAGCGCCCGACGCGCAGCGCCGCTTGCGTTCTCAGCGTTCGTGTTTCCGGTTGCGTCCCACCGCAGCTGTAACGAGAATAGAGGGAGGACAAGCCGATCAGGGCTCACTCGTTTTCGGGAGGTGCCGGTGGCTGCGCGCGTATCTCGCCGCGGGTTCGTTGGAGGAGTCGCCACAGCGTTAGGCGCTATCGGACTGGCACCGCACAGCGAGCTCTGGGCACGGAGCCGTCGGGTGGTGGGAGCGATTCCCTTCCCCCTTACGGGGCCCGAAGAGGAGTACGACGGCTTCGCCAAGCTCGCGAACAACGAGAACCCGTACGGCCCGCCGGATTCGGTGATGAAGGCGATGACGCACGCGATGAAGTACGCGAACCGCTACGGCTATCCCGACGGCGGGATCATCGAAGAGATCGCCAAACACCACGGCGTGAAAAACGAGAACGTGCTGCTTGCCGCCGGCTCCGGAGAGATTCTCGACGTTTGCGGCACGACCTTCCTACAGAACGACCGCGTGCTCCTCGGCGCGGATCCCTCGTACAACATCTTCTACGCGCACGCGACCGCGCTCAAGGCGGACATCATCAAGGTCCCGCTCCTGCCCGACTTCCGGCAAGACATCCCCACGACGATTCTCGCGGCACGCCGGAACGCGCGCGACGTCGGCCTCATCTACCTGTGCAACCCGAACAACCCGACCGGGCGGCTCGTGACGAAGGACGAGGTGCGTCAGCTGCTCGATGGGATTCCCGAAGACATCCCCGTGCTCATCGACGAAGCGTACCACCACTTCGTGGATGATCCGTCGTACGCGACATCGGTGCCGTATGTGGTCGAGGGGCGTCAGGTGATCGTCGCTCGAACGTTCTCGAAGATCGCGGCGCTCGCCGGGATGCGGCTCGGCTACGCGCTCGCGCCGAAGTCGCTCATCCAGCGGATGCACCCGTACAGTGTGGGGAGCATCAGCGCGGTCGTGAAGTACGGCGGCGTCGCGGCGTTGCGCGACACCGAGTCGCAGGCGTGGGTCAAGAAGGTGACGATCGAGCTTCGCCAGAAGACGATGAAGGACCTCGCCGCGTTAGGCTACGAGTCCGTCCCGTCGGACACGAACTTCTTCATGGTGAACCTGAAGCGGCCGGTCGTGCCGGTGATCGACGAGTTCAAGAAGAAGGGCGTGCTGGTCGGCCGCCCCTTCCCGCCGCTCAACGAGCATCTCCGCGTGTCCATCGGCACGGCAGACGAGATGAACCGGTTCGTGCTGGCATTCAGAGACATCATTACGCAGCGAACCGCCAAGAGCGGCTAGTGCTTCCGCACGCCCGCTACAACGAGCACGGTTACGTTGTCGGTTCCGCCGCCGGCGAGCGCATCGTCGACGAGCGCTCGCACCACCTGCTCGGCTGACGTCCTCGCGCGCATCCGTTCGGCGATCTGCTGGTCGGTGACGTGCTTCGTCAGGCCGTCCGTGCAGAGCAGCAGGGCGTCCCCTCGGTGGAGCTCGACGCGCGTCACATCGGGCGACGTCTCGGAGGCGCCCATCGCGCTCGTGAGCACATGCGCGAGCGGGCTCTGGGCGGCAGCGTCTTTCGGCATCGCACCCATGTCGACCAGATCCTGCGCCATCGTCTGGTCACGCGTGAGCTTGTGCAGCTCGCCCTTTCGGAAGAGATACAGCCGACTGTCGCCGACGTGGAGGATGTACAGTGACGGCCAAACAGCGACGAACAGCGTGAGCGTCGTCGCAGCCTTGGGCTCGCCGCTCGCTTCCGCCCGGTCGATCACGGTCTGGTGGCACGTCGCCGCCGCGTCCTGCAGCGCCGAAAAGAACGAGTTGTCGTCGTTCTCGTCGGCGGAGTAGAACGCGTTCATCGTCTCCTTCACGTACTCGGCGATCGACTCGATGGCCGTGCGGCTGGCCGTCTCACCGCCGTGGTGCGCCCCAACGCCGTCCGCCACCATGCCGAACGACGCGATGCGCTGGCTCGGGAGCTCGAACAGCTCGGGGTTGGGGAGGCTCGTTGCGCGAACGCGCGCGGTCTTGTGCAGCGTCGAGACCAGGTAGTGATCCTGGTTCCCCTGCCGGACGAGCCCGGGATGCGTTAGGCCGAAGAAGTCGAGCTCCTCGTCGCGCGGCTTCGGCGACGAAGAATCCGGTGTGACCGGCCCGGGGGTGGACATCGCGGCGGGGTGAGACACAATGGCCAAGCTAGCATCGGGAATCGGGAATCGGGAATAGGGAACTGGTAACATGGTACGGCGCCTCTGGACGCCGCGCTTCGCCGGGTTAGCATCTTATGGTCCCGACCGCCTACCTCGAGGGTCCCATGTTCCGTTTGCGGTTTCGTCGCGCGGTAGTTGCCGCCATCGCGGCACCGATGCTGCTTGCCGCAGCCTCTTCTCTGCTCTTGGGGCAGAACTTCGACACTGTCCAGGTCACGAGCACGAAGGTGGCCGGGAACGTCCACATGATCGTGGGGTCCGGCGGCAACATCGGCCTCATGGCGGGGGACGACGCGGCCTTCGTCGTGGACGACCAGTTCGCGCCGCTCACGCCGAAGATTCTCGCCGCAATCAAGGCCATCACGCCCCAGCCCGTGCGGTTCGTGATGAACACGCACTGGCACTTCGATCACACGGGGGGCAACGAGAACATGGGCCAGGCCGGCGCGCTCATCTTCGCGCACGAGAACGTGCGGAAGCGCATGTCGACCGAGCAGTTCATCGAGGCGCTGAATCGCAAGCAGCCGGCTTCACCGCGCGGAGCATTGCCGGTGATCACGTTCAATGACACGGTGTCGTTTCACCTGAACGGCGACTCGATCGTGGTCTTCCACGTGGCACCCGCGCACACCGACGGCGACGCGATGGTGATGTTCACGAAGGCCAACGTCGTGCACACGGGGGACGTCTTCGTGAGCGCGGGGTTCCCGTTCGTCGATCGCTCGAGCGGTGGCACCATCAACGGCATCATCTCGGCAACCGAACGTCTGCTGACCGTGACGAACGCCGACACGAAGATCATTCCCGGCCACGGCCCGCTCAGCGATCGCGCACGCGTCAAGGCCTATCACGACATGCTTGTCGTCATGCGCGATCGGATGAAGAAGGAGATCGCGGCGAAGCACACGGTGGATCAGGCGCTCGCGTCGAAGATCACGGCCGAGTATGACAAGGACTGGCCTAACGGGAGAGAACGCTTCCTACGGATTCTCTATCAAGAGATCTCCGCGCGATAACGGCGCAACCGAACTGGTAACAGGTTACTGGAGCTGGTTATTGGTTACGTGAACCCTCGGGATGCCGCTCTCGCGAGACGAGCATCCCGAGGGTTCGATCACCTGTAACCAATTCCAGTAACCAATACCTGTTCTGTTGCGCCATTCACGATACCGTTGGCTTGGCGAGCGTAACCTCAGGCAGCCCAAGCCGCTTGAGTTCCGCGTTCAGCTTCGTGAGGTCGTCCGCGAGCACCTTCGAGAGCCGATCCGTCTCGACCTTCAGCTCACCGGACAGGTCGTTGAAGATCGGCCGCGCCGCGCCGATCGGCTTCCCGTCGCCAGTGGACACCGTCTGCAATAGCGTGCCGAGGCGGTTGTTGATCTTGATCGGGAAGTTGAGCGGATCCTGGCCGCTCTGGTTTCGCACCTGGTAGATCGCCTCCTCCACATCGCTCACGTGCTTCGAGAACGCATCGGCTGCCGCCTTGAGTGCCGGGTCCTGCGATTTCGTTAGGCGATCGGCGGTCTGCTTCTTCAGGTCACGAATATTGACCACGGCCTGGTTCGCCTCGCTGAGCTTGTCGCGGATCTGAATGCCCAGATCGAACTGCTCCTTGAGGTCGGCCAGGGTGACGTCCGTGATCATCGGATTCCGCTTGACCGTAATGGGCTGCGTGAGTGTCTTGCCATCCACGATCAGCCGGACGCGATACGACCCGGGCAGCACGAGCGGTCCATTCGTCGTCGCACCCCACAGGATCATCCCCGGGAATCGTGTGGCCGGCGCCACGCGCAGATCCCACGTCATCGAGCTCAGACCGGCCACCATCGGCGCGGTCGGCTGCCGGGCGCGCGGGTTGTCATCGTCATCGTCGCTCGGCGCCGCCGGTTGCTGGCCGCGTTTCGCCGAGTCGGACGGTGGTGCGCCCTTGTACGTGCGAATGACTTTCCCCGTCGCATCAAGAATGTCCACGGTCAGCGACTTCGGCGTCTGCTTGAGCCAGTAACGGATCGCCACGGTCGTGCCGGGGCGAATCGCGCTCGAGGGCGCGAACAGGTATGGTTCGCTCGCCGACGCGATCGCGGGCGTGTACTGGCGGATCGCCTCGATGTTGTCGAGGACGTAGAAGCTCCGCCCGTGCGTCGCGATCGCGATCGAGCTCCCGTCGACCATGACGTCGGAGATCGGCATGTCGTTCAGGTTGAGCGAGAAGTTCTGCCAGTTGTCGCCGTCGTCGTAGGAGATGTACATCCCGTGCTGCGCGCCGGCGTAGAGCAGCCCCTTGCGCGTGGGGTCCTCACGCACGGCGTGGACGTAGTCGTTAGGCCTGATACCGTTGATCACCAACGTCCACGTCTTCCCGAAGTCGTGCGTGCGGAAGATGTACGGCGTGACGTCGTTGAGGAGCGGCCGTTTCACCGCGACGTACGCCGTACCGTCGTCGAACGACGACGCGTCGATCTGGCTGACGCGCCCGAGCTCGGGCATCTCCTTCGGCGTGACGTTCGTCCACGTCTGTCCGCCATTCCGCGTCACGTGAATCAGGCCATCATCCGAGCCGGCCCAGATGACGTTCAGGTTCTTCTTGCCCGGGCCTAACGCGAACACGGTCGCGTAGATCTCGGGACTGTTCATGTCGTGCGTGATCGGGCCGCCCGACGGGCCCATCGTCTTCGGGTCGTGGCGCGTGAGATCGCCGGAAATCCTGGTCCACGTCTGCCCGCCGTTCATGGTCTTCCACACGTGCTGCGACGACGTGTACAGCACCTTGGGATCCACCGGCGAGAAGATGACCGGATACGTCCACTGCCACCGTTCCTTCACGTCGCTCGACGGTTCACCCTGGAACATGCGCGGATACGGATTCACTTCGCGCAGCTGCCCCGTCCGACGGTTGAACCGCGTGAGAAACCCGCCGTTGTTCGTGCCGCCGAAGAACACGTCGACGTCCTTCGGGTCGGCCGCGATGTAACCCGGCTCGCCGCCGCCAACGACATAGAGCGGGTTACCGCCGCCGCCACCGAACCCGCCCGGAGGAGCGCTGGACACGCACGCCGTGCTGTTGTCCTGCTGCGACCCGCAGACGTGAAACGGGATGTGCTTCGTGGTGACGACGTGATAGAACTGCGCCGTCGGGAAGTCCTGCTCGCTCCACGCCGCACCGCCACTCACCGAGATCGTACCGCCACCGTCGTTGCCGTTCACGAGATGCGTCGGGTCATCGGGATCGATCCACAGATCGTGGTGGTCACCGTGCGTGCCGCGGCCCACGCTCGTGAGGGTCTTGCCGCCGTCGGTGGACTTGAACAGCGACGTGTTCAGCGCGTACACGACGTCCTTGTTTCTGGGATCGGCGAAGACGTGCGTGTAGTAGAAGGCGCGCTGGCGGATGCTGCGGTTCGGGTTGATGAGCTTCCACGTCGCGCCCGCGTCATCCGAGCTCAAGAGGCCACCGTTCTCGTTCTCCACGAGCGCATAGACGCGGTTCGGGTCCGCACCGGACACCGACACGCCAATGCGTCCCACCACGCCGCTCGGCATGCCGGGATTGCGCGTGATCTCCTGCCACGTCTCGCCGCCGTCAGTCGACTTGAACAGACCCGACCCCGGACCGCCCGACGACATCTGATATTCGATGCGGTACGCTTCCCACAGCGCGGCGTACAGCACGTTCGGGTTCGTTCGGTCGACCGAGATGTCGATCGCGCCGGTCTTGTCGTCGCGGTACAGGACCTTGCGCCACGTCTTGCCGCCATCGGTCGTCTTGAAGACGCCGCGTTCCGCGTTAGGCGCGCCGTGCTGCCCGAACACGGCCACCCACGCGATGTCGGGATTCGTGGGATGGACGCGGATCTTCGAGATGTTCTGCTTTCCGCCGCCGTCGAATCCCAGGTGCGTCCAGGTCTTGCCGGCGTCCGTCGATTTGTAGACGCCGTCGCCCGCCATGATGTTGCCGCGGATGCACGACTCACCCATGCCAATGTAGATGACGTCCGGGTTCGACTCGGATACGGCAACGGCGCCGACGGATGCGCTCTTCACCTGGCCGTCGGTGACGTTCGTCCACGTCATCCCGCCATCGGTGGTCTTCCAGAGTCCGCCACCGACGGCGCCGAAGTACGCCTCGCGGGGCCGGCCCTTCACGCCACTCACGGCGATCGAACGGCCACCACGGTCGGGACCGATGCTCCGCCACTTGTAGCTCTTGAGGATGGCGGAATCGAGCGGCGCGGCTGGCGTGCGCGGCGCGCCGGTTCGGGTCGAATCAATGGCGCGCGGGACGGCCGTCGTGGCCGCCACGAGCGCGGACGCAGCGATCGCAATACGGGTATGCGACTGAAGCATTCGGGGTTCCTCCTCGGGTCGCGGTGATGGTAGCGCGAAGGGAGAGAGGAGGGTAGACGCCAGCATGACCGATGACCGAACACCAACGACTCACGACCCGGAACCGAAAACTCGCCATGCATCTCGTGATGTCATGGCGAGTCATGGGTGATGGGTATGGGTCCTTGGTATTCGTAATCGGTCCTGAAGGCGTCAGTAGTTCACGTCAAATTGGCCCGAGCTAACCTGTCGATCAGCAGCGGGTGCGCCTTCGTGCTTCGCCAACGTGAACTCGAAGGTCCCCACGATATGACCCGGTGCAACCGTCGTGAGCGTTATACTGCCAGACCCGCCCTGCGTCCGACTCGCCAGCCACGATTGGGACCCGACGACGAGACCAGCGTAAACGGGGGTCGTCGATCCGACAGTCTGTGTTCCCGGGCCCTGGTCCACCGGGATCGCAACCACGAGAGTTTGAGTAGCGCGCGAGCCCCGAATGATGATCGATGAGGGCGAGGCGCTATCGGTCGAAATCGAAACCGCAGTCCATGCTGCGCCGTCGATAACGGCAGACATGGATGCGTGACTCAGAGTAGCCGGACCGGTCGTGTCGCGGTTACTACAGGCACATACCGCGACGAGTGCCGCGATCGCGAGCGTCGAAGACAGATTTCGCATGAGGCTCCTACGTTGTCAGTCACGCGCCCAACCGCGCGATCACGCCTGTCGTCACATGGGCCGCACGCCACGCACACTTTTTCATCTTCTGTTACACTCGCTCGCGGCGGTGTCTGCCGTGTCGGCGCGTGCACAATCGACCGCCCCCGTTGCCGCATCGGCCTCACTGCCGGAGTCCAGAGCCGTGCGCGCGACGGGTCGCATCCATCTCGACGGCAAGCTCGACGAACCAGCCTGGGCCTCGGCGCCCGTGACGGACGTCTTCACTCAGGTCGACCCTCTCGAGGGACAGCCAGCCTCTCAGAAGACGGAAGTTCGAGTCGTCTACGACGACGACGCGCTCTACGTCGGCGCGCGGCTTCACGACTCCGGCCGCATCACTGCCCGGCTCGGGCGACGCGACATGCCGCTCGGCGACTCCGACTGGTTCGGCGTGATGATCGACAGCTACCACGATCACCGCACGGCGTTCGGGTTCGACGTCAATCCCGCCGGCGTTCGCCGCGACGAGGTGAAGACGATCGACCAGGACGACAACTCGTGGGATCCGGTGTGGGAAGTCGCCACCTCGCGTGATTCCGCGGGCTGGGTCGCCGAGTATCGGATTCCGTTCAGTCAGCTGCGATTCGGCTCCGCGATGGATCACACGTGGGGCGTCCTGTTCGAGCGCGTGATCGGCCGCGTCAACGAGTATGACGTCTCGACGTTCGTGCCGAAAAAGGAGCGCGGTGGTGTACCCCGGTACGGACACCTGTCCGGACTGCACGACGTGCAGCCCGGCAAGCGGCTCGAGGTTCTGCCGTATACGGTGAGTCGCGCCGAGTACATCGATCGCGGGGCGAATCCGTACAAGACCGGGTCGGAATACAGCGCAACCGCGGGTCTCGATCTTCTCGCGCGCGCGAGCTCGAACCTAACGGTGAACGCGACGATCAACCCCGACTTCGGTCAGGTCGAAGTCGATCCGGCCGTCGTTAACCTTGGCGTGTACGAGACGTTCTTTCAGGAGAAGCGCCCGTTCTTCGTGGAAGGCAGCGAGATCTTTGCCTTCGGTGCGGAGGGAACGAGCGGCGGGCAGCTGTTCTACAGTCGCCGCATCGGACGGGAGCCGAGCCTGGCTCCACCAACACCTGAATCCGACGTTCCCGATGCGACGACGATCCTCGGCGCCGCGAAGCTCTCGGGAAAGGCAGCCGGGTGGTCGCTTGGCGTGCTCGAAGCCGTGACGGACAGGGAGACGGCTCGCTATCGCACGGAGGACGGTGTCGACAACGAGATGACCGTCGAACCGTTGTCGAACTACTTCGTCGGGCGCGCGCGACGCGAGATGCACGACGGGCGCACGTTCATCGGCGGGATCGTGAGTGCCGTCAACCGCCGTCTCGACACCGACGCGCTCGCGTCGACGCTTCGCAACTCGGCTTACGCGACCGGCGTGGACTTTCGGCACGAGCTGGGTGACCGAACCTGGGTCGTTCAGGGCGACGCGGAAGGCAGCCGCATTGCGGGGACGCCGAGCGCTATGGTGGCTGTGCAGGAGCAGCCTAACCACTATCTGCAGCGTCCGGACGCAGACCATCTCGGCGTGGACTCGAGTGCCACGTCGCTGACGGGATACTCCGTCAACATGTCGGTCGCCAAGCAGCAGGGCGAGCACTGGCGCGGGTCGGTCGCCGGGGCGCTCACGAGCCCGCGCTACGAGGTGAACGACATGGGCTTCTCGTATCGCACGGACCGTCAGGACGCGGAGCTCGACGTGCGCTACGTGGAGAATCGTCCCGGCAAGACGTGGCGTCGATGGGAGATCACCGCGTCAGGTCGTTCCGAGCACAACTACGCCTTCGATCCGATTCTGACCACGGCAACTCTGGGCGCCGACGCGCAGACCGTGGGCTACTGGACCATCTTCCTGAACGCCCAGCAGTTCTTCACGGCCTACGACGACCGCCTAACGCGTGGCGGTCCGATGGCGATCAGGCCCGCGAACCTCGGGGGGAACCTGATGATGGAGTCGGACACGCGGAAGCCGGTCACGTTCGGCCTCGGACTTGGCGTCACGAAAGGCGACTACGATCAGTGGAGCTGGACCGCGGGCGTCGAGGTGGGCGTGAAAGGGTCCAGCCGCTGGAACCTCACGGTTTCGCCCTCCGTCACGCGACAACGCATCGCGGCGCAGTACGTCGCGACGGTGGACGACTCGACCTACACGCCCACGTTCGGGCACCTCTACATCTTCGCGCCACTCGATCAAACGCAGGTGGGGATCGAGACGCGTTTTAACCTGACTTTCACGCCGCGTCTCACGCTGGAGACGTACGTACAGCCGCTCATCTCGAGCGCAGACTATGGTGCGACCAAGCAGCTCGTGGCGCCGAAGACGTTCGATTTCGTGCCGTACACGGGCGAGGCCCCCGATCTCGACTTCAATCTCCGCTCGCTGCGCGGGAACGCCGTGCTGCGCTGGGAGTGGCGCCAGGGGTCCACGCTGTACCTGGCGTGGCAGCAGCAGCGTGCCGACATGGCACCGTACGGCGACTTCTCGTTAGGCCGTGACCGCAGCGCCCTGTTTCGCGCCCGGCCGGACAACATTTTTGTGGTGAAGGTGAACTACTGGTTGAACCCGTAGCCTCATTTGGGGGGCCGGGAGCCCCGACCTGCTCGCTACCAGCCGAACCGGTAGTTGATCTGGCCCAGCACCTGGAACCGCCCGATGAAGCCGGTCTCCACGCGGCCCTGCCACCGCTTGGACCAATCGTAGGAGACGCCAGCGAGCATGTTCCACGGATCGGCCACGCTCTTCTTGAGCGCGTAGTTCACGGTCACGTCGGTCGGATCGCGACCCGCGAGCCGCTCGGCGATCTGGTCGACGATCTGCTTCTGCGCCGGCGTCAACCCCTGGTACCAGGCGCTATTCTGATAGTCGCCCAATGACCCACCGCCCCCCGAGATGACGTCGCTCAGCGCGATGCTCCCATCGGTGCCCGAGTTGAGCGTTTGCTTCATCGCGCCAAGCCAGAACGCCACTCGCTGCGTCGGGCCGATCTTCTGGGCACGCCCGTACCGGATGCCGAAGATGCGCGTGTTGACCGCCGTATTGAGGTTCTCGGTTTTCGTCCACGCCCAGTTCACGTCGAAGGCCAGCCAGTTGTGCTTGATGCCCATCGTCCCGGTCATCCCGAGACCGGCGTACTGGCCGTTCTGATCGACCTTCGTGTTGAACTGCACGGGTTCGGCAATGTTGACGTCGGTGGTGACGCGCGCGCCGCCGGCCATTGCGTAGACGTTCAGGAACGGGAGCACCCAGAGGTCGCCGCGCACGTTGCCGGTGAACACCGGGGCGTGCACGCGACCGAACTTGATGAAATCCACCGGCACCGTCGGGTTGCTCCCGGTGCTGAGCCCGAGGTCCGAGAGCTTGATGTCCTGTTGAGCGTAGACGAGGTTCACGCTCACACCCACCGGGTTCGGCAGATCGAACCCCTTCTCGATCGCCTTGCGCCCCCAGATCGGAAAGCGATTGTGATAGTTCTTGAGGAGGCTATCGCGCTCGGCCTGGCTGAGTGCGAGATCGGGGTTCTGAGCGACAGCGACGTGTGCGGCGAGCGCGATGAGCGCACCTGCGAGAGCGTATGGTCTCACTGCTTCGACTCCGGCGGTTTTTTACGGCTGACACCTAACGCGATTCGTCCCGATCCACTCAGGACACGATTGTACACCGCGGGCCCGGACCCTTTCATGGTGTCCGTCATCCCGTAGTAGTACCGCACGCCGATCGCGAGGGGGATTTTGGCGAATCGGTATTCCGTGTCGAGCGCGAGGCCGGCGTCGAACCGCTGCATCGCGCCTTCGATGTCATTCTCGACCGTGACGCTGGTGCCCTCCGGCGTCAGGCCCTCGTAGCGATCCTTGGCGGAAGTCAGGATGCCCATCTGCGCGCCGGCGCCAATTCGAAATCCATCGCTCTTGCGCGGTGCGAACTGCACGACAACCGGAATGTCGAAGTAGCCGAGTTGTCGCGTCATCTTCCCCGCGCCCACGATCGGATCGAGTGTCGGATCGTTGAGTGCGATGGGATCGGCGTCCTTTGCGCCCTTGCCGGAGAGCGGCAGGATCGCGGAGTACAGGTGGAAGTGCTCGCTGAACCGCCACGACGAGTAGAGGCCCAGCAGCGTGCCGCGTGTCAGCGACCCGCCGTTCAGCCCATCCACGTTGGACAGGTTCATTCCGATCTCGAACCCGATGTTGAAGTTCTCGGATGCGAGCGCGCCGCCGAACAGCATGCCGATCAATACCTGGCCATGCGCCGGCGCAGCGACGAGACCAACGCACAGCGTGACCATCGCGCTCGTGCGCCCGAGCGCTCGCGTCGTCTTATGGCGTGGCGCTCCAGTGCGCATGCCTCACGGGGCGAAGGTGAAAATGGGTCCCGTCGCCTCTCAGAATCGTATGCGAGCCCGCGGGGGTACCATTGCACTTTCGCCTCATCGCGCCGACACGCGTTTAGTGGCGCGGCTGCTGGCTGCGGGCGGCCTTACGGTCGGCATCGCTGTCTTGTCGGCGGGGCATCGGCCCTCCGGCGGCTGCGCGCTTACACGGCAGGAGCCAACGGGCACGTGACTCCGTGTACGGACAGCGGTTCGGCCCCGTTGTCTCCGGCCTACGCGCTAACGCCGCCTACGGCCCGACGCCCCGCCTCCCGCCACACTTGGAGCTTGACCGTCAGGAGCCAGCAAGGGCGCGTCCCCACGAAGCGCGTGCGCCGGCCGCAGGCTTGTTAGGCGCGCGCCCGTGCTGCTGGCTGGGCGCGGGTCGCATTCAAGCCGCGGGCGAAGCCGCGATGCGTCGTTGTGACGAGCAGCGTCCGGGTCGAGACGGGTGCCGTCGGGCGCGGGCGCTCGGCGCAGGCGGCGTCGAGCGAGCAGTGAGAGACAACGGGGCCGAGCCACCGTCCCTACACGGAGCCCAAGTGCCCGTTGGCTCGAACGTTGGCGAGCGGTGGCCGCCGGAGCCGAGTGCCCGCGCCAACGCCACGATGATCTAGACGAGCCCCGCGCCGGGATGATCCGGCCTAGCGATTTCCGCCCGTCCCCGCCGCGCCCGCATGGGGCAACGTCAACGCCACCAGCGACGTGTTCGAACCTGCCCCGATGGCGAACACGATGTACTGGCGCCCGTTGTGCAGGAACGTCATCGGCACCGCCGTGGTCTTGGCCGGAATCTTGACCGCGCCGACCTGCTTGCCCGTGGCCTTGTCCATGGCGTAGAGCTCTGGTCCTTTCCCCGGCACGCCGCCGCTGCGCCCCGAGCCGTAGATGACGAGCGTCTTCGTCGTGATGATCTGCGCCTGGCCGCGTCCGCCCTGAGGTGGCAGCGTCACGCCGGCGAACAGCGGGTCGTTCGATGTCTGCGGGACCATCGCCACGTTAGGCGCCCACCACTTCTTGTCGCCCGAGTTCATGTCGTAGGCCGTGATGCCGCCGTACTCCTTCGGCTTCACGATCGAGACGCTGCCGATTCGCGAGCCGTTGTCGCGATTGTCGAAACCGCCCGCGCGATCGCTCGACGCCTTGTAGCCCGCCGGCGCGGGGAGCGCGCCGATCAGGCCGCAGCTGTCATGGATCGAGCTGTAGGGGAACTCCGAGCACGGATCCTTCTGCAGCTGGATCGTGCTCATGCCCGTTTGCGACCCGACGTACAGCATTCCGGTCTCGGGATCCACCGCGCCGCCGCCGTCGATGTTCACGCCGCCACTCGCGCCTGGCGCGTACCACGAGCATTTGAGCTTGCTCGTGCCGTCGGTCGCCGAGCCGGGGATGTAGTACGGGCCCATTCGGCACTTCTGCGCGAGCTTGAGCGCGGAGTCCTTGATGGCCGGCGTGTAGTCAATGAGATCGGCCTCGACGAGCCCCTGCTGCGAGAACGGCTCGGGCTTCGACGGGATCGGCTGCGTCTTCGACGTCTGCTCCTGTGGCACGTCGCTCTGTAGCACCGGCGTCTCGGGCATCGGCCAGATCGGCTCGCCGGTCTCGCGATCGAACGTGTAGACCCAGCCCTGCTTCGTCGTCTGCGCGATCGCCTTGCGACGCTTTCCGTTCACCGTGATGTCGACGAGGTTCGGCGCCATTGGCGTGTCGTAATCCCAGATGTCGTGATGCACCATCTGGAAATGCCATTTCCGCTTCCCGGTCTTCACGTCGATCGCGACGAGGCTGTTGCCGTACAGATTGTCGCCTGGACGCAGGCCGCCGTATTCGTCCATGAGTGGCATGCCGGTGGGGACGTACACGATCCCGAGCTCCGGATCCGCGGACCACGTGCCCCAGGGGTCGACCTTGCCCACACCCTTCGTGCCGACCTTGGTGCCGTTCTTCCACGTCTCGGCTCCAAATTCTCCGGCCTGCGGAATGAGGTTGAACTTCCAGAGCTGTTTGCCCGTGCGAATGTCGAAGCCCCGCACGAAGCCGGGGATGTTGTGCGCGCGAATCGGGTAGTAGCCGTGGATCGAGGAGTTGCCGACGACGAACACGTCGCCGACCACGACGCCCGGCGAGCTGTTCGCGATCTGGCCTAACGAGGGATCGATGCCGACCGTGCCGTCGGCGCCGGTCTTCGTCGCCGGATCCCACTTCTCGCCCGGCTTGGCCTGTCGATATGGCGCGGCGTCGCTGATGATGATGGGACCGGAGTCATCGACGGCGAGCGGTACGAGCGGTAATCCGAGACCCTCCATGAGGTCGACGACGCCGTCCTTGCCGAACTTCGGATCGGGGACGCCCGTCTTTGCGTCGAGCGACGCGAGGTGGTACCCGGGCGTGACGACCAGCACGCGCTCCTCTCGCCCGTCGGTCCAGTACGAGAGGCCGCGCCCCGCGAACTGACGCGGTGCCTTCTGCCAGCGAATCCCTTCATCGAGCCGCCACATCCAGAGCGTCTCGCCGTTCTCCGGGTCGATCGCGGTCGCGATACGGCGCGTGGTCGAGACGGTGAACAGGCGCCCGTTCGCATAGAGCGGCGTCGTCCGGTAGTACTCGTCCGAACCAAAGGCGCCGGCGTTCCACTGCCACGCGACCTGGAGCGAGTTGAAGTTAGACGCGTTGATCTGATCGAGCGCGGAGTAGCGTGTGCTCCACGCGTCGCCGCCCCAGTAGCGCCACTCGCCGGGCTTGTTGCCACGAGTGATCTGCGTGCCCTGTACGGCGCTCGACGGGTTGGCCCGGGCTACGAGCAACGCGGCAACCGCGCAGGCAAATACGATCGCGGCGCCAGCAAAACGGAGAGAGGTGCGGGAGGAATGCTGCGCCATCGTGACGACCCTCGAGCTGAGGACGGGTGACTCGCGTGCTGTATTTTGGCACCGCCACACCGCGGGGCAAGGGATGGCTTCGTCGGTTCCTTCCGATTTTGATCCGTTCGGTTCCCCGTTCCCGGTTCCCGGCTATTCCCTATTCCCGATTCCCTGGCTTGACCTCGATCCGGATCTTCCTGAGCGCCAGCGAATCCGCCGGCAAAGGTTCACTGCCGCTCGGCAGATCGTTCAGCTTGAGCAGATAGGCAATCAGGTCGGCATACTCGTCAGGCTGCAGGCTGCCGGGCTCGTTCTTCGGCATCCGCGTCGTCACGAACTGATAAAGGTCGGAGAGCGGCTTCCGGTCCCACCAGGACGCGAACGTCGCCCCCGTGTGCGACGCCGGCGTATGGCAGCTCTTGCATTGCATCTGATACGTGTCGCGACCGCGCGTCGCCTGCTCATCCGTGTAGACGCCGGACGCAGTCGACCGAGTTGGTTGAGGCGTTGACGACTGCGCCCCGAGGCGCGCGCTAAGCACGCTTACCACCAGCATTACCACGACCCGCACTCCGCCCCGGTCCATCAGCCAGCCCTGGCTCTGATTGTTTCCATGCAGGTTATTTAGCCGCCGGTCAGCCTTGACACCACCTCGACGGGTCCCAACGTCTTCACTCTGCGTCCAGCCTATGAAACGGAGGTCACGGTGAGCCGCCTCTTTACCCTTGGTTTGACCGGTGTGCTCCTGACGCTGACGGCGAGTGTGAGCCGTCGAGGCGTGGACGAACGAGTGTCGGCGAACGACAATCGGCAGCCTGCCGGGACGCTCCGCGATGGGATGCTCACCGTGCGGCTCGAGGCGCGAATCGGCGAGTGGCACCCGGATGGCGACGACGCTCCCGGAGCAGATGTCCCGGCGTTCGCAGAGGCAGGCAAGCCGCCACAGATCCCCGGGCCGCTCATCCGCGCGGTTGCCGGCACGCGTGTGACCGCGACGGTGCGCAACGGGCTACCTAACGACACGCTGGTCGTGCACGGACTCTACACGCGCGACGCCGACGGCCGCGCGGGCGCGCCGATCGAGCTGGCACCCGGGCAGGAGCGCACCGTCGAGTTCCTCCTCGCCGCGCCGGGCACGTACTACTACTGGGGGACGACCATGCGTCGCCCGCTTCGGTACCGCGTGCACGAGGACTCGCAGCTCACCGGCGCGATCGTCGTGGACTCGCCTGGACCGAGACTCGCGGATGACCGGGTTTTCATCATCGGTATGTGGACCGATACCGTGGGCGGCGCCATGCCACACGGCCGCAAGCAGGAGCTCGCGGTCATCAATGGGCGATCCTGGCCGAGCACGGAGAGGCTCTCGTACACGGTTGGCGATACCGTCCGCTGGCGCGTCATCAACGCGAGCGGCGACCTCCACCCGATGCACCTGCACGGCTTCTACTTTCGAATCGACGCCAAAGGCAACGAGGCGGCCGATACGACCTACACCGAGTCGGATCGCGAGCGCGCCGTCACGGAGCTCCTCGGCCTTGGCGCGACGATGGGAGTCACGTGGGTGCCGGACCGCGATGGCAACTGGGCATTCCACTGCCATATCGCCGAGCACATCGAGCCGCGTGGCTCGCTTGGTCGCCTGCCACTACGTACCCCGACGCACCGCGGGAATCATGCGACACAGGCCATGGGCGGGCTCGTGCTCGGCATTCACGTGTCGCCGCGACCCGGGCAGCCCTCCACAGCGGTCCGAGCGGCGACGGGCCGCCATCGCGTTCGGCTCGTCATCGAGGAGCGTACCAACGACAGCGCCGCCACCGGGCTCCGTTTCGCGTTAGGCGACGGTGCGTCGCCGCTCGTGCGCGACTCCGTGGGCCGTCTTGGTCCGGCGATCGTCGTGAAGGTCGGCGAACCGGTGGCGGTCAATGTCGTCAATCGTTCGTCGCATCCCACCGCGATCCACTGGCACGGCCTGGAGGTCGAGAGCTACTTCGACGGCATTGCGGGATGGAGCGGCTCGGCCGCCCGGCTCGCCCCGATCGTCGCACCGAAGGATTCGTTCGAGGCGAGATTCACTCCGCCGAGGGCCGGCACGTTCATCTATCACAGCCACGTGGACGAAGGGCGCCAACAGCCCGCGGGGCTGGTCGGGCCACTCATCGTGCTCGGGAAGAATGATCGATATGATCCCGCGACGGATCTCGTGGTGGTGTTCGGCTCACCTGCCGATTCGCTCGACGAGAGGCGATCGGTGCTCATGAACGGCCGGCTCGACCCGGTACCGCTCGAGGTGAAAGCAGGAACGACGTACCGGCTTCGTCTCATCAACATCACGACGGCGAGGCCGGGCATGTTCGTCGAGCTTCGGCGAGATTCGTCGGTGATCTCGTGGCGCCCGCTCGCGCGCGACGGGGCAGAACTTCCGGAACCCAGGAAGGCGATGCGCCCGGCTGTGCAGCAGCTCACGATCGGCCAGACACGGGACTTCGAATTCACGCCGCGTGAGGCGGGCGACCTGCGACTCGTGACAACGGCGGGGGGGAATAGGGGCATCCTGTTAGGTACATTGCTGCTGCGAGTCCTGCCGTAATCCGCAGGAAGCCGCACCGTCGCCTCTCGCCCGTCGTCCGTCGCTGGCAGCCGCCAGCCGCCAGTCGCCAGCCGCCCCGCAAGTGCCCATCGCCCTCGCCGATCTCCTCGATCTCTTCGATCTCGAACCGCTCGAGGTCAACATCTACCGCGGCCGCAACCGAGACATCGGGACCGGTCGCGTGTTCGGTGGGCAGGTGCTCGCGCAAGCGCTGGTCGCTGCGCGGCGCACCGTCGACGAGCCGCGTGAGGCCCATTCGCTCCACGGGTACTTCATCCTGCCCGGCGATCTCGCCGCGCCGATCGTCTACTTCGTCGACCGCCTGAGGGATGGAGCGAGCTTCTCGACACGTCAGGTCACGGCGATCCAGCACGGCCGCGCGATCTTCAACCTCTCCGCGTCGTTTCAGATCGCGGAGGGCGGGTACGAGCATCAGACACCGATGCCTGACGCGCCGCCGCCCGAGCAGCTCACGAACGAGCTCGATCTGATCCGCGACATGGCCGACAAGATTCCCGAGCCGCTGCGGCAGGTCATCACCCAGGACCGGCCGATCGACTTTCGGCCCGTCTCGCCGAGCGACCCGTTTCATCCCGAGCCGCGCGAGGCCGTGCGCTACATGTGGCTGCGTGCGATTGACCGCCTGCCCGACGAGCCGATCATCCATCAAGCGGTGCTGGCCTACGCGTCGGACTACGGGTTGTTAGGCACGGCGCTGCTCCCGCACGGCGTCGCCCCGCGATCGCCGACCATTCAGCTCGCGACGCTCGATCACGCCCTGTGGGCGCACCGGCCGTTCCGCGCGGACGAGTGGCTGCTGTACGCGATGGACTCGCCAGCCGCGGCGGGCGCGCGCGGCTTCGCACGGGGAAGCTTCTACACTCGCGACGGAACGCTCGTGGCATCGGTAGCCCAGGAGGGACTGATGCGCCAGCGGACTCGATGAGGGATGCGGGATGCTGGATGCGGGCGACGGGCGGCTGAATGTCCTGACCGAGCACGGGGCTATGGGGTGATTTCGACCTGATCCGACCTGGCTGGGCTGCGCTCCGGCCGCACTCCTCCCAGCAGCCTTCGATAGAGGGCGTACAACCCCCACGCCGCGGCCACCACGATCAGCGCCAGCATGAGCCCGCGTATCGCACTCACCGCGAACACCGCGTCGATCGAAGGCCACTCGAAATCGTACTGCCTGAGTGCCGCGCCCCGATCGAGCATCCAGTGCCACGCCGTATGCGCCACGAGCGCCGACAGGAGGATCGTCCCCATGCGCTCCGCCACGACGTACCGGAACAGGAGCGCCAGCGCCGGGATCGCGATCGCGAGCACGAACATCTGCCCGAGCTCCACGCCCACGTTGAACGCGACGAGCGATGTCGCGAGGTGAGACCCGGCAAACTGCAGCGACTGGCGGAGGATGAAGGAGAACCCGAACCCGTGCACGAGCCCGAACGCGAACGCGATGATCCACCGCCGCTCGACCTTCGCGCCGACGATGTTCTCGAACGCCATGTAGACGATCGACAGCGCGATCAGCACCTCGATCAGCGGTGGAAACCAGAGGGCATCGGGTGCGAGACCGCCCGCCGACGCGATAAGCGTGATCGAGTGCGCGACGGTGAACGACGTAACGATCGCGACCAGCGGGCGCAGCCGCCGGAACGGGATCACCAGGCAGAAGACGAACAGCAGGTGATCCAGTCCGTCGAGAATGTGCTGGAAGCCGAGCGCGACGAAACGCAGCGCTGCCTGGTGCCACCGCGGGTCGAGCCGCACGAGCCCGGGGTCTCCCAGGTACTCGAACACCCGCTCGGACCCGTTAGGCGGTACGAAGTGGAGTACCGTCGTGGTTCGGATCCCGAGATGCGCGAGCGCCGGCCGGATCGAGAACCGCGACGTCGGCGACGCGATCGGGTACTCGATCATCACGTCGAGCATCGCCTGCTTCCACGGCAGGTCTACGGAATCGGCGAGTGGCGGGCCGAGTACGTTCGCCAGCGCGGTGTCGTAAGACCTGAACGATCGATCGGACGGCAGCGAGAGTCGCGCCGCGCTCACCAGGCGACGCTCGAGCGGCCGATCGTTCTCGAAGACCTCGACGTAATCGGCGATCCACACTCGACCCGCATCCTTGAGCTCCGGGTTCACACTCGGAAGGTCGAGGTAGCCCGGGCCGCGGAGCACGAGCTCGAAATCGCGGATCGACTCCAGGGGAACCCGAACAATGAGGCGGAGGCGTCCCGCTTCAGGCTTCACGTACCCCAGGACCATGACCGACGGCGGGATCTCGTGCGCGAACGGACGCGACGGAAGCGCGAATGTCAGCGCGCCCACCATGGCGAGGACGCGCCACGTGCGCTGCCACCAGCCCGACCCCATCGCTCGTCTCATGCCGACGAGTATACGTCCACGAATCGGTCCAAGGCGAGGGACTGGACGCCCGGGACGCGCTCGCGATAGAATCCCGCGGCAACTCGTGTCAGCCCTCCCCCCAACGGAGCAGTCGATGATCCGTCGGCGTACCGTCGTCATTGGTGGCACCCTCGTCGCGGCGTTCACCGCGCTCGCCGTCGGCCAGCGAGCGCTGGTAGCGAAGGTCCGCCTCCAGACCGTCCAGGCTCCGCGGTTCGAGGTCGACCCCATGTGGCCCAAGCCGCTGCCTAACCACTGGATCCTCGGGTCCACGATTGGCGTCGGCGTGGACTCCCGCGATCACGTCTTCATCATCCACCGCGGCGACTCGACGCTGAATCAGCGCACCGAGGTCGGTGCGGACGCCAAGCCACCGTTAGGCGAGTGCTGCCGATCCGCGCCGCCGATCCTCGAGTTCGATCCCGACGGCAACCTCGTGAAGGCGTGGGGCGGCCCTGGCGAAGGGTACACGTGGCCGAGCTCGAATCACGGCATCTCGATCGACGACAAGGACAACGTCTGGATCGGCGGGAACGGCGACCACGACTCCCACATCATCAAGTTCACGCACGACGGGAAATTCCTCGCGCAGTACGGGGTGCCCGGCCAGACGCCGAATAGCAACGACTCGTCGCACTTCGGCCGCGTGGCGAAGATCTCGTTCGACACCAAGGCCGGCGAAGCGTTCGTCGCCGACGGCTACGGCAACAAGCGCGTGGCGGTAATCGATATGGCCACCGGAAAGCTCAAACGCTACTGGGGTGCGTACGGCGCGAAACCGGACGATGCGCGGCTACCGCCCTACGATCCCTCCGCCCCGCCTGACAAGCAGTTCCGCAACCCGGTGCACTGCGCCGAACCGACGCCGGATGGCCTGGTCTACGTGTGCGACCGGCCGAACGACCGCATCCAGGTATTCCGTAAGGACGGCTCGTTCGTGAAGGAACAGCGCATCGCGCCGGCGACGCGCGGAGACGGCTCGGTGTGGGACATCGCGTTCTCGCGCGACCCCCAGCAGAAGTACTTATTTCTAGCGGACGGCAAGAACGAGCGCGTGTACGTGATGGACCGCCAGTCGCTCCAGATCCTCACGAGCTTCGGCGACGGCGGGCGCCAGCCGGGCCAGTTCTTCGCGGTGCACAGCATCGCGACAGACTCGAAGGGCAACATCTACACGACCGAGACGTACGAGGGAAAACGCGTGCAGAAGTTCGCGTACAGGGGCCTCGGCTCCGTCTCGCGTGCGAACCAGGGAGTGGTCTGGCCCAAACGCTAGAACCGGTGCACCGGTTATTGGTTACTGGAAATGGTTATTGGTTATTTAAACCCTCGGGATGCCCATCTGGCAGACAGAGACATCCCTAGGGTTCTATTACCGGTAACCAATTCCAGGAACCAGTTACCTGTGTGTTAGCTGTTCGACAATCCATGCGTCGAGCAGGTACCTGGCGATGCTGTCACTTCGCGGTACTCGGAAGGCCGCACTCTCGTCGCCCCACTCTCCGAACTGAGAGACCTCCGCTGCCGTGAACCAGCGTGCGTCCTCGAGCTCGTCAGTGTCGAGGACGATCTCGTCGGTCTCGGCCACCGCGCGAAAGCCCACCATCATCGTGTACGGGAACGGCCACGGCTGCGACGCCTGATAGCGAATGTCGCGCACGCGGACGCCGGACTCCTCCCACACCTCTCGCGCCACCGCGTCCTCGAGACTCTCACCGGGCTCGACGAATCCCGCGAGCAGCGAATACGCGCCTCGCGGCAGGCGTGTATGCCGGCCGAGGAGGCAGCGTTCGGGCTGACTGGCGGACGACGGGCGCGTGACGAGCATGATCACCACCGGATCCGTCCGCGGAAACGACTCGGCCTTGCAGTCGGGGCTCGTGCATCGCCGGAGGTGCCCCGCGCGCTGGGTCTCCATCGGTGATCCGCATACCGTGCAGAAGCGATAGCGCTTTTGCCACGCGATCATCGCTCGTGCGTACGCCAGCATCGCCGCCTCCGCGGGCGAAACGAGCGATCCGATCTTGCGAAGATCGGCGAACTCACCGGCGTCCCGGATTTCAGGGACCTCCGCGATGAGCTCACTCGACACGTCGACGCCGAACATCGGGACTTCGCCGTCGAGCCCGAGGAACACCCAGCTCGCGCCGCTGGTCACCACACGCTCTCCCACGGTCGAGAGCGGGAGAATGGCCGCTCGGCTATCCTCACGCCGATCGGCTCGGGTCACGAGGTTCCGATCGTGGTGGAGGAGCACGGCCATCGCGGCATCGCTCACGAGGGCAGCCGAGATCCAGTCATCATCGTCGCGCAGTTTGGTCGCGCGATCCAGGATGCCGCCCGCGTAGCAGACAGGTGACATAGGCAACGTGGGTTACGGTAGGTTGGACGCAGCAGTCAGGCTCCACAGAAAACTATCGGGCCCGGCCTGCTCGATGGCGTCGCCAACCCTTCAGGAGAGCGCCATGTCCTTCCCCGTCGTCAACAACGTCGCGGTCCTCGTGAGCGGCGTCGTGATCTTCCTGCTCGGCGGCCTCTGGTACTCGCCCGTGCTGTTCGCCAAGCGATGGGTGGCGTTGATCGGGAAGTCATCTGAGGAGCTCAGGGCGAACGCCGGCAACATTCCGGCGAGCTACGTGTTCGTGTTTCTCTGCGGTCTCGTGACGGCGTGGGTCATGGCACTCGTCGTCGGGAACTTCGCGACGGCGACTGCGATCGACGGCGCCCTGATCGGCGCGCTCTGCTGGCTCGGGTTCGCCGGAGCGACGAGCTTCGGAACGGCGCTGTTCTCCGGCAAGCCGAAGGCGCTGTGGTTGATCGACTCGGGGTTCAACCTGATGGCCTTCGTGATCGCCGGCATCATCCTGGCGGCCTGGCGTTAGGGAGCCGTGACCGCATACCGAGTTGGCTGTGCCGGATGGGCGATTCCCAAGGCCCATAAATCAGAGTTCCCTGCCGACGGATCGCACCTCCAGCGCTACGCCGCTCGATTCCCGGCAGTCGAAATCAACTCGAGCTTCTACCAGCCGCATCGGCCGGCGACCTGGTCGCGATGGGCCGAGAGCGTGCCCGATGACTTCCGGTTTTCGGCCAAAGTGCCGAAGGTCATCACACACAAGCAGCGCCTCTCGAACGCCGCCGCGCTACTCGACACGTTCCTCTCGGAAGTAACCTGCCTCGGCCCGAAGCTCGGGTGCCTGCTCGTGCAGTTGCCGCCAAGCCTCGTCTACGATGCACCGACCGTCGAGTCGTTCTTCGAAGACTTTCGCTCGCGGTATCAAGGCGCCGTCGTGGTCGAGCCGCGGCATGCGAGCTGGTTCGTGCCCGACGTTGGCGCCCGGCTATACGCGTTTCGCATGGTGCAAGTCGCGGCCGACCCGGCGGTCGTGCCCGAGGCCGCAGCGCCAGCGGGCTGGCCAGAGATCGTCTACGTACGACTCCATGGCTCGCCGGAGATCTACTACTCCAACTACGACGAGCCATACCTCGATCGTCTGGCCGCTCGAATGCGCGACTATGCGACCCGAGCGCGCGACGTCTGGTGCATCTTCGACAACACGGCCCGCTTCGCCGCGACACCTAACGCCCTGAGCCTCCTCGGCCGCCTTTCGTAACACCAGCGTTGATCGCCACGACGAGGTCGTACTTCGGCACGACGAAGAGCCACTGCCCCTGTGCGCCGGATGCCGCGATCACGATGTCGGCGGTGCTCGCGTCAGGCGGGCCACCGTCGAGCGTGTAGAGCCACCACAGATACCCATAGCTCGACGTTCGGCCGCCCAATCGATACGTCGGCGTCACGAGTGGTCGAGTGGACTCGGCGATCCATGCCTCCGGCACGATCTCCGTCCCGTTCCACTTTCCGCGTCGTAACACGAGGTAGCCGACACGGGCGAGGTCGCGGGTGCTCATGTAGAGCCCACCGCCAGTGTGCGGCAGCAGCTCCGGAAACCCGCGAACCCATTTGCCGCCGGTGATACCGATCGGACGCAGGAGATACGTGCGGGCGTAGTTCGCGGTGTTCATTCCTACCGCCAACCCGATCGCACCACCGAGGGCGATGACGCCGCCGCTGTTGTACTGCCATCGAGTGCCTGGCTGCTCGCGCATTGGCCAATCGATCACGAAGCGTAGCCAGTCCGTCTGCAGCTGGTTGAGCTGCTCGAGCGGAGAGCCGGCATAGCTGTCCTCGTTCCAGTCCATGCCGGTTCGCATGGTGAGAACGTCCCGAATCGTCAGCGCTAGCTTGCGATCGTCGAGGTTAGCGATCGATGACGAGCGAATGCTCGGCGCCTAACGATCCGGCGCGAAGCCGTTCGGTGAGTCCGAGGATGGCCGACGCGTTCACGCCGACCTGCGCGGGCGACGCCGTACGCCACGACGCGGCCGGCCAGTACGACTCGGCGTCGGCGCCGAGCTGCTCGACCGGTGCCGAGGTGTCCGAGTTGCACGCCAGCACGAGGAGGGTACCTAGCGCGGCCAGTACGCGTATCACGGCACGTCCGTCGTTGCGAGGAAATGGGGTCAGAGTCGAACTTCATCATTTCAACGCGGGCGTGGAATGATGAAGTTCGACTCTGACCCCCATTTTTCACCAACCATGAGCCACACCCAAGCCGCGGAAGGCCTCATTGCGGCCAGCCGGCGGTTCCACGCGCGCGGCTGGGTTCTTGGCACGAGCGGAAACTTCAGTGTCGTCACGTCGCGCGACCCGCTCCGCCTGGCGATCACTGCCAGTTCGGTCGACAAGGGCGCGCTGGACGCGTCGCACATTCTCGACATCGACGAGACCTGCGCCGTTCACGGTGGAATAGGGAATCCGTCGGCCGAAACGCTGCTCCACTTCGAGATCGTGCGGCGGCGCGCCGCCGGAGCCGTCCTCCACACACATTCGGTGTGGGGCACGGTGCTTTCCGACTCTCACGGACTCGAGCGTGGACTCGCGATCGAGGGCTACGAGATGCTCAAGGGACTCGACGGCGTGCGCACACACGAGCATCGTGAATGGGTCCCGATCGTCCCCAACGACCAGGACATGCCGCGGCTCGCGCAGGTCGTGGGTTGCACATTGGACGAGCACCCGAGCGCGCACGCGATCCTGCTCCAACGTCACGGTATCTACACCTGGGGCGCGACGCTTGCGGACGCGGTGCGACATATCGAGATCCTCGAGTTCCTGCTCGAGACCATGGGACGCACACGGGCGTACCGGTTACGCGGAGGACATGATGGCCCTGCTCAAGGTTCCTGAAGAGAATCGCACGCTGACCGAAGCCGACGACGTTCGCGGCTTCCTCGCCGAGCACGGGATCGAGTACGAGCGCGCCGGTTCGGCGCCGGGGCTCACTCCGGACTCGAGCGCCGACGACATCCTGTCCGCGTGGGCGCCGAAGATCGACGAGCTCAAGGCACGGGGTGGCTACGTCGTGGCCGACGTGATCGACGTGAAGCCCGACACCCCGAACCTCGACGCGATGCTCAAGCGCTTCTCGAGCGAGCACTGGCACGATGAGGATGAGGTGCGCCTCATCGTCGAAGGGCGCGGGCTCTTCCACATCCACCCCAGCGACAAGCCTGTGTTCGCGCTGGAAGTCGAGCCCGGCGACCTGATTCGCGTTCCGCGCGGTACGCACCACTGGTTCGACCTCTGCGGCGAAAAGCGCATTCGCGCGATTCGCCTGTTCCAGGACAAGTCGGGCTGGACACCGCATTACACCGAGAGCGGGGAGGACACGAAGTTCCAGCCGCTCTGCTTCGGCCCGTCCTACATTCCCGCTGCGCGCGTCGACCCCGGCCTCCGGGTGTGACGGTCACGTTAGGCTCGCTCGGCGTGCGCGGCGTGGTGCTCGACATTGAGGGCACCACGACGCCGATCTCGTTCGTGTACGACGTACTGTTCCCGTATGCCCGCACGCACCTGCGTGACTTTCTTGAGAGGCACGGGCCGTCAGGTCTCCTGGGCGAGGTGGTCAGGCTGCTGCGGGAAGAGCATGCCGCGGACGTGCGACGCGGTGACGCGCCGCCGCCGCTGCCGGCGGACGTGAGCAGCGGGAACGCGGTGGACCTCGAGCCGTATGTCGTCTGGCTCATGGACCGCGACCGAAAGTCTCCGGGGCTCAAGCTGCTCCAGGGGCTCATCTGGCAAGGAGGCTTCGCGGACGGTTCGCTGCGGGGCGAGGTATTTCCCGACGTCGCCCCTGCCCTGGACCGGTGGCACGCGCGCGAGATCGACGTCGCGATCTATTCGTCGGGCAGCGTCCTCGCGCAGCGTCTGATTTTCGGCCACACGGCGTCGGGCGACCTGACGCCGCGCATCAGCCAGTTCTTCGACGCGACGATCGGCCCGAAGCGGTCGGCGGACAGCTACCGGCACATCGCGTCGGAGCTCAACCGGCTGCCTAACGAGCTGCTGTTCCTCTCCGACGTCCACGCGGAGCTGCTGGCGGCGCGCGCGGCGGGCTTCAAGGCCATGCTGTGCGTCCGCCCCGGCAACCCCGAGCCGCCGCGAGAGGGCGAAACGGCAGTCGAGACATTCGACGAAATCGTCGCATAAACCGCTGACGGCGCAGGGCCCGAACGACGCAGGGCCCGAACGACGCAGGGCCCGAACGACGCAGGGCCCGAACGACGCAGGGCCCGAACGACGCAGGGCCCAGACGGCAAGAGCGCTCTGCGCCGTTGTCGTTTGGGTCCTGCGCCGTTTGGGTCCTGCGCCGTTTGGGTCCTGCGCTCTTTGGGTCCTGCGCCGTTTGGGCCCTGCGTAGTCCGGGCCT
>Ga0207674_10001018_pt1 | contig 36636 bp, 39 predicted proteins | sample KBSCornC72_FD_184303 | JGI IMG/M metagenome (GOLD analysis project Ga0207674, IMG submission 184303) | Corn rhizosphere microbial communities from Kellogg Biological Station, Michigan, USA - KBS Corn C7-2 (SPAdes) (version 2) | ecosystem: Host-associated > Plants > Roots > Rhizosphere > Soil ... | reverse complement strand
CGGATCGGCGGCCGGCTCGGTGGTCGCGGTGCTCGTGGCGGGAGCTGCCGTGGTTGGGTCACTCGTATCGCTGCCGCAGCCGGCGGCGGCGATCATGAACAACGCGACGACCAGAACACGCATTCGAGGCTCCTTGTCCGACAGCCCGCAGAGTATGTGGCATACCAAACGAGAAGGCAATCTCGTGAATGCTAAGAGCGGTCGAGCTCTATCCGGATCGCCCTCGCCAGCGCACCGCCAAGGCTGCGGTCGATACCTGCGAAACGGACGGTGACGGGACCGTCGAACGGCTGGCGGTCGATCACCTCGGCATCGTCGCCGAGCCGGATGGCCAGTTTGTCGAGATATCGGAGCATCTCGGGGTCGGAATCGGACACGCGCACGAAGCGGCCACGATCGCCGGGCTGCATGTCGGCCAGGCTGACCGTGATGCCCTCGTCGATGACGAGATCCGCATCGGGAATCGGGTCGCCGTGCGGGTCGTGGGTCGGGTTGTTGAGCTTCGCGGCGATCCGCGCTTCCAGGTCTTCGCTGATCACGTGCTCGAGTGCCTCGGCCTCCTCGTGAACACGGTCGGGGGGTACACCGAGATGCTCCACCAGGTACAGCTCGAGCAGCCGGTGGTGCCGCAGGACGGACAGCGCGATCCGCTCGCCGGCGGCGGTCAGGCGAATGCCCTGGTATGGGGCGTGGGTGACCAGCCCGCGCTCCGCGAGCTTCTTCGCCATCGATGAGACCGATGCCGGCGTGACTCCCAGACGCTCGGCCAGCGCGGTGGTCGTCGCCGTGCCGTTCCCCCGCCGCGCCAGGGAATAGATCGCCTTCGTGTAGTCCTCGACGGCCGTCGACTGGCGTCTCTGGTCGAGACTCATCACACGCTCACCAGCAGGCCGGTGGCGAACATGATCGCCATCCCGGCGGTCAGGCCGCCGACCGCAGCCGGGTGCAGCAGCCGGCCGTCGTCGTCACGCAGGGACGGAGCGAGCTGGACGACGACCTGCACGATCGCCCCGGCGCCGAAGCCGAACAGGAACGCGGCCAGGCTGGAGTTGAACGCCGCCGAGCCGATCCACGCCCCCAGCACGGCCGGTGCCCCGGCGATCAGCCCCAGCTCGATCAGCCGGGTCACGGATGGCCGCCGGTTGGCCAGCGGGGCAACGATCGCGATCCCCTCCGTGGTGTTGTGGATGGCAAAGCCGACGACCAGGAACGCCCCCAGCGTGAGGGCGCCGACCGAGTAGGCAGCGCCGATCGCCACGCCCTCCCCCAGGTTGTGAAGGCCGATGCCGACGGCCACCAGCAGCGCCAGCGCATCGCCCGATCCTCCCGCCGCACTCGTCGTCCGCTGCCGCCGCGCCAGCCACTCCGAGACCCCGCTGAGCGACAGGTAGGCGATGGCGGCGCCGATCACCACCAGCGCCGGACCGCCGAACGCCTGCGAACCCTCGCCGGCGGACTTGAAGCCCTCGAGCGTCGCATCCACCGCCAGGAAGGCGAGCAGGCCGACGGTCACCGCCATGATCAGTCGCAACCAGCGCGACGAGATGCGCCCTATCCAGGGAAGCCAGAGCATGCCCAGCGCGATCGGGATCACGCCAACGTAGACCCCCAGCAGCGCCATCAGCGCAAAGAACGACAGGTCGGACTCCGGGGTGGCCACCGCAACCGGGATCTCGTGGATGATCGTGCCGCCTGTCGCCGTCAACAGCGAGACCTCGTACGCCTCTCCCTCGATCCACGGCTGCTCCACGCGGACGGTGGCGGTCTCCAGCCGGCCGATCGCCTGATCGGCCCCGGAGAACTGGGCGAATGCATCGTTGACCTGCACCTGCGCGATCGAGACGTCGTCCGGTCCGTCATTGCGAACCAAAAGCTCGATCACGCCCGGCCGAAGTGTGGTCTTCTCGATCGCCAGCTCCTCGACCGGCGGGCCCCGCCGCTCGCCCAGCCCGGGCCCGCCCAGCCCGACGAACACGCCCAGCGCCACGCCGATCAGCAGCAGCGGCACCAGCGCCAGCAGCCACGCCGGAACCTGCCGGCCACCCACCGTCACGGAGTCGCCGCCGACCGGGGAATCTGCGCCGGCCACCGTCAGCCGACCTCGAAGAACCCCTGCCAGCCGAGCTCGGTGAACTCGGACTGGTGGGCGTGGAACATGAACTTCCCGGCGTACGGGAAGCGCCACTCCAGGATGCCGCGCTGGCCCTGACACAGCATCACCGTGTCGGTCAGCTCGCTGGGAGCTGCCCCGGTTCCGGTCGGGAAGTAGTTGAACAGGTTGCCGTGTAGGTGGAACGAGTTGATCAGGTCGTACTCCAAGGCGTTGACCAGGTACACGCGGACCAGCTCGCCGCGCCCGGTTCGGATCGGCCGGTCCATGTAGGCGAACGGGATCGTGTTCGCTGCGTACAGCTCGTTGGCACGATCGAAGTTCGTGTCGAACCCGTTCATCACCATCACCAGTTCGTCGGCGTCGGCTCGACCGCGGGCGGGGTCGATGATGAACGCCCCGTAAAGGCCCTTGGCGATGTGCTCGGCCAGCGGCCGCACGTGGCAGTGGTAGAGGTGAAGGCCGGCGGGCTGCGCATCGAACTCGTAGACGGTGACGCCGCCGGGACCGATTGTGCCGGCTCCCAGGCCGGGTACGCCGTCCATCTCGGCCGGATGAATCCCGTGGAAGTGGATGGTGTGCGGGTGGCCCGTGCCGTTGGCGAACGTGACCCGCAGCCGTTCTCCCTCACGGGCCCGCAGCGTGGGCCCGGGGATCCGTCCGTTGTAGGTCCAGGCGGCGTAGCTGACCCCGGGAGCGACCTCGATCTCCCGTTCGATGGCCTGGAGCTGCCACTGCCGCAGGGTGCGGCCGCCGGGCAGCCGTGACGTGGTACCCCAGTCAAAATCGCGAACGATGTCCGACGGATCGAACCCGTTGGCGGCGTGGTCGACCGTCGCCCCGTCGCGGAACCCGGCGTGGCCGCCGCCGGCCCCCTCCGCCTGATGCTGCCCTGAATGATCCGCGGCACGTGCTGCGGTCCCGCCGGTGATCACGCCCTGAGAGTTCAGGAGCACTGCGCTCGCTCCCAGCACCGGGACGGCGCCGGTCATCAACTCACGCCGAGTTAGAGGCTCCACGATCGAAATCTTAGCATGCCTAAATCTTGGCGGGGCCGTCGGCGAGCGGCCAGCACGGGCCGAACAAGACCCTGATCTAAGCAGCCTGCCGGCCAGCGTGATTGTCCTGGGTTGACGCCAGACGATTTTGGAGCAAGGCTTAAGCGCATCGTGTGCGTGGCTCCCGTTCCGTCGCCACGATGCCACCGGGTGCTCTCCTCTTCAACCCGGTGCCGTGCGCCGAGACGCGTTGGGGGGTCCCTATCGGCGCACGGACTATCTCTTCTTCCGCACCAACTGGTACTAAAGATCCAGGGCGAAATGCCGATAGGACGTGGTGAACGCCGATTTTCGCATGGCGTCTCACGCCATCAGGCGCGGTCAGCCGATGTTGCCAGCTTCCCCGCTCCTTTGATTCACCCAGCCGGAGGCGACCCTTGATCGATAGCGGCCCCAACTACGCACCGTCGGCGGAGCGATCGGCACAGCGCGGCCAGGTGCTCGCGTTGTGCGCCGTCTTCCTGGTCGTGTTGATGGGGATGGCGGCCGCGGCGATCGACGTCGGCTCGTGGTATCTCGCGCGCCGGCAGGTGCAGTCCGCCGCCGACTCCGCCGCCCTGGCCGGCGCGTCACAGCTGGCCGTGAGCTGGAGTTCCGCCGCCTCCACCGCGGCCTCGAACTACGCCACGAACGGCAAGTCCGGCGACAGCGTCACCTACCAGAACACGACCACCCTGGCCAGCGGGGACACGGTGAAGGTGACCGCGCACCGGACCGCTCCCGGCTTCTTCAGCCGGATATTCGGGATCCACTCGATGAACCTGACGGCCACGGCCAGCGCCACCATCAAGTCGTACTCCAAGATCGTCAGCACCGGGCAGGTGATGCCCTGGGCGGTGATGAAGGACTCGTGGCAGCTGGGCAGCCAGTACTCCCTGTACACCGACAACACGTCGCCCAACAACGGCGCTGTGAACCTGCCGGTCAAGGACAGCTCGGGCACCTGCAGCACCACGACCGGGGCATCGGACTACAACAACGCCATCGTCGGCCCACCGACCGGGCTCGCCGCGTGTGACGTCTACGTCAATGAGGTGCTGACCGTCAAGTCGGGCCAGAACACCGGCCCCACGAAGCAGGGCATCGACAGCCGGATCACGTCCTGGGATCCGATCAGCTCGATCGTGCAGTTCACGTCCGGCGGGAACGCTGTCATTCTGAAGCCCGACAGCAAGCAGCTGGTGATCCTGCCGGTGGTCTCCGATATGTCAGGCGGCACGACATGGCCCGGCGGCGGCGGCCAGGTGAAGATCATCGGCTTCGCCTTCTTCGTCCTCACCTCGCCCGGCTACGCCAACGGCGGCAAGACCGTGCTCGGCACCTTCGTCGGCCTCCAGCTCACCAACACGGGCTGGGACACCGGCGCCTTCGATCCACACGCCAACACCGCGTTCACGGTCGAGCTGACGAACTGACGATGCCGGCCGGCAAGCCGCCGGTCAGGACGTGAAAACGGTCAGGTGGAGAACGAGCGCGACGAGCTCCACGGCGGCGGCGTAACCGGCCCTTTTGATGGGACCGCAGAGCGGGTACTCATGCCCGTACCAGCTGCGACAACCCGAGGAGCCGCCCTGTGATTGCCCGAAGAAACCCAGGACAGCAGACCGTCGAACAACTCGACCGGGTCGCCGGAGACGACGAGGTTCGCCAGCACGCCCGCCGCTCGCTCGAAGAGACGATCGCCGCGATCCGGCGAGCCCGCGACGTGAAGGAGCCCGGCCACACCGGCCGCCGCGCCCTGTTCGCGCTGCTGGGCGCGCTCGCCGTCGTCGCCGGGCTCGCCTGGATGCGTCGGCGGCGTTCGGCCACCGTCTCCGACGAGACAGCCGAGGACTGGTTCGGCGAGTCCTATCGTGAGTCGAGCGGCCCGTTCGAGGCGGCGCCGCCCTGGCGGCCGCCGACCGCCGCGGCCGCCGAGCCAGCGCCGTTCGCGGAGCCGGTCTCCAGCACCTCATCCGGCGAGTGGGGCGCGACCGGTGCCTCGGCCGACGAGTGGGAAGCCCGGCGCGGCAACGAGGTATTCGACTCGGCAGGCGAGAGCGTGGGCCGGCTGCAGGCCACCTACTTCGACCAGGACACCGGTGCGCCGGAGTGGGCGCTGGTCGGCTTTGGCGCGCTCCCGTCGCTGCGGTTCGTCCCCGTGCGTGCCGCCCGGCTGGAGGCCGACGGCGTCCACCTGGACGTGTCCGGCGAAACGATGCATTCGGCCCCCGAGGTCGATGCCGACGGCCACATCTCCCAGGAGGAGGAGTACGCGCTGTACTCCCACTACGGGGTCGAGCGGCTGGGTGCGGTCAGCTTCCTGCGCCGCTAGGCGCGGCTAGCGGTCCTGGAGCGCGTCGAGGCCGACAGCCATCGCCACGATCAGCCGCCGGTCGACGTCGGATGCGGCCGGCGCCAGTTCGAGCACATAGCGGTCGCGGAGCTTGCCGAGGACGCGCCGGTAGCTGCCCACACGCTCGCCGTCGCGAAGCACCGTGAAGTTGAACGGCAGCCAGGTGAGCAGCGACAGCCACTCGGGCAAGAACCCCGCAGCGCGGCGGAGGATCGCGATCGGCCAGCTGGCCTCGTGCGCCTCCAGCAACTCCGTTCCACCGGAGTCGCGCACGTGCCAGTGACTGCGCAGCAGCGAGCGGGCGAAGTCCTTCTCCAGCAGTCCGAGCACCGTGCCGTCGGCGTCGAGCACCTGATGGCGGCCGCGGAACTCGAACACCGACTTCGACTTGATCATGAACACGTGCCCGTCGGCGTCGGGGGCCACCCGGAAGCGGATATCCTCCTTGATCTTCATCCGCTTCTGCTTGACGAACAGCAGCGGGATGCCCTCGTCGGTCGAGCCGCCGGCGGGCACGCTGATCCGGTACTCGTTGGCGATCGGCTTGAACACCTGCTGGATCAGCAGCCGATCGGCCGCCTCCAGCCGGGAGATGACGCTCTCTGTGTCGGGCGGGATCGTTGCCATGGGCGGGAATGGTAGTCGCTGACGTGAACGGCACCGGGCCGCGCCGGGTCGTACCCCGATCGGGGGATACCCGGCCACCCCTTCCTCCCCCGTTTGCATGAGCTTTGCCCCAGCCGAGGGTGAATCGTTGCGAGCGGCAAGGAATGCGGACGATAGACCGAGGCGTGTGATTTGAAAACGTCCAAGGAGCTCTCGCCCAGTGTCGTACTTCAACAATCTGCGGATCGCTGTTCGCCTCACCATCGGATTCGGCGCGCTGATCGTGCTGATGGCGATCATCGGCGTCTCCAGCTACCGCTCAATGAACAGCCTCGATAGCCGCACCAACACGATCGTCACGCGAAACGTGGTGGCACTCGACGAGTCGGGCCGGGTGACCACGCACCTGGAGGCGATCGCCAACATCGTGACGCAGCATCTCTACGTGTTCGACGGCAACCTGGCCGAGGAGGACCGGCTGGCGAAAGAGGTCGCCGGTTACCAGAAGGACGACACCACCTCGATCAAGCGGCTGATCGGGCAGGCGAACGCACCTGACGAGACCGCCGCTCTGAAGGCGTTCACCTCCTCCCGGACGCGCTTCATGGACTCCGTCACCGCGGTGCTGAACCGCTCGCGGCAGGAGACGGTGAATGGCGCTGCCGACCGGAACGGGTCGCGCGATTACTACATCAAGACCGTTGACCCGGCCTCCGACCAGGCGATGTCGGCGGGCGAGAAGATGCAGGAGGCGCTCTCCGCCGACTCGGCGGCCGAGGCCGCCCGTGCCGCATCCACCGCCTACTCGGCGAAGCGCACGGTGCTGATCGTGCTGGCATTCTCGACCCTGCTGGCCGCCATCATCGGCTGGCTAATCGCCCGTTCGGTGATCAACGGCCTGCGGCCGGTGAACGAGCGTCTGGCTGCGCTCCGCGACAGCGAGGCCGCGGACATCCAGCGCGCCCTGCGGGCGATGGCTGACGGCGACCTGACGGTCAGCGTCGAGACGACGACGCTGCCGATCGAGAACCCAACCCGGGACGAGATCGGCGACGCCGCTCGCTCGGTGAACGAGATCCACGGCGCGATGACGGGCACGATGACCGCCTACAACGAGATGCGGGCACAGCTGGCCGGGCTGATCGGCCAGGTCAGCGGAGCCGCGGGCCAGCTGTCGGCGGCCAGCCAGCAGATGGCGTCCACGTCCGAGGAGGCCGGTCGCGCCGCCGGCGAGATCGCCCACGCGGTGGGCGACGTCGCCCAGGGCGCCGAGCGGCAGGTGGTCATGATCGGTGAGGCGCGCAGCGCGGCCGACCAGACCTCCCAGGCGGCGGGCCACGCCCGCGAGATCGCCGAGACGGGCGTCAGCGCGTCGGGCGCGGCAGACGAGGCGATGCGCCAGGTGCGCGAGACGACCTCGGCCGTCACCGAGGCCATGAACGGCCTGTCCTCCAAGAGCGAGCAGATCGGCGGCATCGTGCAGACGATCACGGGCATCTCGGAGCAGACCAACCTGCTGGCGCTGAACGCGGCCATCGAGGCCGCCCGGGCGGGCGAGCAGGGCCGCGGGTTCGCGGTCGTCGCCGAGGAGGTGCGCAAGCTGGCCGAGGAGTCGCAGCAGGCGGCGCTCTCGATCGCCACGCTGATCGGCGAGATCCAGACCGAGACGCAGGCGGCTGCCGCCGTCGTCGAGCAGGGCGCGGCCCGCACCGAGGGTGCGTCGGAGACAGTCGGCCAGGCCCGCGAGTCGTTCGTGGCCATCGGCCAGGCCGTCGTCGACATGACGGCCCGGGTCGAGGAGATCGCCCAGGCCGCCGCCGAGGTGGCGTCGGTCGCCGAACAGTCCTCCGCATCGGCGGAACAGGTCTCGGCCTCGACCGAGGAGACAAGCGCGTCCACCCAGCAGATCGCCGCCAGCGCGCAGGAGCTCGCCCGCACCGCGGAAGAGCTCAACAACCTGGTCAGCCGCTTCACCGTCTAGGGCGGGAGGGGGTGCCCGGCACCGTGCCTGGCACGGCGCCGGGCACCTTTCGGCCGGCCGGTGCCACCCGTGCGCCCGCGCCACGACGGGCGCGATCGCGGACGGATCCCGCTCCCAGAGCCACGGCGCGTCTGAACACCACGCCAACTCCGCCACCGGCGAGTCACGGAACGAGCACCGCGGAAGGGGTGCCCGGCACCGTGCCTGGCACGGCGCCAGCCTCCGAGCCCGGCACGGTGCCGGGCACCGTGCCGGGCTCCGGGGAGCTGGGCTTGGCGGGCGTCAGGCGCCCGAGGCGTAGCGCAGCGCGGCGCGCTCGCGGGCGCGCTCGATCTCGACCGCACGGTCGCGCGGCGGGGTGGTCGCAACCAGCTCGCTGAGCAGGGTCTGGGAGGCGGCGGCGACCGCCTCGACGGCGCGGTTGAACGCCTCCTCGTTGACCCGGGCGGGCTTGCGCATGCCGCTGATCTTGCGGACGTACTGCAAGGCGGCGTCGTGCACCTCGTCGTGCGTGGTGGCCGGTTCGTAGTTATGAAGTGGACGGATGTTCCTGCACATGCCAGGCACCCTATCCGACCGAACGGGTCACCGCCGGTCGCTCGACCGCCTCCGCTTCTGGCTGCGCATCGACCGGGCCGCGCGGCGCAGCAGCTGCCGCGGCGTCTCGCCGACCCGTCCCTCCACCACTCCCACCGATACGCCGCCGCTGAGCGCCGCCACGCCCGGCGGGAGCGGCTGACGGGCGAGCGCCTTTCGCACCTTGCGGCCCAGCTTCCTGACCTTCTTGGCGGTGCTCTCGGGCAACAGCACGACGAACTCGTCGCCGCCCATGCGGGCGATCACCGTCCCCTCCCCCACCGTCTCGCGCAGCGCGACGGCCAGCGCGCAGATCAGGTGGTCGCCCTGCTCGTAGCCAAGCGTGTCATTGACCTCCTTGAGACCGTCGATATCGAGCAGCAGCAAGCACACGCCGCGGCGCTCGGTACACATCCGGTCGAGCTCGCGGTCGAGCGCTCGGCGGTTGGAAAGCCCGGTCAGCTGGTCGGTCAGCGCGGCCTGGCGAAGCGCCGCGTTGGCCAGGGAGTCGTGCATCACCGGCGCAACAAGCTCGGCGAAGCGCCGCAGTTGCATCCGCTCCTGCAGGCTGATCCAGCGGCCCGGGGCGGCGACCACCACAAGATCGCCCAGCGCCAGCCCGTGAGCGGTCAGCGGCAGCCGAAGGCCGACCTGTCCGGGGTGGAACTCGAGCGCCCAGATCGTATCGGCGACGGCACCGTTCAGGCGGCCTGGGTCGTCGAGCAACCGGCTCGACAGCCGGGCGGGGTCGGAGGCGTCGATCCGCGCGTCGACCCCGTACACCAACTCCTCGGCGCCCCGGCAGATCGCTTCCGACATCGATTCCGGCGCAGGCGCAGCCAGCACCTCCTCCAGAACCACCGGCAGGAAGCGCAGGAACTCGATCTCCGCCTGGTCGTCCCAGGCGTCGTCGACAGCTGAAATGGCCGCGACGGAGCCACGCACGGTCATGTACCGAATGTACGTGCGTTCAGCACAATGCGCGACAGTGCCATAGCGTATACACCACGCAACCGAGCGGCTACTCGGAGGTCGGAGCGACCGCCGGTCCCGCCGCCCACAGGCCGACGATGGTCGAGCGCCGGTTGGCGGGCAGCAGCCGCTCGCTGCCGCGCAGTGCCGCCGCCAGCAGCCGGTGGTTGCCCGCGTACCGGTCGAGGGTCGCCACCGGCTGCACCACGACCGCAGCGAACCCCACGCCGGACAGCGCCGCGGAAAGCAGCCGCGGGGTATTCGCCCGGTAGTGGGCGGGGAACACGTCGTGCGTCTTCACGCCGGGGCCACGGCGCTTGATGACCACCCGAACGCTCTGGGGAAGGTACTCGGCTGCCCGGATCAGCGGACTGGCGCGATTGGTGGTCAGCAGCACGAGGTGGCCGCCCGGCTGCAGCACCCGATGCCACTCTCGAAACGTGTCGTCGGGGCGCTCCAGATGCTCGATCACAAAGTTCGCGTACACGACGTCAAAGCTGGCGTCCGCGAACGGCAGCTGCTCGCACAGGTCGGCGACCAGGAACGAATCGAGCGCCGCGTTCTGCCGACCCGCCTCCACGTCCAGGTCGACGCCGACCAGGCTGCGGATCCGGTCGCGCCGCTCGATCAGCCTGGTCGTCCTGCCGCAGCCCGCATCGAGCACCGTCGCCTCTGGCGGCAGGGCGATGTCCAGCAACCGTGATTCGACCGCGGTGTGCGATGTCTCGAACACCATGTGCACTATGACACATTTACTGGACAGCGCCCGGGTCGCTACGATCGCTCCTCGTGAGCGTGGGCAGGCGAACCATCCTCCTGATCGAGGACGAGCAGGCGATCTCGGAGCCGCTGGCGGCGGCGCTGCTTCGCGAGGGGTTCGAGCCGGTGGTCGCCGGCACCGCCGCGGAGGGCATGGCCCAGTTCCGCAACCGGTCGCCGGCCGTGGTGCTGCTCGACGTGATGCTGCCCGACGGCGACGGGCGCGACCTTCTGCGCGAGATCAGAGCCGAGTCGCGGACGCCGGTGTTGATGCTGACCGCGCGGGGCGAGGAGCTCGACCGCGTGCTGGGGCTCGAACTGGGGGCAGACGACTATGTGACCAAGCCGTTCAGCGCCGCCGAGCTGATCGCCCGCATCCGCGCGGTGCTGCGCCGCACCGGCGAGCCTCCTGCAGGCGAGGTCAGCGTGCTCGAGTCCGGCGACGTGCGGGTCGACCTCGACACCCACCAGGCAACGCGGGCAGGTGAGCCGCTCGACCTCACGGTCAAGGAGTTCGAGCTGCTCCGAGTGCTGCTGTCGCGGGCCGGCAAGCTGGTGCGGAGGGAGGAGCTGGTGCGCGAGGTCTGGGACGAGAACTGGTTCGGCTCGTCGAAGACGCTCGACGTGCACGTCAGCGCCCTGCGACGCAAGCTGGGCGACGATCCCGCGGACCCGCGGCACATCCACACCATCCGCGGCGTCGGGTTCCGCTTCGCCGGCCCTGACGACCCGGCATGAGCTTCCGCACCAGGCTCGTCCTCTCGGCCGCGTACCTGCTGAGCGTCGTGGTGCTGGCGCTCGAGATCCCGTTGGCGGTGAACGTCGAGCGGCGGGCGACCTCACAGCTGGAGGCGTCGGTGATCGGCAACGCGAGCACCCTGGCCGCCAACAGCGCCAACCTTGTCGCCCAGGCGAGCGGCCGACCGGCGGTCGCCCGACGGGCTCTCCCGGAGCTGCGCCGGATCCTGAAGCAGGCGACGGCGACCGAACCGGGCCGGGTGATCGTCGTCGACGCCGAGGGCCGCCTGCTCGCCGACAGCGACGGGCCGGCCGCCGGCCAGGTCTACGCCACACCGCAGCGGCCCGAGCTGGGCACGGTGCTGGCGAGCGGCCGGGTCGACACCCGCCAGCGCCATAGCGACACACTCGGCGAGGATCTGCTGCTGGTGACGGTGCCGGTGGTCGACGACAAGCTGGTCGGCGCCCTGCGCGTGTCCGAGCCGATGGGTGAGGTGCGCAGCAGCGTGCACTCGAGCTGGCTTCGGCTGGGGCTGATCGGCATCTCGGTGATCGCCGCCGGGCTGGCACTGGCCTGGCTGCTCGCAGCGACGCTGGCCCGGCCGCTGGAGCGGCTGAGCGGGGCCGCCACCCGGCTGGGCGGCGGCGACCTCGACGCCCACGTGGAACCGGAGGGCCCCCGGGAGCTGGTCGCCCTGGCGGAATCGTTCAACCGCATGGCGCGGGCCCTGGGCGCCAACCTCACCGCCCAGCGCGACTTCATCGCCAACGCGTCGCACCAGCTGCGAACGCCGCTGACCGGGATCAAGCTGCGGCTGGAGGCGATCCGCGAGGAGGGCGGAGAGACCGCCTCGCAGGCGGCCCGCGCCGAGAGCGAGCTCGACCGGCTGAACAGCCTGGTCGACGACCTGCTGTCGCTGGCACGGGCATCGACGCTCGAGGCCGCGGGAGCGCCGGTCGACCTGGCGGATGCGGCGCGCGACGCGGTCAGGCGCTGGACCGGCCCCGCGCAAAGCGCCGACCAGCGGCTCTCGCTGGGTCGGGAGGAGCCGGCCCCGATGTGGGGCGATCCCGCCGACATCGCCCATATCCTCGACAACCTGATCGAGAACGCGATCCGCTACGGTCCGGCCGGAAACCGGATCACGATCGACACGGCCACGCAGGGCGGCGTTTCCAGCCTGACCGTCAGCGACACCGGGCCCGGCATCCCGGAGCAGGACCGGTTGCGCATCTTCGAGCGGTTCTACCGGGGGGCGAACGGGCGCCAGGTCGGGCCAGGCACCGGGCTCGGGCTGGCGATCGTCGGCGAGCTGGCGGAACGGTGGCGGGGCCGGGTCGAACTGGCAGGCGGAGACGGAGCCCGGTTCGAGGTCTCCTTCCCTGCCCGATCAGACGCGCCCTGAACCGATGCCCTGTTGATCGCCCTCGAGAGCGAATGCGAGGTCTTCCTGATCGGCGAAGGCGCGATCCGCGGCGCGGGCGAGGAGGTGCTGTTGCTGGTGCAAGGCGGGCCGGCGTTCGGGTCGTGCGACCGTGAGGATGTCGTCGAGCATGTTGCCGAAACGGCGCGTGATCTGAAGCTCTCCGGAGCCTGACAGCCGGATCTCATCGCACGCCAGGTGGACGTAGCCTTCCCACGTCAGCTGCGGCACGACCAGGCGCAGCGCGCCCGCCTGATCAAGGTGGAGGCCGGACGGAAACGTCCGCATGGCCAGCTGACGGAGGGAGCTATGGATGCGGTCGATCGCCTGCACGGCGGTGGTCGGGTCGGCGAACGCCTGGGATGCCGACTTGATCGCGACGTCCACCAACATCCGGAACCCGTAGGCGAGGTCGCACTGCAGCGTCCGCTCAGGGCCCAGCAACACACCCCGGCGAAACCCCTCGTCGTCGGCGACGCCGCTGCCGCCGTGGAGCTCGATCAGCGCGCCGCCCCGCGGCACATAGTCGCCGATCCTTGGTATGACGACGCAGACACAGCCCGCCGCGTGCGCCAGCTCCACCAACTCACGCTCATTGATCTGGTACACCACGCCCTCGTCGGGGGTCGTGATCGTCGGCGCTCCGGGGTCGAACTCGAATGTCTCGAGCTCGGGTTCCCGCACATTTACCGGGTACAGCTGATCGACCAGCTCGGCCATCTCGTCGCCCACGGAGTCGATCAATGACGCCGCGCGCATGGCCATGCCGATGTGGTTGACGTACGTGACCAGCACCATGATGCAGATCAGCACCAGGACGTAGGACACGACGATCGACACGCCCGGCACGTAGCCGGGATCCGACCCGTGGGCGGCACGTACCTCGGGCAGGACGATCATCGCCTGGGCAAACGTCGCGACGAAGATTCCGATGGCTGCCTGGCTGGGACGATCACGGAGGATCGTCCGCAGCACGCGGGGGGAGAACTGCTGCATTGCCAGCTGCACCACGACCATGGTCACGGTGAGAACGAGCGTGGTGAGCGTCACCATGGCGACCGCAATCGTGGAGAGGATTGCGAAGGCACCGTCCGGGTCGCCGGTCAGCTCGGACGGGACGGTATCGCCACCGAGATACCGATCGAGCGCGAGCGTTGCGACCGACAACAACACCCCGGCCAGGACGCACATCAGCGGCACAAACCACAGCCGGGAAACGAGGTACTGCCGCATCTTCAGGCGTCGCATCCACCAGCGGTACCCTGCGAAGGAGACTGCAAACGGGGCAGCGTCGCGAGCAAACGCTGGCCATGTCTTTACCATTCCTGAAGACGGCGGCTGCTACGTTCGGAGGGTGAAGTGGGCACGTACACTCGTCGCCGCCCTCGCAGCCGTGACCTTTCCGCTGGGGCTGGCCCTGGCCGTCTACCTGACGTCGGCCGAGTCGATGCCCACCGTTCCCCAGCCGGTATCGGCCGCTTCCGCCAGCGTCAGCCGCACACCGGCGGTGCCGTCCTCGCGGGACGACAAGGGCGGCGGCAGGACCGGCGACTCGGCGCCGACCGTGACGTCGGGCGGCGGTGGCGGCAGCTCGTCCGGCGGCGGGGGCGGTAGCGACTCGTCGGGTGGCGGTCACGGCAGCGACGACTCCTCGGGCTCGGACTCGTCGGGCAGCGGTGGCGGCGGCCACGGCGGCGACGACTGACGCTAGGCCAAGTCTTTACCTCCGCCGAGGCGAGTCTTCACGGCTCGTGAGCCCGTCCTTTTCCGTACGTCTCCTAGCCTCGAAGAGCAGTCACGTTCCCCGAGCAAGGAGAGATGGAGATGGGCAAGTTCTTCGTACTGATCATGGCCTGCATGGTGATGTTGGGCGTCGGGGTGGCGTTTGCCGCCAGCGGGGGCTCGAGCAGCAACTCACCCGGAAGCACCGGGCTGGTCAGCGGCTCCACCACCGGCACGACCGCGTCCACCGGCGTCGACATCAGCGGCCCGTGCGACGAGGCCGAGCACGCCAACGATCCACAGTGCACGGGCGGTGCCACCGCCGCCACCGGTAACGGCAATGACGACAACAGCGTCACCGCCGGCAACGACGACACGGCCGCCGACGATCATGGTGCCGGCAACGACGACACGGCCGCCGACGACCACGGCACCGGCGGCGACGACACCGCCGCCGATGACAACTCCGGCCATGGCGGTGAGACCGGCGATGACAACTCCGGCCACGGCGGTGGGGACGACTCCGGCCACGGCGGTGGTGACGACTGACCGCTCCCGCGGCCCGATGCTCACCGCTCCCGGCTTCCGGGGGCGGTGAGCGGCTGCGGTGGTTCAGTCGCCGGTGGCGAAGGCCGGGAGCACCGCGTCGACCACCCGCTCGGCCAGGTCTTCGTCCAGCGGCTCGCCGCTCAGCAGCAGCCGGTAGTACACCGGCCCGAACAGCAGCTCGTGGGCCAGCTCGTAGTCGGCATCGGGCCGCAGGTCGCCGCGGGCGATGCCACGTTCCACCAGCCGCCGCACCTCGGCCACCCGCAGCGACACCACTCGCTCCCTGAATGCCGCCGCCAGCCCGGGGTTGGCGGCAAGCTCGGAGACGATGCCCTGCATCACCCGGCCCATCAGCGTGGTGCCGAGGATCATCACGGCGCCGTCGACGAATGCGATCAGCTCGGCCCGGGTGTCGTCCAGCTCGGGGGTTGCCACCACCTGCTCGACCATGTCGATCAGCACGGCCAAAGCCAGCTCGTCCTTCGAACGCCAGCGGCGGTAGATCGTCGTCTTGGCCACGCCGGCCCGGACGGCGACCCCCTCCACGGTCAGCCCACGGACGCCGCCGTCGACCAGCAGCTCGCGGGTCGCGTTGAGGATGGCGATCTCCTTCGGGGTTCGCTGCCGGCGGCTTCTGGCCCGGACGACCGCGGGATCATTAAAGGGTCGTTGGCGTTCTGCCGACAAGACGACACGTAGCGTAGCGCGGGCCGGAGACGGATGATAGGCTGATCGAGACGCTACGTATCGTTTCTGTATCACGACTTCGTCTGGGGGGAACCCTTCATGATCGCAACAGTGTGGAACGTTGTTCGCGCGGCCACCGGCCTCGAAAACGGCCGGGAGTGCCGCCGGTGCAACGAATCGATCCGCCGCGAGGATCCGTTCGGCATGAGCGAGGGCGTCTGCCGCCCCTGCCGCTCCGGCGCCTAGCTCCATCACCGGGTCGCTCCGCGCCAATCGGCGCGGGGCGGCCCCGGACCCCGCTAGTCGATCAGCCTCCTCGACATCCGCCAGACGGCGACACGCCACATGAGCAGGGCGAAGCCGATCAGCACGCCGAAGTGCGCCACGTCAGCCGCCGGCTGCCAGCCAAACGCCGCGTGGCGGACGAGCTCGACCGTGTGGTACAGCGGGTTCAGCTGTGCCAGATTCTGGGCCCAGTCCGGTAGCTGGTCGAGCGGGAAGAAGGTGCCGGCGACCAGGAACAGCGGCGTGATCACGGCGCTGATCACGTAGCTGAAGTTGTCGATCGATTTCATGGTGGCGGCCACCGTGGTGCCGAACCCGGCCCACCCGAAGCCGGCCACGAACGCGATCACCGGCACCGTCAGCATCGACCAGCGGGCGTTCAGGCCGAAGCAGATCGCCACCAGCATGGGCACGCAGCCAAAGATGCCCGCTCGGATCGCGATCCACAGCTCCTCGGCGGTGACCAGCTCCTCGGTGTCGACCGGAGCGGCCAGGATGGCGTCATACGTGCGCTGGAACCGGTATTTGACGAACGTCCCGAACATGGCCGGGAACGCGCTCGAGAAGAGCACAGCGGTGGCGACGGTGCCGGTGCCGACGAACTGCACGTAGTCGTACCCGCCCACCTGCGAGACCAGAGACCCGAATCCGAACCCGAAGGCCAGCAGGTAGACGGCGGGGTCGACGGTCGCGCCAAACGTGGCCGAGCGCCAGTAGGACGAAAAGTTGATGATCTCGCGGATCAGCACACCGGCGATGGCCGACCACTCCAGCCGGTGAAGCCGGCGGGCGGTGCCCGGATGCGCGCTCACTCGACCTCCTCCCCGGTCAGCAGCACGAACACGTCCTCCAGATTCGCCGGTCGACGGATGCCGCCCTCATGCCTCAGCTCGCCGTTCTCGCCCATCAGGGTGATGCTGGTGCCCGTGCGTCGCGTTCGGAGCCCATTGCCCTGGGCGTCGCGTTCCACCTCGGTCAGCCGCGCCGGCGGGCCGTACACCTCGAGCACCTCGGCGCCAGCGTGCTCGCGGACGAGCTCATGGGGCGGCCCGGCGGCGATCGCCCGACCCTGGGACATGATGGTGACCGTGTCCGCCAGCCGCTCGGCCTCCTCGATGTAGTGCGTCGACATCAGGATCGAGACCCCCTCGGAGCGAAGCCCGTTGATCAGCGCCCACAGCTCCTGCCGCACCTGCGGGTCGAGCCCCACCGTGGGCTCGTCGAGCAGGATCAGGCGCGGCCGGTGCACCAGCGCCCGGGCGATCAGCAACCGCCTGCGCATGCCGCCCGAGAGCTTGTCGACTCGGGTGTCGCGCCGGTCGGCCAGGTTCGCGATCTCGAGCGCCCGCTCGATCGCCGCTCGCCGCTCGCCCCGGCGCAGGCGGTACAGCCAGGCAAACACGCGCAGGTTCTCCTCCACCGACAGCGTGGTGTCGAGGTTGTCGAGCTGCGGAACCACCCCGCACTCCGCCCGGGCCTGCTTCGACTCGGCGGGCAGCCGGTATCCGAGCACCTCGATCTCGCCCTCGTCGGCGATCGACTGGGCGGTCAGCGTGCGCATGGTGGTCGACTTGCCAGCGCCGTTCGGCCCCAGCAGGCCGACGCAGGTGCCCGCCGGGACGTCGAGGTCGAGGCCGGCGACCGCGGTCAGTGAGCCGTAGCGCTTGACGATGCCACGCAGGCGAACGGCAAGGTCGGGCGTGTCGGCAGGCATCCCCTGAAGGTAGCTGACGGGGCCGTCAGCGTGCCGGGGCAAGGGACCCCACCGCGAGGGCCGGGACGTGTTGGGGGGAAGCACGTCGGGGCTCCTCGCGGCGAGGCGGTCGTGGGCCCGGTCTGAGGGGAGGGAGACACCGAGGGCGGGGAGCTCGTCCCGCACCGAAAGGTGTCCCACACGCCCCGTTCTCTGGGAGTGTTCGCACCGGCTTTTCAAGGTGCGCATGTCGCGGCACTGACCGCGACCCACGGGTGAAGGATAGATGCCGCCGGACGGCGCGGCGAGCCGCCGATTGGCCCTTCATGTGAGCCCGCCGGGCTACTCGTCGGGCTCGGCGATCACCGGCCCCAGCGCCAGCACCGTCTCGAGCGTGTCGGCCTCGTCCGGCCGCTTGTCGTCGCGATAGCGGAGCACGCGCGCGAACCGCAGTGCCACGCCCCCGGGATACCGCGGACTGGCCTGCACGCCGTCGATGGCGATCTCGACCACCAGCTCCGGCCGCACGTGCACGGTGATCCCCTCACGGCCGGTCTCCAGCTCCAGCAGCCGCTCGGTCTGCCACCGCAGCACGGCGTCGGTGAGGCCCTTGAACGTCTTGCCCAGCATCACGAAGCCGTCGCCCGAACGCGCGCCAAGGTGCAGGTTGGACAGCATCCCCCGCCGCCGCCCGTGCCCCCACTCCGCCGCCAACACGACCAGATCGAGCGTGTGACGGGGCTTCACCTTGATCCAGCCCGAGCCCCGGCGGCCGGCGGCATAGGGCTCATCCAGCGACTTCACCATCACCCCCTCGTGGCCGCGGGAGAGGGCGTCGGCCTGGAACGCCTCGGCGGCCGCGACGTCGTCGACCCGAGCCCGGGGCACAAGCAGATCGGGCGGGGCGATGCCGGCGAGGACGGCGGCGCGCTCCTCCCCCGGTCGGTCGAGCAGGTCGTGACCAGCGGTGTGCAGGACGTCGAACACGAACGGCGTCAGCGGGACGGTGCGGCGCAGCTGCTCGACCGATCGACGGCTGGCGAACCGCGAGCCGGTGACCTGGAACGGCTGCGGGCGGCCGTCGGCGCGCAGTGCGATCGCTTCGCCGTCCAGCACCAGCGGATCCGCCGGCAGCCGCAGCACCGCCTCCACCACCTCAGGCACGCGCCCGGTGACATCGTCCAGGCTGCGGGTGAAGACGGCGACGTCGCGGCCGCTGCGATGCACCTGGATCCGGGCTCCGTCGAGCTTCCACTCCATCGCCGCCGGCATGATGCGGTCGAGCGCCGCGGCCAGGTCGGGCGCCGTCGAGGCCAGCATCGGCTGCACCGGCCGGCCGACGACCAGTCCCACGCCGCGCAGGCCCTCGACACCGTCGCGGAGGCCGATCTCGGCCAGCGCCCCGGGATCACCCAGCAGCATCAGCGCCCGCCGCACCTCCTTCACCGGCACGTCGACGGCGCGGGCGATGGCGTCGGTGACCACGGCCTGAAGTGCGCCCTGCCGCAGGTCGCCCAACATCAGCCGGCGCAGGAAGTCCTGCTCGTCGGGGACGGCCCGGCCGAACAGCGCGTCGACCAGGCGCCGGCGCTCGGCCTGCGACCCGGCTCCGGCTACCGCAGCCAGGCGGTCGAAGGCGTCGTCGACATCTCCCACCGATAACTGAGGCTCACCCGCCGCCGGCGGCGGGTCGCGGAGGCTGGCCCAGCCCACCCCCAGCCGGCGCTGCCGCGGCTCTCCGGTCAGGAACGACACGCCGGCAGCTACCTCGTCGGCACCGAGCCGGGCGATTGTGGCCGCCAGCAGCCGGATCTTCTCCGTGCGGGCGGGCGTTGCGGCGACCGCGGCCGACGTCGTGACGATCTCGCAAAGCAGCATCCCCGGATGATGCCGGTGCCGGGCCGGGCCGTCCACCCTTCTCCCGGGGAGTACAATTTCTCCGATGGCAAGCGTGGCGAGCAGACTGGGTTCCGGGGCGGCGGCCGCCTGGAGGCGGCGGCGGGTGCGGGTCGGGCTGCAACTGCTCGCCCTGGGCGTGATGACCGGATTCCTGGTCTACAGCGTTGGCGACTCGTGGCGCGAGGCCGAGGACGCCGTGCGCTCGGCGAATCCGGCCGACCTGGGCCTGGCGCTGCTGGCGATCGCGGCGTATTACCTGGCGTTCGTGGTCGGCTGGCAGCTGATCCTGCGGGCGCAGGGAATCAGGCTCGGGTACCGCGACACGCTGCGGGCCGAGATGCTGTCGATGCTGGCCAAGTACGTGCCGGGCGGCGTGTGGACGCCGGCCGCACGGGTGGTCGCCGTGCGGCGGCTCGGTGTCACCGACACGCCACTGGTGCTGGGGTCGATCGCACTCGAAGCCGGACTGTCGGCGATCGCCGGCGTGCTCGTGTTCGCGGTCAGCCTGACCACGGTCTCGTCCACCGACGCCCCGGTCTGGTGGCTGGCCGCGTTCGCGGTGGTGGTGGCCGTGCTGCTGCACCCCCGCGTGTTCCGGCCGGCGTTCGCCTTCCTCAGCCGGCCGCTGGGCGGCGGTGAGGTGCCGACGCTGCCCCGGACGACGGTGGCGGCGCTCCTGGCCTACTACTGCGCCACCTGGATGCTGGCCGGAGCCGGGCTGTACTTCCTGGCCGCCTCGATCGGCGACCCGCCGGTGTCGTCGATTCCCTATCTGGGCGGCGCCAGCGCCGCGGGCGCCATCGTCGCGGTGCTGGCAGTGTTCGCGCCATCCGGCCTGGGCGTCCGCGAAGGCGCCACCTACGGTCTGCTGCTGGCCGTCGTCAGCCCGGCCGCGGCGCTGGGAGCTGTCGTCCTCAACCGCCTGGCCATCACCCTGGTCGAGGCGCTGCTTTTGCTGCTGGTCGGCGTGCGCGGACCCAGCCTGCCGGACGCCGAGGAACAGGCGGGTGAGCCCGAGCCCTCCGTGGCCTGAAGGCCGGGGCTAGGACACCGAGTCGGTCTCGGCGGAGCGAGCCGGATGCTTCACCGGCTCCGGCGTCGCACCGGCCCGATAGCTGCGGCTCTCGAGCGTCCCGCATGCACTGCACGTCCACACTTCGGTGGTCATGCCGCGATCGGTGGTCGCGGGCTGCGCCCGGGTGTGCCCGGTCACCGACCGGCAGGTGCGGCAGGGCAGGGAGATCTCGTCGGCGGTACCCACGCGCTCAAACTAGCGATCGGGCCGGACAGCGCCCATCACCCGGTCGGGTGACGGGACCCCATTTAGCCCTGAGAGTAAACGCCTGCGTCAGGCGGCGTCGTCCTCAGCCCGGGTCAGCGCGCCCTGCGCCGAGACGACGTCCGACAACTCGGGGGCCTGGACGGCGCGCACCTGCTTGTCGACGGGCTCCAGCATGGTGATCTCGGTGTTCGGCCCGACGGCGCCATGGTCGGAGAACTTGCGCGCGCTGACCAGCACCCGGGTCTCCAGTGAGCCGACCGCCTGGTTGTAGGCGTCGACCGCCCCGCCCAGCCGGCGGCCGAGCCGCTGCACGTGGTCGGCGACGGTGCCGATGCGGCTGTGCAGCTCGCGTCCGAGGGCGCTGATCTCCCGCGCGTTCTCGGCCACCTTTTCCTGCTGCCAGCCGTAGTGGACGGCCCGCAGCAGGGCGATCAGGGTGGTCGGCGTGGCGATCAGCACCGACTGCTCGACGCCCAGCTCGATCAGGCCGGGATCGACCTCGAGGGCTGCGTTCAGGAAGTGCTCGCCGGGCAGGAACAGGAGCACGAAGTCGGGGGCGTCGTCGAACTGCGACCAGTAGCTCTTGGCCGCGAGCCGGCGGATGTGGTCGCGCATCAGGCGGGCATGGGCCTGCATGTGGGCGTCGCGCTGCGCATCGTCGGTCGCCTCGTAGGCGTCGAGGAACGACTGCAGCGGCGCCTTGGCGTCGACCACAACCTGCTTCCCCCCGGGCAGGCTGACCACCAGGTCGGGCCGCAGCACCCGATCCTCGTCGTGCATCGTGCGCTGCTCGGCAAAGTCGCAGTACGCAACCATGCCGGCCATCTCGACCACGTTTCGCAGCTGCATCTCGCCCCACCTGCCACGGGTCTGGGGCTTGCGGAGCGCGGCCACCAGTGCGCCGGTCTCGCCGCGCAGCTTGTCCTGGGACTCGACCATCGTCCGCAGCTGCTGCTGCAGGACGGTGGTCGTCTGCAATCGCTCGCGGTCGAACCGGTCGAGCCGCTGGTCGACCTTGGTGAGCGACTCCGTGATCGGGGCCACGAGCTGCTGCACCGCCTTCTCGCGCTTCTCGAGCTCCCCGCGGGCCTCGGTCTGATAGTTGCCCAGCGCCTGCTTGGCCAGCGCCAGGAACTGCTCGTTGTTGGCGCGCAGCGCCTCAGCCGACAACGCCTTGAAGCGGTCGGCGGCCATCGTCCGCTCGCTCTCGAGCTCGCCCGTCAGGCGATGCGCCTCGGCGGCAAACCCGTCGCGCTCGCGGCGCAAGGCCGCCGCCTCGACCAGTCGGGGCCGGACCGTCAGCAGACACAGCGCCACACCGATCACCAATCCTGCGATGAGCCACACCATGACCTGACCGTCCTTTCTACCGCCCGTTCCCTTACATGGGTCGGACGAAGAAGCATGTCAGGAGGTTCGGACGGAGCCCCCCACGGACGGGCGCCTCACCAACGCCGGGCACGCCGACCCGCTGATATTCTCGACGTTCGGCGGCGCCCCTTCGGCGGCCGTCAGGATCGCCGAAAACTGCTCGTTTTGCAGGCATTCCGGCGGGCGTAGCTCAATGGTAGAGCAGAAGCCTTCCAAGCTTACGACGGGAGTTCGATTCTCCTCGCCCGCTTATTCGCTGCTTCTGGTCGCCCTAGACGACGTCGATGCCTTGCTGAGTCCAGGACAGGGGCGGCTGGATGGTGCCGTCGTCCCTGTGGTAGGTGATCACGCCGTTGCCGTTTGCCTGCGGAGGTGACGGCTCGAAGACAAAGGTCGTCCAGCCCCGATCTCGCACGTCCCCCGACATCGCCTCCGCGTGGATCTTCACGGGGATCATCCACTCCTGAGCGTCCTCTTCATCGAGACGAGTCTGATTACCGTCGTGGTTGGCGTTGGGGAAGGTCATGGACGCAAAGCCGTGGCCCTTGCCCGGTTGCACAACGTGGATCGTCACGTCCGCGCTGATGTCGTTTCCGTGAAAGCTGAGCGGCCCACAGACCATGACCTTGCTCCCAGGGTCAGCAGGCGACTGCCCGATCCGCGCTATCGGCGACTCGAATCTTGATCCGGCACCCATTGAAGCCTCCGTTGTCGGGCCGATCATCGTCTCACGAGCAACGACGTCGTGCACGCCTCGTCCGCCCCGAACCAGCCGTGGCGCCGGTAAGCCACCCCACAGAGCGGGCCGACAGGCGACGGACGGGGGCTGTAGATTAGCGACGCTCGTCACAAACATCGGAGGATCAGTGGACACACGCATGCACCGGCGCGACTTCTTGAAGAGCAGCGCAGCTCTCGGGGGTGCGGCCCTGATCGCCGGCTGCGGCTCCAGCGAGGGCATCACCCAGAACACCGAGGCCCCGGCCTCTACCGGACCCGTGAGTTATGGGGGTTCGATCGATGCCGAGCCGAACAAGCTGGTGATCTCGGAGTGGCCGGGCTACGAGGCGGGCGGTACCAAGGCCCAGACCTACGGCATGCTGGCGGGCACCAGCTACACCGACAAGTACGGCGCCAAGTCGCTCAAGTACGCCGATATCGGCAACGACGACAAGGTGCTGTCGGCGGTCAAGGCGGGTCAGAAGTTCGACCTGATCCACCCCTGCGTCGGCTACGTGGAGGACTGGGCCCAGTCGGGGCTGGTGCAGCCGTTCGACACCAGCCTGCTGCCCAGCTTCGGCAACCTGTTCCCGGAGATGATCGAGCGCGGCAAGTTCAACGGCCAGCAGTACTGGATCCCCTGGGACTGGGGCTACTCCAGCATCCTCTATCGCAAGGACAAGGTCGATCCCGCCGACGCGCAGAGCTGGGATCTGTTCTGGAACCCCAAGTACAAGGGCCACATCTCGATGTGGGACGGCGGCTCGACGCCGCTTCGCATCGCCGGGCTGCTGATCGGCGCTGCCGACATCGACAACATGACCGACGAGGAGCTGGCCGAGGCCAAGGCCAAGCTGATCGAGCAGAAGAAGGTGAACAAGTTCTACTGGACCAGCGAGTACGGCGACATGCAGCCGGCCTTCAAGTCCGGTGACATCTGGATCACCTACTCGTGGCCCAACGACTACAAGGACATGGGCAACGCCCTGGGGTTCGACAAGGTCGAATACATGGACCCCAAGGAGGGCAAGCTGGCCTGGGTGTGCGGCTTCGTGATGGGCAAGGACACCGCCTCACCGCTCCATGCCCACGAGTACGTGGAGTCGTTCATCAACCACGATGCCTGCGTCGACCTGATCAACCTGTTCGCCTACGGCGCCTCCGACAGCACCGTCCAGAAGAGCGAGGTCAAGGACCAGAAGCTGGCCACCAAGCTCAACATCGGCGACCCCCAGGCCCTCGAGCCCCCCGTCCACCTCGAGAAGTACATCCCCAACCGCGACAAGTACCAGCAGATCTGGGCCGAGGTGAAGGCCAGCTAGGCGCCACCTGGCGCGCGGAGGATCAGTGGCAACGGCAGAAGAAGCATCAGTCCGGCCGGCCCGTCGCAGGGTCGGCCGGCCTCGTCTGCGTCCGGCAAAGGGATGGCTGGCGCTTCCGCCGGCGCTCTACCTGCTGGGCCTGCTGATCCTGCCGATCGCGCTGCTGTCGCTGTACAGCGTCTTTCTGCTGACGAATCTGATCGGCGTCACCAACGTCTTCTCGCTCTCGGCCTGGCAGGACTTCTTTCCCAGCAACCCGTTCACGTGGAAGCCCTGGTCGACCGAAAGCGTCTTCTGGAACCGGTTCACGCTCTCGATGTGCGTCACCCTGATCGTGTCGCTGGTGGTGACGACGATGGCCTACCCGCTGGCCTACTTCCTGGCCTTCGTCTCGGAGCGACGGCGCTACGTGTTCCTGTTCATCCTGTTGGCGCCGTTCTTCACCAGCTTCCTGCTGCGGGTGCTGGCCTGGCAGGTGATGCTGAACGACAGCGGCGTGATCAACTCCGCTCTCTGGCAGCTCGGCATCCTCAGCGACGGCCAGCCGCTCGAGATCTTCGGGATGGGCATCTTCCGCACCTGGTTCTCGGTCGGCCTTGTGCTCGGCTACTCCTGGATCCCGTTCGTTGCGCTGCCGATCTTCGTGGTGCTCGAGAACATGGACCGGCGCGTGATCGAGGCGGCGCAGGATCTGGGCGCCAGCCGGTTCATGACCTTCCTGCGGGTCACGCTGCCGCTGTCCCTGCCCGGCGTGATCGCCGGTTTCGTGTTCGTCCTGATCCCGACCACCGGTGAGTTCGTGACGCCGCAGCTGGTCGGCGGCACCGACACCTACATGTTCGGGCAGGCGATCCAGGACCTGTTCATCGGCACCGCCATCTCCTGGAACACCGGCTCGGTGCTGGCGATCTGGCTGATGGCGGTGGTGGTCGTGCTGATCGCCTTCTCGTCGCGGTTCCTGGTCATGGACCTGCGGGAGGGCACCGAGTGAACCCGACCCTCGGCCGCTGGGGCAAGTTCGGCCTGGGCACCTACTTCTGGGCGCTGGTGCTGTTCCTGTACACCCCGCTGGTGGTGCTGCTGGTGTTCTCGTTCAACGACAGCACGATCGCCACCCTGCCCTACTCGGGGTTCACCACCAAGTGGTACGGCCGGGCGTTCGACAACCAGGAGATGGTCGACGCGATCATGCTGTCGGCCAAGATCGCCCTCCTCAACTCCCTCTTCGCCACGGCGCTCGGCGTCGTGGGCGCGATCGGCCTGTCGGCCGGCCGGCTGTTCGGCCGCTCGGCGATCACCGCGCTCTTGATGCTGCCGCTGGTCGTGCCCTACATCGTGCTGGGCATCGGCATGCTGATCCTGATCAACCAGGTCAACGTCGACCAGTCGATGTGGGTGGTGCTCGCCGGCCACATCGTGATCACCGTGCCCTACACGATCCTGGTCGTGTTGCCCCGGCTGCGGACGCTGGACGACGCCCTGCCGGAAGCCGCGCGCGATCTTGGATCCAGCGACGTGGGAGCGTTCTTCCGGATCACGGCGCCGTTGATCCTGCCCGCCGTGGTCAGCGCGATGATCATCTCGTTCATCATCTCCTTCGACGAGTACGCGATCGCCTCGTTCCTCGTCCCGCCGGGCGACAAGACCTTCCCGATCTTCGTCTACGGGGGCACCAAGGTGCCCGAGCAGCGCCCGGAGCTGCTGGCGATCGGCGCCACCGTGATCGTGATCTCGTTGTGCGTGGTGATGATCGCCGAGTTCGGCCGCGGCTGGCTCGAGCGGCGGCAGACCGGCCGCGACTCCCTGGCGGCGGCAACCGCCGAGTAGCCTCGGGCTCTCCGCGATGTACCCGCCGCTGGGTGCGGCGATGATCGAAAGGGTGCGGCGGTCGGTATGCTGTGAGGGCGATGGGCCTGCTCGGCGACCGCCGCCGTAGCGTCGCCAGGTTGCTGCGGCGCCGCCAGGACGACCCCGGACGGGGTTGCGTCGCTCCGTGGGAGCTCGGCCTGGAGGAGTTCCCAGCCCGCGGCGTGATGTTGCAGTTCTCGTCGCCGGGGTCGGCGCAGTGCCGGATCTCGCTCAACCGGCTGGCCGCCGCCACGGCCCCCCACCGTGGCCAGGCGCTGGTCGTGGAGCTGCTGGTCGACCACCAGAGCCGGGTGGCCGAGCGGATGGGCGTGCGGATGGCGCCCACCGTGCTGCACGTCGACCGCCGGGGCGCCGTGGTCAGGCGCTGGACGCGCACGCCCGACCGCCACGAGCTCGAGCAGGCGCTGGCCGACTCAGCCGTCGGCGCCGCTTGACAGCCGCTCGATGCTGTCCAGCCGGGCCTGGATGAACGGCCGGAACCGATCGCCCTGGCCGACGTCCTCGGCCAGCCGCAGGGCCTGCTCGAAGGTGCCCCGGGCCTTCGCGAACTTGTCGTCGCCGCCCTGCTTCAGCCGGTTGTCGCCGACGATGATCAACTTCTTGATCCGCTCGGCGGCCTGATCGGGATCGACCTGTGCCACGGCTGGAGCATACTTCCGCCGTGCCCGCCGCCGTCCGTCTCACCGAGCTGTCCCACGGCGCCGGCTGCGCCTGCAAGCTCCCCGCCGGGATGCTGGCCTCCGTGCTCGCGGATCTGCCGGTCGACCGTCCCGCGGAACTGCTGGTGGGCAACGACACGCTCGACGACGCGGCCGTCTGGCGGGTCTCCGACGACCTGGCGCTGGTACACACCGTCGACTTCTTCACACCGCTGGTCGACGACGCCCGCACCTTCGGCCGGATCGCGGCCACCAATGCGCTGTCCGACGTCTACGCAATGGGTGGCCGCCCGGTGTTCGCGTTGAACGTGGTCGCGTTCCCCAAACAGCTGCCGGTCGAGATCCTGGCCGAGGTGCTGCGGGGCGGCGCCGATGTCGCTGCGGCCGCTGGCGTCACGGTCGCCGGCGGCCACTCGATCGACGACGCCGAACCCAAGTACGGCATGGCGGTGGTCGGGTTCGTGCACCCGGACGAGCTGTGGACGAACTCGGGCGGACTGGTGGGGGACGTGCTGTGCCTGGGCAAGCCGATCGGCACCGGCATCGTCGCCACCGCCGTCAAGCGCGGCGACCCTCCCGGGGATGTGGTGGACGCCGCCGTCCGCTCGATGACCACGCTGAACGCCGCCGCCGCCGATGCGCTTCGCCCGCTCCGCCCGCATGCCGTCACCGATGTGACCGGATTCGGCCTGGTCGGACATGTCCGCGAGCTGGCCGCCGCGTCCGGGCTGGCCGCCCGCATCACGCTCGGTGACGTTCCTGAGCTGCCCGGCGTCCGCCGTCTGATCGGCGAGGGGTTCGTGCCCGGGGGCACGCGGACGAACCTCGAGCTGGCGGCGCCATACGCCCGCTTCGCTGATCGGCTGGATGAGTCAGACCGGCTGCTGGCCTGCGATGCGCAGACCAGCGGCGGGCTGCTCGCCGCTCTGCCGCGTGAGCGCGCAGCCGAGCTCGGATGGTCCGTCGTCGGCCGGCTCGAGGACGGGCCGGCGGGGGCCGTGCTGGTAGACTGACCCGCGTGATCGAGTTCGTCCTGTCCCTGGCCCAGATGCTCCTGGCGGCGATCCTGATCGTGCTCGTGCTGATGCATTCGGGCAAGGACACCGGCCTCTCGGGCATGTTCAATCCGGGCCAGAGCCAGTTCGGCGGCACGGCGGTGATGGAGCGCAACCTGACCCGGCTGACGGTCGTCGTCGCGGTACTGTTCGCACTGAACGGTATCGCTCTCGGCTTCGTCCTCTAGACCCGGCCGTCGCCCAGCCCACTGGGGTAAAGTGCGGCTGCTGCCTGCGCTGGTGGCGGAATTGGTAGACGCGCAAGGTTGAGGGCCTTGTGGCCTGAATGGGCCGTGGAGGTTCAAGTCCTCTCCAGCGCATTCCTGGGCGGAACGACGGGTCGCACCCGCTGTTCCGCCCAGGCCTTGGGTGATCTCCGTGTGCACCCATCCCGACGATCAGCGGAGCTCAGCTGAGCGGCGTGGAGGCCGTGCGGTGGCGCCCACGGCGATGCAGGACGACCACTCCGCCGATCACCCCGGCGGTGAGAGCGCCAGCAGCCGCAGCCGCAGCCATGCCGGTGCCGTCGCCGGCCGGTGTCGTCGCGGCGGGCTCGATCACGACGGCCGGCGAGCCACCCGGAGCGGAGGGCACCGCCCCGTGGGCGATCAGGCCGCGGGTCAGGTCGTTGAACTTCGCGATGGTGGCCCCTGGTAGCTTCACCCAGACTCGATGGTCGCGGACCATCCCGGCGGCCGGGTAGTACCGCATCCTCCAGCTGTCGTGCCCCTGCTCGCCTGGCCCGGTATCCCAGGTCACGGTCATGATCATCCGGTACCACCGTGCCCGTTGTTGCCGGGGCGGGGACGCCGGCTGCGGGTCGCCGATGGTCGTCAGCAGCCGCAACGTCTGCTCATCAGCCGTCTCCCGGCAGGCAGAGGGTCCGCATGCCTCCAGCTTCGATACCGCCTTGGCGGTGGCCGGCGCGGCCGTCGTACCCGACATGACCACGACGGCTGCCACCGCCAGCGCCGTCCTCCCGACTCCGCGTACCTGCATCTCACCATCGCATCTCCCAGGCGTGCCGAAACATCACGACCGGTCGAGCCCGTCGGCGAACATCCGCAGGTGAACGGCGGCGCGATCGCGCTCCGCGGGCTGGTGGTCGATGCCGTAGCTCGAGATGCACATCTCGGTGTTGAGGGCGCGGCAGATCCAGCCCAGCCGGAGCGCGACCGCGAGCGCCTCGCGCAGCGCGGCGGCTCCGGCGTAGCGTTCGAACGGCCGCAGGTAGGCCTCTGCGAAGGGCGTGACGTCCTGCGATCCCTCGATGTCGTCGAGGCCCCAGCCGAGCACGCCCTCGAGCGTCACCGACATGGTGAAGAATGGGTGTGAGACGCAGGCGTCGCCCCAGTCCATGAACAGGTAGCGGCCATCGCGGACGAAGACCTGGCCGTCGTGGAGGTCGTCGTGCTGGATCGAGTCGGGGATGCCCGACGCCGCCAGCTGCGCGCACAGCTCGGCGACGCGCGGTGAGAGCGCACGCAGCCGGTCGCGATCGTCGCCTGCCAGCCAGTCGGCGCGGGCCAGCAGCGAGTCGTACTGCCTGGGCAGCAGGTCGAGCGGGCGGGCCGGTGCGCCGAGCGCTGCCAGCCGACCGGCGTCCGCGGCGGCCCCCGTCTGCAGCTCGCCGTACAGCGGCAGGATCTGCTGCCACCGGCTGAGGTCGCGCTCGCGCTCGACGATCGCCCGCAGCCGCTCGCCGGCGTCGTCCATCAGCATCCAGCCGCGATCGGGGTCGCCGGCCAGCAGCGGGGGAACGAGGTCGGGGCGGCGGGCGGCCAGCACCCTGACTACTCCCCCCTCGTGCGCCATCACCGGCAGGGTGGCCTTGAACCACAGGTCGCCTTCGGCTGTCGGCGTCCGCATCACCGTCGCCCACGGCTGGATGTGCGGCTGGGCGATCGGGCCTGTCAGGCTGCGCCCGAGCTCCTCGGCCCGCTCGCGGATCCACCGCTCCGCCTCGGCCCGCCAGGCGGGATCGGTCCATGGGGTCACACTCGCGAGTCTAGGCCAGCCGTTTCCGCAGGGCGCGGCCAGGGTATGCCGCGGTTCATGTTCGGACGACTGATGCGAAACGGTGTGCTGCTCGCGGCCGGGCGCTACGCCTGGAAGAACCGCGAGCAGCTGCTCGCCACCGGCAGGCGGCTACGCGGCCGCCGCGTGGCCGGCCGCCGTCGCTGACAGCCGCGATCACTCCTCGTCGTCGTCGTCGGGGGCAAGTGTCTCGCCGTCTGGCTCGGGTGCCGGTTGCTGGTCCGGCTGATGGGATCCGCCGCCGCCCGGGTGGGCGGTCGGGGTCTCGGGCTGTTCCTTGCGCGGGTCGTCAGTCATGGCGGTGCCATACCCGCCGGCCGCAGAGCCGGAACCGTTTGCGCGCGTTCGGGCGTGGGCATCTACGGCTGCCATGGCCGAGACAGCACAGAGTGGGCGCGTCCCGGAGGCCGCGGAAGGGCTGTGGATGGTGCTGGCGGCAAACCGGCCGACGGCTGCCGAGCACGCCGAGCGGATGATCGGGCTGGCCGGCCGGCTGGCCGACCATCTCGGCATCGAGGGCGACGAGCGTGGAGAGCTTCTGACCGCGGCCCGGTTCCACGACATCGGCGAGTGCTTCCTGCCCTCCGGCCTGGCCGAGCGGGCGGTCGCCTTCTCGGAGTCCGAGCGCGACGCCATGCGGAGCCACGCCGAGCTGGGCGCCGAGGCGCTGTCGGAGGCGGGCATGAACGTGCAGGTGGTGGACGCCGTGCGCGCCCATCACGAGCGCTGGGACGGCGGCGGATATCCGCTCGGGCTTCGCGGTGAGAGGATCCCGCGGGCGGCGCGCATCCTCCACGTCTGCGAGGCCTGGGATGCCATGCGCAGGCACCGGGTGTGGGCCGAGCTGATCACTACCGATGAGGCGCTGGAGGAGATCCAGACCTGCGCCGGGTCGCAGTTCGATCCCGAGGTGGCACGGGCGGCGGTGGACTGCTTCGCCGCCGACGCGACCTGACCGCGACTCAGGTCGCGGATCCCACCGGCGTCCCGGCGATCTCAGCTGCCAGCATCTCCAGCCGGCGCAGCCCCCGGGCGTTTCGGTGATGGACCAGCGGGTCGAGCAGCGCGGCGAACGGCTTCGCCATCCCGCCGGCGATGGTCTCCTCCATCCGTACCAGGCTGCCGCCCGCCGCCGGCGCGATCGTCAACGCGACCTGCGCTACCACCACCGGCCGGACGCGCGCCTCCATCTCGATCCGGGACGGCGGCTCGACCGCTGTGACCGTCGTCGTGTCGGTGAGGTGCACCGGGCCGACGCCCTGCTGGTGATGGAAGCTGCTGCCCGGCTCCGGCCAGCGTGGATCGGTCTCCGTCGAGGCCCTGGCGCCGACGACCCAGCCCGCGTAGCGGTCGGCATCTGCGAGAATCTCGAAGATTGCCTCCGGAGGAAACGGCATGAAGCGGATGTTTGCGGACATGACCCGATGAGATGCCCGGCCGCAAGGCCTGCCAAACCGGCCGGCTGTTTGTCGGCCGCCCCGGCCGGGGAATCGTCAGCCGATGGACGTTGACGCCGTCGTCATCGGGTCGGGCCCGAACGGCCTGGTCGCCGCCAACCTGCTCGCCGACCGAGGATGGGAGGTGGTGGTGGTGGAGGCCGCCGGCCAGCCGGGCGGCGCCGTGCGAACCGGCGAGATCACCGTGCCTGGCTACCGTCACGACCTGTTCTCGAGCTTCTATCCGCTGGCGGCGGCCTCCAGGGTGATCCGCGGCTTAGAGCTCGAGCAGTACGGGCTTCGCTGGCTGCGGGGGCCGCTCGTGCTGGCCCATCCGGCCGAGGACGGCAGCTGCCCGGTGCTGGGGACGCTCGAGGAGACGCTGGCGTCGCTCGATTCCGGCGACCGCGACGGCTGGATCCGGCTGACCCGGTTGTGGGACGAGGCGGGGGGAGCGTTCATGCAGGGGCTGACCGAGCCGTTCCCACCCCTTCGGGCGACGCTCCGCGGCGTCCGCCGGCTGGGTCTCTCGGAAACGCTCGACTTCGCCCGCTTCACAGCCCTGCCGCTGCGGCGGATGACGGAGGAGTTCGGGCTCGGCCCGCTGGCAGCCCGTTTGCTCGCCGGAAATGCCCTGCACGCCGACTTCGCGCCGGAGACGCCGGGCAGCGCGGTGTTCGGGTGGACGCTGGTCGGGCTGGCCCGGTCGGTCGGCTTCCCGGTGCCCGAGGGGGGCGCGGGTGCCCTCTCGGAGGCGATGATCCGCAGGCTGCGACGGCGCGGCGGGGTGGTGCTGTCGGGCAGACCGGTGGACGCGATCGAGGTGAAGGACGGCAGGGCGGCAGGGGTGCGCACAGAGGATGGCGATCGGATCCGCGCTCGCCGGGCCGTGCTGGCCGACGTCGGGGCGCCTCAGCTCTACCGCAGGCTGCTCGATCCCCGCCACGTACCGGCGTCCCTGCTCCGCCGGCTGGAGCGGTTCCAGTACGACTGGAGCACGGTCAAGGTCGACTGGGCGCTGAGCGCGCCGATCCCCTGGTCGGCAGCGGACGCCCGGCGGGCGCCGGTGATCCACGTGGCGGAGAGCATGGACGAGCTGACCCGCTCGGCCGCTATCGCGGCCACGCATGTGGTGCCCGCCGATCCCTTCCTGGTGATGGGCCAGTACTCCATGATCGACCCCACCCGCCAACCGCCGGGAGCCGAGACCGCCTGGGCGTACACCCACGTTCCCCAACAGATCGAGGGCGACGAGCGCGGCCGGCTGACCCGACGCTGGGACGAGGCGGACGAGCAGGCGATGGCGGAGCGGGTTGAGGAGCGGATCGAGCGTCTGGCGCCCGGTTTCCGGGCGCTGATCGTCGGCAGGCACGTGTTCACGCCGCGAACGATGGAGCTGGCCGACCGCAATCTGGTCGGCGGCGCCATCAACGGCGGCACGGCTCAGCTGCACCAGCAGCTGGTGTTTCGGCCGGCCGCAGGGCTGCGGCGGGCGGCGACGCCGGTACCCGGTCTGTACCTCGCCTCCGCCAGCGCGCATCCCGGCGGCGGAGTGCACGGCGCATGCGGGGCAAACGCGGCCCGTGCAGCACTTTCGCTGAGGGAACGGGGCCGGCGGCTGATCCATAGCCGGCGTTAGCCGGCGCTGCTCAGCGGGTAGCCCACCGGTGATCGTTCGACCAAAACCGGCCGGATCGATACGGCCGGCGGGCCACAGGGGAGGCATCATCATGCCCGATATCAGGAGTACTACGACCGATCCGGCGGAGGAACCGACCGTCGTTCGGACGACCGATCCACGCACCGGCGAGGTCGTCGAGAGCAACCGGGCCGTCGACCGCGACGCCGCCGACGCCGACGACAACGTGCGCGGGGACGTCGTCCCGGGCCGCACCACGGACGTCGATCTGCAGGAGCGGCGGTTCGGTGGGATCAAGTTCGGGGCCGCCTTCTTCGGCTGGCTCTCGGCGATGGGCCTGGCGGTGATCCTGGTCGCGCTGCTTGCGGCCGGCGGCGCCGCGCTGGCACTGAGCGACAACAACCCACGTGCCACCGGCGTCGACAACGCCGCGCCGATCACGATCGGGGCCGGCATCGCGCTGGTGGTGCTGCTCTTTATCGCGTACTTCGCCGGCGGCTACGTGGCCGGCCGGATGGCCCGGTTCAGCGGCGCCGGCAACGGGTTCGGCGTCTGGATCATCGGGGTGGTGGCCACCGCCGTCCTGGCTGCCGCCGGCGCCGTGTTCGGCTCGGAGTACAACGTCCTGGGCCGGCTCGATCTGCCCCACATCCCGATAGACGAGGGCTCGCTGACCACGGGCGGAGCGATAACGCTGGCCGCCGCGGCGCTGGGCACACTGGTCGCCGCGCTGCTCGGAGGCAAGGCCGGCGAGGCATACCACCGGCGCATCGATCGCGCCGGAGCGATCGGCTGGGACGCCGACACCGTCACCCGCTGAGGATGCAAATCCGGCTGCCCGGTGCTCCGGCGCCGGGCAGCCCCGGCTCCAGCGCTAGGCGATCAGGTCGCCGCGGCCGGCCACTCGCAGCACCCGTTCCACGTCGACCGACGGCCGGAGCGTGAACGACCACCCGTGCGCGGCGGCGAAGCGGGCGGCGCGGTTCAGGCCTGCGATGCCGGTCGAGTCCAGGTAGCGCACCGACCGGCAGTCGACCACCAGGCTGCGGATCGCCTGCTCCTCCCAGCGCTGCAGCTCCTGTTGAAGCTGGCCGCAGCTCGCGTAGAGCACCTCGCCGCTGCACTGGATCCGCAGCTCGCCGGCGCTCTCCTCACTGGTCACATCCAGAGCCAATCCTCCCATCACCTGAGCGCTTCCCCTTTCCGGCGATGTCTAAACAGACAGCGGCACAGTTTCTGCGAGTGCCCGCAGGGGTAGGTCCCGCGATGGGAAATGCATCATCCCACCACCTCATCGACGGGGACGACGAGGTTGCGCGGCGGCCCGGCGCCCGACCCCACGCCGGTGCGGCGCACCATCATCGAGTTCCCAACCCGCACGCTGGTCCGCGTGGTGGTCGCGCTGATCATCTTCGGGCTGGCCGTCAACCTGCTGGCCACGCTGCGGGACGTGGTCGTCTGGACGGCCACGGCTCTGTTCCTGGCCATCGCCCTCGACCCCGCGGTGTCGCGGCTGGAGCGGCGGATGGCGCGGCCGGCGGCGGTGCTGATCGTGTTCGGGCTGTTCGCGGTCGGCCTGCTGGTTGTGATCGGGGCGCTGATGATGCCGCTGGTCACCCAGCTGGACGAGATCTCCAAGCATGGCCCTGGAGATCTCGAGCGGCTCGCGCGCACCGGCCCACTGGCCGAGCTCGACCGCCGGTTCGACATCGTCGCCCAGGTCAAGTCGCACGCCGGTGCCGCCCCCGAGCTCGCCTTCGGCACGGCCGGGGCCGTCCTGAACGGTGTGCTGGCCGTGGTCACGGTGCTCTTCCTGACCCTGTTCCTGCTGCTCGACCTGCCCCGCATCTGCGAGCTCGCGCTGCGCCAGATGCGGCCCGAGACGCGCGAGCGGGCGACCGGGGTCGGCCGGGCCGTCCACCGCAGCGTCGGCGGCTACGTGGCCGGCAATCTGCTGATCTCGGTGGTCGCCTTCCTGGTCACCCTGGTTTCGCTGCTGGTGCTTTCGGTGCCCTATGCGATCGCCCTGGCCATGCTGCTGGCGGTGTTCGACCTGATCCCGCTGGTCGGCGCGACCATCGGTTCGGCGATTGTGATCCTCGCCACGCTGGCCACCACCGGCACCAGCGAGGCGCTGGTCATGCTGGCCGTGATCGTGGTCTACCAGCAGATCGAGAACCACCTGCTGCAGCCGCTGGTGTACGGGCGGACGGTGCAGCTGTCGCCGCTGGTGGCCATGCTGGCGGTGCTCAGCGGGGCCGCTCTGCTGGGACTTGTGGGCGCGCTCGTTGCCATCCCCATCGCGGGGGCGGCACAGGCGATCGGCAAGGAGCTGCTGGACGTTCGCGCGGCCCGCATCGAGGCCGAGACCGAGTCGCTGCGGGCGGTCGAGGTACAGTAGCCGGCGGCGGGTTTCTGGCCGTTTGGCCGGGGGTACCCGAATCGCGCATGGGCACCGAGGGACACCAGCAGCCGCGGCATTCGCGGTGGGTCAGCGAGTCGCTCCGCGGCATGTCCTTTGGCGACTATCGGGCGGTGGTCAGGGAGGTCTTCAAGCAGACCCAGAAGGATCACCTGCCCAACCTCGCCCAGGCGGTCGCCTACAACGCGTTCATCGCCATTCCGGCTGCCCTGCTGGTGGCGCTCAGCGCGTTCACCCTGGTCGCCGACGCTGGCACCGTGCAGAGCCTGCTCGACCGGCTGTCGGGCGTGCTGCCGCCCGAGGCGATCAGGCTGGTGGGAGACAGCCTGACCCGCCAGGTGAACAACAGCGAGAGCAGCGTGGTGGTGCTCGTGATCGGCGTCCTGGTCGCGCTGTGGGGCGTGTCGGGTGCGGTGACGACGCTGATCTGGGCGCTGAACACGGCCTTCGACCGTCAGGAGACCCGTGGATTCGTCCGCCTCCGGCTGACCTCGCTGGCGATCATCGTCGTCCTGATCACGGGGGTGGTGCTGGTCGGCGGCCTGCTCATCCTGGGCCCGGTGATCTCGGGCTGGGTGGGCAAGTCGCTGGGCGTCGAAGCGCTCACCGGCTGGCTGTGGTGGGTGGCGCAGTGGCCGATCCTGCTGGTCGGTCTGAGCGCCGCCTTCGCCGTCGTGCTGTGGATCGGCCCCGACACCGAGCATCCGAGGTTCGTGCTGGTCACGCCCGGCACCGCGGTGGCTGTCGTGATCTGGATTCTGGCCTCGGTGGGCTTTGCGATCTACTCCTCGACCTTCGCCTCCTACAACAAGGCCTGGGGCTCCCTGGCCGGGGTGATCGTGATGCTGACCTGGCTGTGGCTGTCGGCGCTGGCGCTGCTGCTGGGCGCCGAGGTGACGGCCGAGATCGAGAAGCGGGCGACCGGCGGGGCCGGCGCATCGGCGGCCGGCCAGGGTCAGTTTGCGCCCGGTGACGCTCGGGAACAGCGTGGTGACGCAAGGGATCCGGTACCAACAAGGGGGACACGATGAACGAAGGCACAGGGACAGGTGTCAAGGACAAGGCCAGGACGGCGGCCGCCGAGAGCGCCGAGAAGGCGCAGGAGATCGTTGGCGCCGGGGCCGGCAAGGCTCAGGACAAGGTCGCGGAGCAGGTCGATCGCAACGCCGCTCGTGTCGGCGGTCAGATCCGCTCGCTGGGCGAGGCGCTGAGTGACACCTCGCAGCGGCTGCGCAGCGACGGCAACGATGCGCCCGCGCAGGCGGCGGAGCGGATCGGCGCCCAGGTGCAGCGGCTGGGCGACCGCATCTCCCAGTCCACCGGCGACGAGCTGCTGCACGAGGTCGACACCTTCATTCGCCGCCAGCCGGCGGCCGCCGCGGCCATCGCCTTCGCCGCTGGCCTGGTGGCGGCCCGGGTGATCAAGGCCT
>Ga0207674_10001017_pt1 | contig 36653 bp, 30 predicted proteins | sample KBSCornC72_FD_184303 | JGI IMG/M metagenome (GOLD analysis project Ga0207674, IMG submission 184303) | Corn rhizosphere microbial communities from Kellogg Biological Station, Michigan, USA - KBS Corn C7-2 (SPAdes) (version 2) | ecosystem: Host-associated > Plants > Roots > Rhizosphere > Soil ... | reverse complement strand
GAGGATCGCGGCATCGACGAAATCTACATCGACTTGAGCGACCTCGCATGCGTGCCGTGCGAATCCGATGCGACGGGCGAAATCGGCATGACGGGCGCGATGGGCGGGACGGAGCACATGCGTGCGCTCGCACACTCGTCGTGCGAGGCCGATGCGATGCAAGCGACGGGCGCCACCGCGCACGTGCTTGCGCTCGCGCAGTCGATCAAGGACGCCGTGCGCAGGGCAACCGGGCTGTCGTGCTCGATCGGCATCGCGCGCAACAAGCTGCTCGCCAAGATCGCGTCGGACCTCGACAAGCCGGATGGTCTTACGCTGATCGGCGACGGCGACCTCGAGCGGCGCATCTGGCCGCTGCCCGCCCGCCGAATCAACGGCGTCGGACCCAAGACGGCGGCGCGGCTCGCAGCGCTTCACATCCACACGATCGGCGAACTCGCGCATGCCGATCCCGCGTTCCTGATCGACAACTTCGGGCGCGCTCAGGGCGAGTGGATGCACGCGGCGGCACATGGCCGCGACGAGCGACCCGTGGTCACATACAGCGAGCCGCAGTCGATCAGCCGCGAAACGACCTTCGAGCGCGACTTGTCGGCACGCGCCGACCGCGCACTGCTGTCGACGATCTTCGCCGAGCTCTGCGACGGCGTCGGCGACGACCTGCGCCGCAAGGGCTACGCGGGCCGCACCATCGGCATCAAGCTGCGCTACGACGATTTCCGCACGGTGACCCGCGACCGCACGATCGCCGACGCGACGCAGGACGCCGCCATGATCCGCCGCGTGGCGGCCGATTGCGTGAGACGCGTGCCGCTCGAGCGGCGCATCCGGCTGTTCGGCGTGCGCGTCGGCGGCCTCGTGCGCATCGAGACCCTGACGGCGAGCGCGCGCGAGCCGCAACCGGCGACCGCTTCCCTCTTCGATTATTGAGCTTCACGGCGTGTTCGCGCGAAAGACGCTCGGTTCCCGCTTCCGCGGGAACGACGGAGCGGGTTCGTCGCCCCCGCGAAGGCGGGGACCCGGTGGCGGGTCCGACCGAAAAGACGCTCGGTTCCCGCGTGCGCGGGAACGATGGACCGGGTTCGTCGTCCCCGCGAAGGCGGGGACCCAGTGACGGGTCCGACCGAAAAGACGCTCGGTTCCCGCATGCGCGGGAACGATGGACCGGGTTCGTCGTCCCCGCGAAGGCGGGGACCCAGTGACGCATTCGAGCGAAAGACGCTTCGTTCCCGCTTGCGCGGGAGCGACGAAGCTCAGCAAATAGCCACGGAGTTCCGTGACGCTCAGGAACGCCGGCGCCGCTTCGGCGCGCGAACCCGCGGGACCGGTTGCTCACCGCGGATCTCGTCTTCGAGCCACGCGCGAAACAGTGCGAGCTTCGGCGAGCCGGCGAGGCGCGGCGGATAGACGAGGTAGTAGCGGCGCGGCGCCGGGACGTCGATGTCGAACAGGCGCACCAGCAGGCCGTTGCGCACGTCGTTGCCGAGGAGCGAGCTCCGTGCAAGCGCGACGCCCTGCCCCTCGACGGCGGCCTGCAGCATCAGCGCCGAATCGTTGAAGATCGGGCCGCGCGACGGCTCGGCCCAGTCGAGTCCGACCGCCTCGAACCACGGCTTCCACCATTCGTCGTCGGAGCGCAGCAGCGTGTAGCGCGCAAGCTCCGCGGGCGCGCGTGGCAGCTTCGGCGCGAGGCGCGGGCTGCACACGGGGAAGTACGTGTCGCTCAGGATGTGCTCGGCATGCACGCCGGGCCAGCCGCCGAAGCCGTGGCGGATCGCGATGTCGGTGTCGTCGCGGCGAAAGTCGACGAGCCCGATGCTCGAGCGCACATCGAGATCGATATCCGGGTGGCGCGCGAGGAACTTGCCGAGGCGCGGCAGCAGCCAGCGGGCGGCGAACGACGGCGTGACGCTGACGCGCAGCTGCCGCGGATTGTTGCGCTCGCTGACCTCGCGCACCGCGTCGGCCACGTCAGCAAGCGCCGCGCGGACGCGCGTGGCGAGACGCTCGCCGTCATCGGTCATCCGGATGCCGCGGCCGGCGCGCTCGATCAGCGGCACGCCGACGATCGCTTCGAGCGCCTTGATCTGATGACTGATCGCGCCATGCGTGACGCTCAGCGCTTCGGCGGCCCGGGTGAGGCTACCGGTGCGCGCCGCGGCCTCGAGTGCCCGCAGTGCCTGCATCGGCGGAACGCGCGTGCTCATGTCGATCGCTGGATTGTGAATTCAATTCACACATTATACGAAAAACAATCGATTGTCCCCGCATCCTGCCGCTCCTAAACTTGCCGCATGTCCATTTTCGACCGGAAGTGCGTGATGAGAATAGAATTGGCATCATCGGCAGTGGTGGAAACGGTCGTCACGCTCGCGGCGGCGGCGATGATGACCCTGGCCGGCCTCGCAATGCTCGAAGACGTCGTGACTGCGCAGAACACGCCACCGACGCTCGTCACGCACGCGGTGGCGACGCCCGCATCGGGTTGATCTATTGCGCCTTGCATAATTGCGCGACGCAGGTTTCGTGGAGCTTCGTCGTCCCCGCGAAGGCGGGGATCCAGTGGCGCGTTCCAGCGAAAGACGCCGGTTCCCGCTTCCGCGGGAACGACGGTGCTTTGCAATTGTCATCGCGTTACGTGACCCTCGGTAAACTGTCCGGATGAAGCCGCGCATCGTCAAATGCCCGCAATGCAACGCGCCGGTCCCGTGGACACCCGAATCGAAGTGGCGGCCGTTCTGCTCGGAGCGCTGCAAGCTGATCGATCTCGGCGCCTGGGCGAGCGAGCGTTATCGCATCGAGACGCCCGACACACCGGACGGTTCGGGCCGCACGCCGGATCAGCGGGGAGAAGATCTGTAGCGGATCAGGCGGGCGGCCACGCGTGCCGGCGCATCGCGACACCGTGCGCGCCGTGCCGGATCGCCACGTCGATGTCGTCGCGCTCGAGCCCGCCCAGCGCATAGACCGGCACGTGGCTGCCCCGTGCCGAACTCGCGAACCCGTCCCAGCCAAGGGCCGTTGCACCCGGATGGGTCGGCGTCGCAAGCACCGGCGCCAATACGGCGAAATCGACGCCGAGTTGGGACGCGCGCAGCACGTCGGCGCGTGTGTGACAGGCGGCCGCGACGACAAGATCGTGCGGGCGCGTCGCGGCCACCGCAAGTGCTGCGGCCGTCCAGTGCACGCCCGCGCAACCGAGGCTTCGTGCGTCCGTGGCGCTGCCATTCCAGAGCACGCGCGCGCCGAAGCGGTCGGCAAGCGCAATCATGCGCACTGCGAACGCACGACGGCGCACTTCATCCCACGTCCGCTCGCGCACCTGCACCAGCCGCACACCGGTGGCGAGCGCACGCTCGGCACGCTCGAGAAACACCGCTTCGCCGCAGTCTTCGGCGCACGTGATCGCATAGATCGGCGGCAGGCGCAGCGCGGCCATCACGCGCGCATTCGCGGGCAGCAGCGGCGTGACATCGATCGCCGACGGATCCTGCCACGTGAATGCCTGTCCGTCGTGGCCGACGAATTCGCCTTCCCATTGGCGGACCCGGAAGAAATCGAGCTCGACGTGCGCATGCGGGTACACGAACTCCTGGACGAGCCACGGCGACGCGTCGCGCACCGTGATGCCGAGCTCCTCGTGCAGCTCGCGCGCCAGCGCCGCTTCGGCCGACTCGCCCGGCTCGAGCTTGCCGCCGGGAAACTCCCAATAGCCTTCGTACGCCTTGCCCGCGGGGCGCTGCGCCAGAAGCACGTGGCCATCGGCGCGCTCGATGACGCCGGCGGCAACCTTGACGAGATGACCTCCGTCCGCTGCTGCCGCGGACGCCGCTGCGTCCCGCTTCACGTGCTGCTTGCTTGCAGCCCGAGCCCGCCCGCCCAATGGCGCGCGAACTGCCACGCAACGCGGCCGCTGCGCGAGCCGCGCTGCAACGCGAACTGCAGCGCTTCGCGCATGCGTGCTTCGGCATCGCCTGCGGTCGAAGGCTCGGCCACGCCGAAATGCGCGAGCCAGCGGTCGACGGCGGCGAGGTAGTCGTCCTGCACGAACGGATAGAACGAGACCCACAGGCCGAAGCGCTCGGACAGCGAGATCTTCTCCTCGACCGACTCGCCGGGATGCACCTCTTCGCCGACATGGCGTGTCTCGAGGTTCTCGGCAAAATACTCCGGCAGCAGGTGGCGCCGGTTCGACGTCGCGTAGATGAGCACGTTGCTCGAAGCACCGGCGATCGACCCATCGAGCATCACCTTCAGCGCCTTGTAACCGGCCTCGCCGGCATCGAACGTGAGATCGTCGCAGAAGACTACGTAGCGATAGGGCTCTGCCGCAATGCGCTCGGCGATGTCGGGCAGATCGACGAGGTCGGCCTTGTCGACTTCGACAAGTCGCAAGCCCCTTGCGGCGTAACGCGCGAGCATCGCCTTGACGAGCGACGACTTGCCGGTGCCGCGCGAGCCGGTGAGGAGCACGTTGTTCGCCGGCAGTCCGGCGACGAACTGGCGCGTGTTGCGGTCGATCGCGTCCTTCTGCGCATCGATGGCGACGAGATCGTCGAGTGCGATCGCATGCGGATGGCGCACCGACTGCAGGAAACCCCGGCCGTTGCGCTTGCGCCAGCGCGCCGCCGTGATGCTCGACCAGTCGGGGTCGGGCTCGACGGGCGGGAACAGCGCCTCGACGCGCGCGAGCAGCGATTCGGCGCGCGCAAGCAGCGGCTTCAGCTCGTCGTTCATCGCTCAACCAGTCACGAGCGGTAGTCGGCGTTGATCGAAACGTATTCGTGCGACAGATCGCACGTCCAGACGGTGGCGCGCGCATCGCCGCGACCGAGCTCGACGCGCACCGTGATCTCGGCCTGCTTCATCACGCGCTGGCCCTGGGCCTCGGTGTAGCTCGCCGCGCGGCCGCCATGCCCGACGACCAGCACGTCGTCGAGCCAGAACGACACGCGTGCGGGGTCGAGGTCGGGCGATGCCGCATTGCCGATCGCGCACACGATGCGGCCGAGATTGGGATCGGAGGCGAAGAACGCCGTCTTGACGAGCGGCGAATGTGCAATCGCGAACGCGATGCGGCGGCATTCGTCGACGTTCGCACCGCCCTCGACGCGGATCGCGATGAATTTCGTCGCGCCCTCGCCGTCGCGCACGATCGCCTGCGCGAGCTCGACCGCGACTTCCTCGATGGCGCGGTGAATGAGCGGGATGCGCCGATCGGTCGCGTCGACGAGCGGGGCGACACCCGCCTTGCCGCTGGCCGCCACGACGAAGCTGTCGTTCGTCGAGGTGTCGCCGTCGATCGTAATGCCGTTGAACGAGACGCCGGCGATCTCGCGCGTCATCGCGTCGAGCAACGCCGCGCCGATCGGCGCGTCGGTCGCGACGAAGGCGAGCATCGTCGCCATGTCGGGATGGATCATGCCGGCGCCCTTCGCGATGCCGGTCACCGTCACGTCGACGCCGTCGATCGCCACGCGCCGTGAAGCGCCCTTCGGCACCGTATCGGTCGTCATGATCGCCTGGGCGGCGCCGAACCACCCGCCGGGAGATGCATTTGCACGCGCGGCCGGCAATGCAGCGATGATTCGCTCGACGGGCAGCGGCTCCATGATCACGCCCGTCGAATACGCGAGAACCTGCTCCGAAGCGCATTGGGCGAGGCGCGCGGCCGCGTCGCAGGTATCCCGGGTTGCGGCGACGCCGGCGTCGCCCGTACCCGCATTCGCATTGCCGGCATTGATGACCAGCGCGCGAAAGTCGAGCCGGCGCTGTCGTTGCGCCTGCAGGTGCTCGCGGGAGACGGCGACGGGCGCCGCGCAAAAGCGGTTCTGAGTGAACACGCCGGCAGCCACGGTGCCGGGTTCGGCGACGACGAGCACGACGTCGTCGCGGTTCCAGGTCTTGATCTTCGCCGCCGCGGTGCCGAGCGCGATGCCCGGCACCGGCAACAGCGAATCAGCGGTGGGCGGCGTGACGTTGACCGGCATGGGTTGCCTTCGAGGCCAGCGCCTACCCCGAAATCAGCCAAGCCGACCGTGGCAGTGCTTGTACTTCCTGCCCGATCCGCACGGACACGGATCGTTGCGACCGACTTTGTCGCCGGCGCGCACGAACGGCGGTGCAACGGCCACCGCCGTGTCGCCGCCGTCGCCGTTGGGTGCGAGCGCCTGCTCGTAATCGGCGTGCTGGTACTGCACGTTGCTGACCGCCGGTTCCGGCTCGACCGCCTGCACGTCGGCTTCGGAACGCACCTGCACCGTCAGCACGACGCGCACGACATCCTGCTTGATGCGATCGAGCATGTCGGAAAACAGCTCGAACGCCTCGCGCTTGTATTCCTGCTTCGGGTTCTTCTGCGCGTAGCCGCGCAGGTGGATGCCCTGCCGCAGATGGTCGAGCGATGCGAGGTGCTCGCGCCAGTGATGGTCGAGCGTCTGCAGCATGAGGCTGCGCTCGAACTGGCGCATGAGCTCGACGCCGACCGCCGCCTCCTTGCCGCGCCACGCGTCGTCCGCGAGCTTCTCGATGCGCTCGCGCAGCGCGGCGTCGTCGAGCTCGGGCTCGGCCTTCAGCCACTCGCGCACCGGTGCGGCGAGCTGGTATTCGGAGCCGAGCGTCGATTCGAGAGCCGGGATGTCCCATTGCTCCTCGACCGACTCCGGCGGGATGTGGCGCTTGAACGTCGCGTCGATCTCGCCGCGAATCATGCTGGCGATCGTGTCGGCGACTTCGTCGCTTTCGAGCAGCTCGTTGCGCTGCTGGTAGATCACGCGCCGCTGATCGTTCGCGACGTCGTCGTATTCGAGAAGCTGCTTGCGGATGTCGAAATTGCGCGACTCGACGCGGTTCTGCGCCTTGGCGATCGAGCGGTTGACGATCGAGTGCTCGATCGGCTCGCCTTCCGGCATCTTGAGCCGCTGCATGATGCCGGACAGACGCTCGCCGCCGAAGATGCGCAACAGCGGATCCTCGAGCGACAGGTAGAACCGCGACGAGCCCGGGTCACCCTGGCGTCCGGAACGGCCGCGAAGCTGGTTGTCGATGCGCCGCGACTCGTGCCGCTCGGTGCCGACGATATGCAGGCCGCCGGCCTTGATCACCGCGTCGTGTCGCGCCTGCCATTCGCCACGCAGCGTGCTGATCTGATGTTCCTTGTCGGCGGGTTCGAGCGTCGCATCCTCGCGCAGCTTGAGCAGGTGCGGCTCGATCGTGCCGCCGAGCACGATGTCGGTGCCGCGGCCGGCCATGTTCGTCGCGATGGTGATCACGCCGGGACGGCCCGCCTGCGCGACGATCTCGGCTTCGCGCTCGTGCTGCTTCGCGTTCAGCACCTGGTGCGGGAGCCGCTCCTTGTCGAGGTGCATCGACAGCATCTCGGAGTTCTCGATCGACGTCGTCCCGACGAGCACCGGCTGCCCGCGCTCGTGGCAATCCTTGACGTCGGCGACGATGGCCGTGACCTTTTCGGCCAGCGTGCGGAAGACGAGATCGTTCTCGTCCTTGCGCACCATCGGCATATGCGTCGGGATCACCATCGTCTCGAGGTGGTAGATCTGCTGGAACTCGAACGCCTCGGTGTCGGCGGTGCCCGTCATGCCGGCGAGCTTCGCGTACATGCGGAAGTAGTTCTGGAACGTGATCGACGCGAGCGTCTGGTTCTCGCGCTGGATCGGCACGCCCTCCTTCGCCTCGACCGCCTGGTGCAGGCCGTCGGACCAGCGCCTGCCCGACATCAGCCGGCCGGTGAACTCGTCGACGATGATCACCTCGCCGTTCTGCACGACGTAGTGCTGGTCGCGATGGAACAGCGCGTGTGCGCGCAACGCCGCGTACAGGTGATGCACGAGCGAGATGTTCTGCGCGTCGTAGAGGCTGGTCCCTGGCGCGGTGAGCCCCGCCGACGCGAGCAGCTGCTCCGCCTTCTCGTGCCCTTCTTCCGACAGCAGGACCTGGTGGCCCTTCTCGTCGACCCAGTAATCACCCGGTCCTTTTTCCTCCTGCTGGCGCGTGAGCTTCGGCGGCAGCTCGTTCAGCTTGTAATAGATGTCGACGTTGTCGTCGGATTGACCCGAGATGATGAGCGGCGTGCGCGCCTCGTCGATCAGGATCGAATCGACCTCGTCGACGATCGCGTAGTTGAGCCCGCGCTGCACGCGCTCGCTCGTGGCGAACACCATGTTGTCGCGCAGGTAGTCGAAGCCGAATTCGTTGTTGGTGCCGTACGTGATGTCGGCGGCGTACGCGACCTGCTTGTCCGGGTGCGACATCTGCGACAGATTGACGCCGACCGTCAGCCCGAGGAAGCGATAGATGCGCCCCATCCAGTCGGCGTCGCGCTGCGCGAGGTAGTCGTTGACCGTGACCACGTGCACGCCCTTGCCCGACAGCGCATTCAGGTAGGCGGGCAGCGTGGCGACGAGGGTCTTGCCTTCCCCCGTGCGCATTTCCGCGATCTTGCCGTTGTGCAGTGCAATGCCGCCGATGAGCTGCACGTCGAAGTGACGCATGTTGAGCGTGCGCTTGCCCGCTTCGCGAACGACCGCGAACGCCTCGGGCAGCACCTCGTCGAGCGTGGCGCCTTCGGCGACGCGCGCCTTCAGCTCTTTCGTCTTCTCGCGCAGCGCATCGTCCGGAAGGGCGGAAATGGCCGGCTCGAGGGCGTTGATTTCACGCACCTGCTGCGCATACTGCTTCAGGAGCCGTTCATTGCGGCTGCCGAAAATACGGGTGAGGATATTGATCATCGCGGAGAGGGAAGCTTGGCGCCGGACGGGCAAAAAGCAAGGGGTGAGGACCGCCTCACCCCTCGTATGGCCGCCGGTTCCGGATCGGGAAGCGTCAGCGCGTGGCTTGCAGGAATCGCGCCGGACAGCACGACGCGTCCTTCGACCGCACGCCGGTCGCAGCAAAACGCGCCACGACCGCGACGGGGCTTGCGCGTACGACCCATCTGGCCACCTGCATGTTCAATCGCGACACGGGCGACCGCGTATTGGCATGGTCGATCGGCGCGCATTTTATCATAGGCGGTCGCTTTTCCCTGTCCGAGCGCCCGCCGCGTGACCCGCAAGACGCCACACCAGACGCTCGCCCGCGTGCTCGATACGGATGCGACGATCGCCGCATGGACCGCGCGCCAGCGGGAAGAGGCGGCGCTGACCGCCCTCGTGCGCCGCCTGCTGCCGCGGCCGATCGCCGAACGCGTCCGCGTAACGGACGCCCGCAACGGCGTGCTGGAGCTCGCGGCGACGGCCGGCGCCATCGCCGCCGCCGTACGGCAGCGGGCACCCGATCTGCGGGCGGCGCTCGGCCGCGAGGGCCGTGCGTTCGCCGAAGTGCGGGTGCGCGTGCAGGTGACCGGATCGGCGATCGTGCGCGACAAGGCCGCGGCGCGCGCATGGGACAGCCGCGCGGCGGCTCCGCTGTTCGATCTCGCCGATCGCCTGCCCGAGGGCCCGTTGCAGCAGGCGCTGCGCCGCTGGTCGCGCCGTGCGCGCGGGCGTTGAGCGCGCCAGCCACCGTTCCGTCATCACTCGCCCTCGTAGAGGCGCTCGACGAGAATGACGACGACGGTCATCAGCGGGGTCGCGAGGATCGCGCCGAGAAATCCGAACAGCAGCGCGAAGACGACGACCGACAGCACCGCGAGCGCCGCCGGCAGCGCAACCGCCCAACGCTGGATCAGCGGCTGCAGCACATAGCGAAGTGCTGGATGCCGAAACAAAGCAACCCGGCTCCGACTCACATTGCCGCCGTTGGGGATGCTCGCGTTGCGGCGATAATGCGACATCGACGCCCGGTCGGCTGGCGCGTCGACGCTTCCATGGGATTCACCCGATGAATCGCAATGCGCCGTGCCCGTGTGGCAGCGGCAGAAGATTCAAGCACTGCTGCGGACAGGACGGCATTCGCGCCGAGGCCGTCACGCCGGCGCGCGACCGCGCGCTTGCGGCGCATCGTGCCGGTGAGCTGGGCAAAGCCGAATCGCTCTACCGGCTTGCGCTCGACGACAATCCGGCCGACGTCGATGCGCTGCACATGCTCGGAATCGTCCAGTTCGAGCGCATGCGCTACCGCGAGGCACTGCAGCTCCTCTGGGATGCGGCCGAGCGCACCGGCTGGGCAATCGCGCCGGTCCGCCACAACCTGGGGCTCGTGCTCGGCAAGCTGCTGACGCGCGAAGCGAACGTGCAACAGGCCGACCTCCTCGCGACCTCGATCGCCCGCGCGGGGCGCGAGCGGCATGCCGAGACGTCGCCGCGGGTGAGCGTCGTGCTGCCGGCTTTCAACCACGCGGCCTACGTCGCCGACGCGCTCGCCTCGGTCGCGGCGCAGACGTACGCGAACCTCGAGCTCGTCGTCGTCGACGACGGCTCGAGCGATGCCACGCCGGCGGTGATCGCCGAATGTCTCGCGTCGTTTCCGCGGCCGTCGCGCTTCATCCGCCGCGAAAATCGCGGCGCGCCGGCGACGCTCAACGAAGCGGCCGCGCTGGCGAGTGGACACTATCTTGCTTTCCTCAACTCCGACGACGCGTATGCGCCGGAGCGCATCGCGGCACTTGTCGATGCGATCGCCCGGCGCGGTCAGGCGTGGGGGTTCTCGCTCGTCACGCATGCGCTCCCAGGCGAGCCGGCGCGTACCGCCGCGGCGCCCGATATCCTGCAGAAGCAGCGCAATTTCCTGGGCACGCAGCCGGCGAGCTTCACGCTCGTCGAATTCAACGTCGCGGTGTCGAGCGGCAATTTGTTCGTCGAGCGCGAATTCTTCCGCTCGCTCGGCGGTTTTCGCGACTATCGGTACAACCACGACTGGGATTTCTGCCTGCGCGCTGCAGCGCTCGCCGAGCCGGTCGTCGTCGAGCAGCCGCTCTATCATTACCGGCGGCACGCAGCCAATACGATCGCCGAATCGAAGCTGCGCGCAACGCAGGACGCCGACTCGGTGTTCGCCGATTTCGTCGCCGCCGCCCTTCGCGGCGAGCCGGGCGCGCGCAACGATCTCGGCCCCTGGTGGCCCGCCAACCGCACGCTGCTGCTCCGCCAGCTGCTGCGCAACGGCCAGGGCGCGCTCGTTCCCGTCGCCGTGCTGCGCGCGCTCGCCGACACGTGGCGCAATGCGCCGGTGCCCGCCGAACGCACGGCCGCCGCGCAGCCGGTCGCGGCCGCACAGCGCAAGAGCGCCCTCGTCGTGCTCGGCATGCATCGCAGCGGCACGTCGGCGGTCGCGCGCGTGTTGAACCTGTGCGGCGCATTCCTGCCCGCCAAGGTCAAGCCGCCGAAGGTCGGCGTCAATCCGAAGGGCTTCTGGGAGCCCGAAGCCGTGCTCGATCTCGACGTGCGGCTGATGCGTCAACTCGGCGGCGACTGGAGTCACGTCGACTTCGCGCTGCCCGAAACCGGTGCCGTCGTCGACGAGTTCCTGGCCGATGCCGGCGCATTGCTGGCGTCGGAATACGAGGACCACACGCTGATCGCGATCAAGGATCCGCGCATCTGCGTGCTCGCGCCGCTATGGCATCGCGCACTCGAAGCCGCCGGCTATCGCCCGGTGTATGTCGTTCCGGTGCGCAACCCGCTCGAAGTCGCGCAATCGCTGCAGGCGCGCGGCGACATGTCGATCGACGAAGGTCTCGCGCTGTGGCGCGCGTACATGGAGCGCGTCGTCGCGTTCACCCGTGAGCGCGCCGACGTCGTGTTCATCCGCTACGCCGAACTGCTCGACGACTGGCAGGCGGTCGTCCAGCGGATCGCGCAGCGGCTCGACGTGCCCCTCGATATGCAACGCCACGCCGGTGAGGTGCAGCGTTTTCTCGACAAGGACCTGCGCAACCAGGCGGCCGACGAACACGCGCTCGACCGGCTATTGACCGGGACGCGGGGCGAGGCGATCCGCGCGCTGGATCGCATGTGCGTCGCACGCTGCGAGCGCGATGCGTCGGCGACGGCGCAGGCGCAGCCAGACCGCGACATCGGGCGCGACGCGCTTCGCGCTGCCGGACCGGGCGACAGCGCGTGCTTCGTGCTGTGCATCGAGAACAACGGCATTTGCGAGCAGGCGCTGCTGCTGTGCCGGAGCATCCGCGAGTTTGCCGGGCGCTTTCGCGATGCGCCGATCCTCGCGTACGCGCCGCGCCCCGGGCTCGGCGTCGGCCCTTCGGTGCGCAAGGCGCTCGCCGAGCTCGGCGTCGAGTACATCGACGCGCCGCTCAACACGACATGCCACGAATACGCGCCGGCGAACCGGGTATTCGCGGGCGCCCACGCCGAGCGCCACGCCGATGCCGACTTCCTGATCGTTTGCGACAGCGACACGGTGTGGCTCGGCGAGCCGGAGTTGCCCGCCGATGCCGACGCCGGCGTGCGTGCCGTCGATTCGAAAGGCAGCGCAAGCGGCGGCCCCGGTGATCGTTTTGACGCGTACTGGGCGGCGCTCGCGCAACGGGCGGGCATCTCGCTCGACCGCTTGCCCTATCTGCGCTCGACGATCGGCAACGAGCGCATCCGTGCGTCGTACAACGCGGGCTTCACGATCGCGCGCCGGCGCCTCGGCATGCTGACGCGCTGCGCCGAGCTCTTCGCCGCGTCGCGCGATGCGGGACTTCGTCCGTATCGCGACAGCGGCCTCGACATCGTCGCGTCGACGGGGCGCGTCGGGCGCGAGGGAAGCGAATACTGGGGCTCGAGCCAGGCGGCCCTCACCCTCGCCATCTGGGCCACGACCGATCGCGTGACGCTCTACCCCGATTGCTACAACGTTCCGCTGCACCTGATCGCATCGGAAGGCGAGATCGACCCGCGCTGGCTCGCGCGCCCTCCGGTGCATCTGCACTATCACTGGATGTTCGACGAACGCCACCACGAGAATGGCATGGAGCTGCTTGCACGGCTCGGCGTTCCCGCCGATCGGCGTGCATGGCTGCTCGAACGCACGCCCTTTCGCGCCCAGGCAGTGAGCGAGGCCGACGCCCTTACGAACCGGGCGACGCCGCGCGCGCTCACGCCGCGATGATGCCGAGGCGGCGCAGTTGCTCGATGATCCGCTCGACGGCTGCGGCCGGATCGCCGGCCGCTCCATCGATCGTCAACTCGGCGTTTTCCGGCGGCTCGTAGGGCGAGTCGATGCCGGTGAAGTTCACGAGCTCGCCGCGGCGAGCCTTGCGATAGAGGCCCTTGGGGTCGCGTCGTTCGGCCACCGCCAGCGGCGTGTCGACGAAGATCTCGAGAAAGTCGCCGTCGGGCAGCAGCCCGCGGGCCATCCTTCGCTCGTTGCGGAACGGCGAGATGAACGCGGTGATGACGATCAGGCCCGCGTCGGCCATCAGCGCGGCCACCTCGGCGACACGACGAATGTTCTCGACGCGATCCTCGGCGGTGAAACCGAGATCCTTGTTGAGACCCTTGCGCACGTTGTCTCCGTCGAGCAGATACGTGTGCCTTCCGAGCGCGTGCAGCCGGCCTTCGAGCAGATTCGCGATCGTTGACTTCCCCGCACCCGACAAGCCGGTGAACCACAGCACACAAGGCCGCTGCGACTTGAGCGAGGCCCGGGCCGTGCGATCGATGTCGACCGGCTGCCAGTGAATGTTCTGCGAGCGACGCAGCGCAAAACGCAACCTTCCCGCACCGACGGGGTCGCCGGTCAGCGGATCGACCAGCACGAAGCGCGCGTTACCGTGACCCGCCGTGAACGCGATCGGCTGCCCGAGCGTGAGATCACCGACGCCGACTTCGCCGTGCTCGAGCCTGTCCGCCGCCACATGCTCGAGCGAGTCGAGGCCGATCCGGTATTTGAGCGGCGCAATCGTCGCATTCACGCTCGTCGTCGCAGTTCGCATCACGTACCGGCGCCCGCGCAACAGCGGCGCATCGCCGAACCAGGCAATCGACGCCTCGAACTGGTCGGCGTCGGGACTCGGCGTAGTCGTCGCGCCGAACGGGGACTCGGCCGCTTCGTCGCCGGGGCCGCTCTCGAGATGCGCGACCAGCGAAGGTCCGGCATACCAGTGCATCGCCGTAGCGTTTTCGGTGACGTTGTCACCGTGCAGCGCCGACAGGGGAATGGCGGCAACGCGCGCAAGCCCGAGCTCGTGCGCGAGCGCCTGGTAGACGGTCTCGATCGCAGCGAACGCCGATTGCGAATTGCCGACGAGGTCCATCTTGTTGATTGCGAGCACCACGCGCGGCACGCAAAGCAGCATCGCGACGAAGTTGCATCGGTGCGCCGGGGCGAGCAAGGCGCTGCGTGCGTCGACGACGACGATGCCCACGTCGGCCGCCGCCGCTTGATCGACCATGCGCGCCGCGTCGCGGCGTTGCGCCGGCATGTCGACGACGACGAACCGCATTCGCGATGCCGCGAGCGCGGGCGGGCACCGGATCGCAACGGCGGGCTCGCGCGCGGCGGCGAGCCGCGCGAGCAGCGTCCGCTTCCCCTGGTGCGCGCCGCCGCACAGCAGCACCTGCAACGGCGCCCGCCTGGCGTGCAGTGTGCGCGCGCTCGTCATGATGCCCGTTACAGCAACGGCCCGAGCATCGGCGCGAGCAGCCGTTCGGCCGCGAACCAGAGCAGGATCGCGAGCAGCAGCAGCACGGTGAACTTGAGCGTGAGGCCGATGAAGCGCAGATAGCGCGGATCGCGCTTGACGAGCCAGAGCAGCACGGCCGCACCGACGGCAGCGAGTGCCGCGAACAGCAGCAGGCGAACGATGATCATCCCGCCGCGCCCGCGGTTTCGCCCGTGCCGTGCGCTCGGGGGCGCGGATGAGCGTCGCCGAGCGGTCCTTCGGCGCTCGAGCTCAAGCGGCGCCGATGGCTGCCCAGTCCTGGAACGCGGACGGCAGTTCGTCGCCGGCATCGAACGAGACGATCTCCCAGGCGTCGGTCCGCGCGAGGAGCGCGCGGGCGAGCGCGTTGTTGAGCGCATGGCCCGGCTTGAACGCCGTGTACTGTCCGATCAGCGGACGCCCGAGGAGGTAAAGATCGCCGATCGCATCGAGCACCTTGTGCTTGACGAACTCGTTGTCGTAGCGCAGCCCCTCGCTGTTCAGCACGCGCGTCTCGTCGAGGACGATCGCATTGTGCAGGCTGCCGCCGAGTGCGAGGCCGGCGGCGCGCATCGCTTCGACGTCCTGCATGAACGCGAACGTGCGTGCGCGCGCGACTTCCTTGACGTACGAATGCTCGGCGAAGTCGACGACCACGTGGCGGCTCTCGGTGCCGAACACCGGGTGCGGAAAATCGATCGTGAAGTCGATCTTGAAGCCGGCGAACGGATCGAAGCGTGCCCACTTGTCGCCGTCGCGCATCTCGACGGGTGCACGCACGCGCAGGTACTGCTTGGCGGCGCTCTGCTCGACGATGCCGGCGGATTGCAGCAGGAACACGAACGGACCGGCGCTGCCGTCCATGATCGGCAACTCGGGCCCCGCGACGTCGACGTGCAGGTTGTCGATGCCGAGGCCCGCCAGCGCCGACATCAGGTGCTCGACCGTGGAGATCGATGCGCCGTCGAGGCCCAGCGTCGACGAGAGCCGCGTGTCGCCGACGTTGGCTGCATGGGCTGGAATGGCGACCGGCTGCGGCAGGTCGACACGATGGAACACGATGCCGGTGTCACCGGGTGCCGGCCGCAGCGTCAGCTCGACGCGTGCGCCGGTGTGAAGGCCCACGCCCGTCGTGCGAATCGTCGTCTTCAGCGTCCGCTGTCGCAGCATGGTTGCGAGAGAATGAGGACGGGCACGCGCATCGGCGCGCGACCGTGCACTTGATCGACCGATCATTTTAGCATCCGGGCGCTCCCTGAACTGCGGGGCGCATCCCTCTCCCCGCCGCGGGGGAGAGGGAACGCGGTTGCATCAATCCGCCTGCTTGCGCAGGAAGGCCGGGATCTCCGACGGATCGAACGCCGGCGACGGCACGCTTGCCGCATGCCGGCCGCGGCGAACGACCGCCGGCTGGTCCAGCTTGTCGTAGTCGATCGTTTCGACGCGCATCCCGACGTTGTCGGTTCCCGTGCGCTCGACGACGGTCTCCAGCACCTCGAGCTTCGGCGGCCGCCGCGTCGCCACCACCGCGCCACCGAGGCCGGTCGCGATCATCGTGACCCGCAGCCGATCCTCCATCGCCTCGTCGAGCACCGTGCCGACGATCACCATCGCGTCTTCCGCGGTGAATTCCTTGATGGTGTTCATCACCTCGTGATACTCCTTCATCTTGAGCCCCGCGGACGCGGTGACGTTGACGAGCACGCCGCGCGCACCGGCGAGGTTCACATCCTCGAGGAGCGGACTCTTCACCGCCTGCTGCGCGGCGCTGCGCGCACGATCGGCGCCCGACGCGGTGGCCGAGCCCATCATCGCCATGCCGACTTCACTCATCACCGTGCGCACGTCGGCGAAGTCGACGTTGACGAGGCCCGGATTGTTGATCACTTCGGCGATGCCCGACACGGCGCCGTGCAGCACGTCGTTTGCCGCTGCGAATGCATCGAGCATCGACACATCCTCGCCGAGCACTTCCATCAGCTTGTCGTTCGGGATGACGATCAGCGAGTCCACCTTCTTCGTGAGCTCCTCGATCCCGGCCGATGCGACACGCTGGCGCTTGCCCTCGAACTTGAACGGGCGTGTCACGACGGCCACCGTCAGGATGCCGAGGCTCTTCGCGATGTCGGCGATCACCGGAGCAGCACCGGTGCCGGTCCCGCCGCCCATGCCCGCCGTGATGAACAGCATGTCGGCGCCCTCGATCATGCCTGCGATGCGGTCGCGATCCTCCATCGCCGCGTCGCGCCCGATCTCCGGTCGCGCACCGGCGCCCAACCCGCGGGTCAGCGTCGAGCCGAGCTGCAACTGCGTGCGCGCCGTCGAGCGCTTGAGCGCCTGCGCATCGGTGTTGGCGCACATGAAGTCCACGCCCGAAAGCCCGCGCGTGATCATGTGCTCGACCGCGTTGCCGCCGCAGCCGCCGACACCGATGACCTTGATGATCGCGCCTTCGTCCGGCGCTTCCTCGATGATTTCGAACATGGTGTTTCCTTTCGCCTGTCTGGATTTCAGGTATCGGGGATCAGGTATCAGGTATCAGCTGGCCGAAGCCAATTGACACTTGACGCCGCGTTCCCCTGTCGTTTGCTTCATGGATTGCCGTTCCCCGTTCGCGCTGCCATTTCCACTCTCGTTGTGCCTTGCCTGATCCCTGATCCCTGATCCGTTCTCAAAAATTCGCGGTGAACCACTGCCGCATCCGTTCCGCGATGCCGCCGATGCCCGCCACCTGCGCACGCGCCGCCTGCCCGCGCAGGAACTGCTCGCGTCCCTCGAGCAGCAGCCCGACGGCCGTCGCATAGCGCGGGCTGCGCACCACATCGGCCAGACCGCCCGCGTATGTCGGCACGCCGATGCGCACGGGCAGGTGAAACAGCTCCTCGCCGAGCTCCGTCATCCCCTGCAGCAGCGCCGAGCCGCCGGTCAGCACGATGCCCGACGACAACAGCTCCTCGAAACCCGAGCGGCGCAGCTCCGCCTGCACCAGTGAATAAAGCTCTTCGATGCGCGGCTCGATCACCTCGGCCAGCATCGGCTTGCTGAGCTTTCGCGGACCGCGATCGCCGACGCCCGGCACCTCGATGATTTCGTTCTTGTCGGCGAGCTGGCGCAGCGCGCAGCCGTGGCGGACCTTGAGCTCCTCGGCCTCCTTCGTCGGCGTGCGCAGCGTCATGGCGATGTCGTTCGTCACCTGGTCGCCGGCGATCGGAATGACTGCCGTGTGGCGGATCGCGCCGCCGGCGAACACGGCGATGTCGGTGGTCCCGCCGCCGATGTCCATCAGGCACACGCCGAGATCCTTCTCGTCGTCGTTCAGCACGGCCTTCGCCGAGGCGAGCGGCTGCAGCATGATGTCGCGCACCTCGAGCCCGCAGCGGCGCACGCACTTAGTGATGTTCTCGACGGCCGAGACGGCGCCGGTGACGATGTGCACCTTCACCTCGAGCCGGACGCCGCTCATGCCGAGCGGCTCGCGCACGTCCTCCTGGCCGTCGATGATGAATTCCTGCGGCAGGATGTGCAGCACCTGCTGGTCGTTGGGAATGGCGATCGCCTTCGCGGTTTCGACGACGCGGTCGATGTCGGCCTGCGTGACCTCCTTCTCCTTGATCGCGACCATCCCGCTCGAGTTGAGGCTGCGGATATGGCTGCCGGCGATGCCGGTGACGACTTCGCTGATCCGGCAATCGGCCATCAGCTCCGCTTCCTCGAGCACGCGCTGGATCGACGCCATCGTCGCCTCGATGTTGACGACGACGCCTTTCTTGAGACCGCGCGAAGGCTGCGTGCCGAGGCCGATGATGTTGAGCCCGCCGTCGGCGAGCACCTCGGCGACGATCGCGACGATCTTCGAGGTGCCGATGTCGAGGCCGACGATCAGGTTGGTGTTGTCTTTCACGTTTCCCCTTGACTGCGTCCCGGTGAGGTCCTGCGGCGACGGCGAAGACACGCCACGCGATTGCGGCGCGACACCATCGAGGCTGTGCAACGGCTCATGACGCCTTGCGCCCCGGCTTTTCGCGGAAGCCCGGCATCCGTGCGGCGAAGCCGTTGCGATAACGAAGGTCGACGCGATCGACATGCGTGCCCGCATGCGCGAGCACGCCCATCGTGCGCGCGTAGATCGCGACAAAGCGTGCAAGGCGCCCCGCGACATCGTCACGGCCGACGTCGAGCGTGAGCGCGCCCGCATCGTCGGCGGCGTGGATTTGCCAGCCGCCCCGTGCCGACAGATCGAGCCCGGTCATCTGCAGTGCGAGGGGCGCGAGCAGCGCGGCCCACTCGCGATAGCGCGCGGTCATCAGCGCCGCCTGCCCGTCGGGACCGTGGAACTGCGGCAGGTCGCCGGCGTAGCTCGCGACGAACACCTCCCCGTTCGCATCGACCAGCGCGTTGTCGTTCCAGCGCGCGAACGGCGCGTGCTCGTCGACCTCGATCTCGAGCCTGCGCGGCCACTGACGGCGCAGCGCGACGCCGCGTACCCAGGGCACGCGCGCCAGCGCCGCGCGGGCACGGTCGAGATTCATCGTGAAGAACGTTCCCGACAGCTCGCTGCGGATCACCGACTCGAGGTGCGCGCCGCTCGTGCGTGCAAGCGGTGTGGTCACGACGACTTCGCGAAAGGCGAACGCCGGCAGGCGCGTCATCCAGCCGACGACCGCCCAGCCGAGGAATGCGGCGGCGATCAGCGCGAGCGTCACGGCCATCGCGTTGAGCTGGCGTGCGTCATCCCACATGCGCGCCTCGCAGGATGTCGACGCAAAGGTCGGGAAACGACACGCCGGCCTGCCGCGCCGCCATCGGCACGAGGCTGTGTCCGGTCATGCCCGGCGACGTATTCACTTCGAGGAACGAGTAGGTGCCGTCGGCACGCAGGATCAGATCGAGCCGGCCCCAGCCGGTGCAGCCGACGACGTCGAACGCGGCGAGCGCGCTCGCGCGGATCGCGTCCTCCTGCGCCTGCGCAAGTCCGCTCGGGCAGAAGTACTTCGTCTCGTCGGAGAAGTACTTGTTGTGGTAGTCGTAATTGCCCTGCGGCGCCTCGATGCGGATCAGCGGCAACGCACGACCGTTGACGATCGACGCGGTGATCTCGGTGCCCGCGACGAATTCCTCGATGAGCACGAGCTTGTCGTGACGCGCCGCCACTTCGTACGCGAGCCACATCTCGTCGTGGTCGACACTCGTCACTTTCGTGATCCCGATCGTCGAGCCTTCGCGCGCCGGCTTCACGATCAGCGGCAGGCCGAGCTCGGCGATCACGCGCTGCCAGTCGGTGCTCGCGTCGACGATGCGATAGCGCGGCGTCGGAATGCCGCTCGCGAGCCAGACGAGCTTCGTGCGCCACTTGTCCATCGCGAGCGCCGACGCCATCACGCCGCTGCCGGTGTACGGGATGTGCAGCGTCTCCAGTGCGCCCTGTACGGTGCCGTCCTCGCCGAAGCGGCCGTGCAGCGCGATGAACACGCGCGTGTAGCCTTCGCGCGCAAGCTCGGACAGGCTGCGTTCGGCGGGGTCGAACGGATGCGCGTCGACGCCGCGCTCGCGCAGCGCCTTCAGCACGGCGTTGCCCGACAAGAGCGAGATCTCGCGCTCGGCCGACGGACCGCCGAGCAGCACGGCGACCTTGCCGAAGCTCTCTTGAGGATCGGTCACGCCGATTCCCCCAGGATGCGCACTTCGGTCTCCAGCATGACGCCGGTCCTTGCGTGCACGGCCGCCTGCACATGCGCGATCAGCGCCTCGATGTCGGATGCGCGCGCGCGGCGCCCGGCATTGACGATGAAATTCGCGTGGCGCTCCGATACGCGTGCGCCGCCGATCGCGTGACCCTTGAGGCCGCACGACTCGATCAGGCGCGCCGCGTAGTCGGCTGCCGGGTTGCGGAACACGCTGCCCGCGTTGGGCAGCGCCAGCGGTTGCGTCGCGATGCGCCGCGCAAGAAGCGCCCTGATCTGCGCGCGGGCCGCGACGCTGTCGCCGCACGGGAAGCGGAACCATGCACCGGTGAACGGCTCGGCCAGCGCGCCGCCATCGGAATTGCGCACGCTGCGATAGCCGATCACGAAGTCGGCCGGCGTGCGGATCGCGAAGCGGCCGTCACGGGCAAGCGTTTCGACGCGCGCGACATGGCGCCATGCTTCGCCGCCGTAGCAACCGGCGTTCATCGCCAGCGCGCCCCCGACCGTGCCCGGTATGCCGGCGAGGAATTCGGCGTCGGCGCAACCGTGCAGCGCGGCGAAGCGCGCGAGCTTGGGACTGGCAACACCGGCGTCGGCGTAGATCATTCCATCGGCCACCGCGAGCGCCGCACCCGGGTTGTGCATCAGCACTACCGCGCCGCGAATGCCGGCATCGCGAACGAGGACGTTGCTGCCGAGTCCGAGCAGCGTGACCGGCATGCCCGGGGGCAGTCCGCGCATGAAGCCGGCGAGGTCGTCGCGATCCGCGGGGGCGTAGAGCAGATCGGCGTTCCCACCCACGCGCCACGTGGTATGCCGGGCGAGCGGCGCGTCACGCATCAGTGCACCGCGCAGGCCGGCAAACGCAAGCGGCTCGAGCATCATCATGCAGAGCCCGCTGCCGCGCAAAGCTGTGCGGGAACGCCGCCGATCGATCCGGCGCCCATCGTCAGCACGACGTCACCGTCGCGGGCGACGTCGCGGATCGCGTCGGCAATGCCACCCACCGACTCGACGAATACCGGCTCGACCCGACCGGCCACCCGGACGGCGCGCGCGAGCGCACGTCCATCGGCGGCGACGATCGGGGCTTCGCCGGCCGGATAGACGTCGGCGAGCACCAGCGCATCGACGCCGGACAGCACGTGCACGAAATCCTCGAACAGATCGCGGGTGCGCGTGTAGCGATGCGGCTGGAAGGCGAGCACGATGCGCCGGCCCGGAAAGCTTTCGCGCGCCGCGCCCAGCGTGGCGGCCATCTCCACCGGATGATGTCCGTAGTCGTCGATCAGCGTGAAGGCGCCACCGCCGGCCAGGGCAACGTCGCCGTGATGCTGGAAGCGCCGGTCCACGCCCTTGAATTCGGCAAGCGCGTGCGCGATCCGATCGTCGGCCACGCCCACTTCGCGTCCCACGGCGATCGCCGCCAGCGCATTGCGCACGTTGTGGGTGCCGGCGAGCGCAAGCTCGATCGGCAAGGGCGTCATGCCGTCGGCGTGCGCGACGAAATGCATGCGTCCCCCGGCATTGACGACGTCGGCAGCGCGCAACTGCGCGTCATCGGCCAGGCCGTACGTGACGCGCGGCTTCGCGATCTCGCCCAGGATGGCGCGAACGTGCGGATCGTCGATGCATAGCACCGCCACGCCGTAGAACGGCAGGCGCTGGACGAAGTCGACGAATGCGCGTGAAAGCTTCGCGAAATCCTGGCCGTACGTTTCCATGTGATCGGCGTCGATGTTCGTCACGACGGCGAGCACCGGCGTCAGGTACAGGAACGACGCGTCCGATTCGTCGGCCTCCGCGACGAGGAATTCGCCGTTGCCGAGGCGCGCGTTCGCGTCGGCGCCGAGCAGGCGTCCGCCGATGACGAATGTCGGATCGAGCCCGCCTTCGGCGAGCACCGAAGCGATGAGACTGGTCGTGGTCGTCTTGCCGTGCGTGCCCGCGACCGCGATGCCCTGCTTGAGGCGCATCAGCTCGGCGAGCATCAGCGCGCGCGGAACGATCGGAACGCCGCGCTCGCGTGCGCAGACGACCTCCGGATTGTCGGCGGCGATGGCGGTGGACACGACGACCGCGTCGGCACCCTCCACATGCGCGGCCGCATGGCCGATCGCGATGTCGACGCCGAGGGCGCGCAGGCGCCGCGTCGCCGCGCTTTCGTGCAGATCGGATCCGGAAACGCGATAGCGCTGCGTCGCGAGCACTTCGGCGATGCCGCTCATGCCGGCGCCGCCGATGCCGACGAAATGCACGCGCTTTACCTTATGTCGCATTCGAGTCTTTGCCCGCCAGCGCGAGACACGCATCCGCGACGCGGTCCGCCGCGTCGCGCTTGCCCACCTGGTGTGCGGCGATCGCCATCGTCAGGGCGTCGGCGCGGGTGAGCGCACCGAGGACGCCAGCGAGCGGCTTGTCAGCCGCGGTGAGCTCGGCCTGCGGCATCACGATCGCCCCGCCGGCATCGAGGAGAAAGCGCGCGTTCGCGCTCTGCTCGTCGGCGATCGCGCCGGGGAGCGGAACGACGATTGCGCCGAGGCCGACCGCCGCGAGCTCGGCGATCGTCAATGCGCCGCCACGGCATACGACGAGATCGGCCCATGCATAACGCGCGGCCATGTCGTCGATGAACGCGACGCATTCGGCACTGACCCCCGCCGCTGCATAAGCCGTTCGTACCGTCTCGATATGCCGCGCGCCGGTCTGATGCACGACGTGCGGCCGACGCTCGGGTGCGATCGCTGCGAGCGCCATCGGAAGCGCGCCGTTGATCGCCGCCGCACCGAGGCTTCCGCCGACGACGAGCACGCGCAACGGGCCCGTACGATCCGCAAAGCGTTGTCCGGGTGCTGGGAGCGCCACGATGTCGTCGCGCAGCGGATTTCCGACCCACGTTGCTTGCCGCGCCGCGCGCCCGGACAGCGCGCCGGGGAAGCCGAGCAACACGCGGTCGGCACCGTAGGCAAGGATGCGATTGGCGAGGCCGGCCACCGCATTGGCGTCGTGCACGATCAGCGGCTTGCCGCTCGCCACGCCCATCAGTGCGCCGGGAAACGAGGCGAAGCCGCCGAACCCCAGCACGACGCTGGGGCGACGGCGCCGGATGACGCGCGCGCTGTCGATGCATGCGCAAAGGAGCGCGAACGGCCCGAACAGCAGCGTGCGCAGGCCCTTGCCGCGCACGCCGCGAAACGAGACGCTCTCGAACTCGACACCGTGTGCCGGCACGAGCCGCGCTTCCATGCCGTCGCGGGTGCCGAGCCAGAAGACGCGGCAGCCGCGCGCGACGAGCTTGGCCGCGACGGCGAGCCCCGGGAACACGTGCCCGCCCGTGCCGCCGGTGGTGATCATCACCGTCGCCGTCATCGGGCCCCCGCGCTCGCGGCCCGAATGAGCGATTCGGCCGCTGCGCTGCCCGCGGAGTCGGCGCGAATTGCGCTCATTCGACGTATCCCTTCAGGATGCGCCGGTTCTCGTAATCGATGCGCAGCAGGATCGCGACCGCGATGCAGTTCGCGACGATGCCGCTGCCCCCGAACGAGAGCAGCGGCAGCGTCAGGCCCTTCGTCGGCAGCACGCCCATGTTCACGCCCATGTTGATGAACGTCTGCACGCCGATCCACACGCCGATCCCGTGCGCGACGAGCGCCGCGAACGGGCGCGAAAGCCGTGCCGCCTGCCGCCCGATGGCGTAGGCGCGAAACAGCAGCCACGCGAAGAGCGCGATCACCGCGACGACGCCGGCGAAGCCGAGTTCCTCGGCGATGACCGCGAGCAGGAAATCCGTGTGCGCTTCGGGCAGGTACAGCAGCTTCTCGACGCTCGCCCCGAGTCCCACGCCGAACCATTCGCCACGACCGAACGCGATCAGTGAATGCGACAGCTGATAACCCTTGTGCAGCGGATCGGACCACGGGTCGAGGAAGTTGGTGAGCCGTTGCACGCGGTACGGCGCGGCGATCAGGATCGCGGCCAGTGCGACAGGCAACAGCACGGCAAGTGCGAGGAAGAGTCGCCAGTCGAGGCCGCCGACGAAGAGAATGCCGAACGCGATCGCGAGGATCACGACGAACGCGCCGAAATCGGGCTCGAGCAGCAGCAGCCCGCCGATCAGCACCATCACCGCGGACAGCGGCGCGAAACCGCGCAGCAAGGTCTTTCGCAGCGGCTGTTCCGCGTGCAGGAACGCCGCCTTCCGCACCGCGTAGCTGGCCGCATAGAGCACGGCGGCGAGCTTCATGAATTCCGACGGCTGGATGTTGAGCACCACGAACGAAAGCCAGCGCTTCGAGCCGTTCACCGACTTGCCGATGCCTGGAACGAGCACGAGCACGAGCAAGGCGGCGCCGGCGATGAAAAACCAGGCCGCGCCGCGCTGCCAGACCTTGATCGGGATCTGGAAAGCGAAGAACGCGGCGACGAGCCCGAACGCGAGAAACACCGCGTGGCGCGCGAGGAAATACCAGGCGCGATAACCGGTGTGCGGTGAAGCCTCCGCCATCGCGATCGATGCCGAGTAGACCATCACCAGGCCGAACGCGAGCAGGATCAGCGTGCACCAGGCGAGCGACACGTCCCACGTGAGCATCGTGCGCGGGTCGCGCGGCAGCGCATGCAGCGGCGGCCGGACGACGGTTGCACTGTCGGTGAGGCGCTTACGCATCGATGTCGGCCGCCACACGGGCCCGGACGAATTCGGCGAAGCGGCGTCCGCGCTCCGCGTAATCGCGGAACTGGTCGAGGCTTGCGCATGCGGGCGACAGCAGCACGGCGTCGCCCGGCACGGCAAGATCGATCGCGCGCTCGACGGCCGCGCCCAGCGTCCCGGGCATCTCGACGCGCACCGCGCTGCCTTCGAGCGCACGCGCGATCTGCGGCGCATCGCGTCCGATCAGCAGCACCGCCCGGCAGGTGCGCTCGACGCTCGCGCGAAGCGGAGCAAAGCCCTGACCCTTGCCGTCGCCGCCGGCGATCAGCACGACCGGACGCCCGATACCCGCGAGCGCCGCCTGCGTCGCCGCGACGGTGGTGCCTTTGGAATCGTCGACGTAAAGCACGCCCTCCGCCTCGACGATCGGCGTCATCCGATGTGCCAACCCGCGGAATCCGGCGAGTGCTTCGAGCATCGGCCGTCCGATGCGTGCCAGTGACGACGCGAGCGCGAGCGCGGCGAGCGCGTTCTGCGCGTTGTGGCGGCCGACGAGCGCAAGGCGCGACGCCTGCATCAGCAGCTCGCCGCCGCGCGCGAGCCACGCACCGTCCGCGCGTTCGACGAGGCCCCATTCCTCCTCGGACAGCGGCACGCTTTCGCCGAACGTCTGCGCTGTGCGTCCTGGCCAGCGCATCAGCCGCACGATCGGATCGTCCCGATTGAGGACCTGCACGTTCGCGCGCGCGAAAATGCGCGCTTTCGCCTCCGCGTAATCGGCGATGCCCGCGTAGCGGTCCATGTGATTCGGCGACACATTGAGCACCGCCGCTGCGACGAGCCGCAGGCTCGTCGTCGTCTCGAGCTGGTAGCTCGAAAGCTCGAGCACGAACACATTGGGCCATGCCGCGCCCGCTTCGATCGTCGCGAGCGCATCGAGCACCGCGTGGCCGATGTTGCCGGCGACGATCGTCGACAGGCCCGACGCTTGCGTGAGCGCGCCGGCAAGCGACGCGACGGTCGACTTCCCGTTGGTGCCGGTCACGGCGAGCACCTTCTGGTCGGCGGGCAACGCGCGCGCGAAGAGCTCGATGTCGCCGACGATTTCGACACCCGCCTCGACGGCCGCGCGAATGGCCGGGTGATGCTGCGACACGCCGGGGCTGATAGCGATGATGTCGGCGCCGTCGAACGTCGCCTCCGAGAATTCGCCCGTTTGCAGCGGCACCTGCGGCAATGCACTGGCGAGCGCGGCGCGGTTCGGTGGGTCGCTGCGCGTGTCGGCAACGCGCACGTCGGCACCGTGGCGCGCGAGATGGCGCGCGAGCGACAGGCCCGTCATGCCGAGCCCCAGCACGACGGCGCGACGGCCCTGGTAGTGGCGTTGCACCGATTTGCCGCTCATCGCAGCTTCAGCGTGGAAAGCCCGAACAGCACGAGCAGCATCGTGATGATCCAGAAGCGCACGACCACCTGGTTTTCCTTCCAGCCCTTGAGCTCGTAGTGGTGATGCAGCGGCGCCATGCGGAACACGCGCCGGCCCGTCGTCTTGAACGATGCGACCTGGATCATCACCGACAGCGTCTCGACGACGAACACGCCGCCCATGATGAACAGCACGATTTCCTGGCGGACGATGATCGCGATCGCACCCAGTGCCGCGCCCAGCGCGAGCGCACCGACGTCGCCCATGAACACGTCGGCCGGATACGCGTTGAACCACAGGAAACCGAGACCCGCCCCGCCGATGGCACCGCAGATCACGGCGAGCTCGCCCGCGCCCGGAATATGCGGAAAGCCGAGATAGCGCGCGAAGATCGCGTTGCCCGTGACGTAGGCGAAGATGCCGAGCGCCGAGCCGATCATCACCGTCGGCATGATCGCGAGACCATCGAGTCCATCAGTCAGGTTGACCGCATTGCTCGTGCCGACGATGACGAAATACGACAGCGCCATGAACCCCCACACGCCGAGCGGATACGAGACCGTCTTGAAGAAGGGAACGATCAGGTCGGCCTTCGGCGAGAGCCCCGCGGAGAATCCGCTTTCGACCCACGCGAGGAACAGATGCCCGAACGTCGCGTTGTTCGGTGCCGACACCGAGAACGCGAGGTAGACGGCGGCCACGATGCCGATCATCGATTGCCAGAAGAATTTGGCGCGCGCGGGCAGGCCCTTCGGGTTGCGCGCCACGACCTTGCGCCAGTCGTCGACCCAGCCCACGGCGCCGAAGCCGAGCGTCACGAGCAGCACGACCCAGACGAAGCGGTTGTCGAGGTCCGCCCACAGCAGCGTCGTGATCGCGATCGAAACGAGGATCAGCGCACCGCCCATCGTAGGCGTGCCGGCCTTCGTGAGGTGCGTCTGCGGCCCGTCGTTACGCACCGACTGGCCGATGCGCATTCGCGTGAGCCAGCTGATCATCCGCGGTCCGACCAGGAACGAGATCACGAGCGCCGTCATCGTCGCGAGCACCGCGCGAAGCGAGATGTAGCCGAAGACGTTGAACATGCGCACTTCGCGCGACAACAGCTCGGAAAGCCACAGCAGCATCAGTGACGATCCCCCGTGCGCTCGCCGGTGAGCGCTGCGACGACGCGCTCCATCCGCATGAACCGCGAGCCCTTGACGAGCACGCTGACGCCGGCGTGCGCCGACGCTGCGACGCTTGCCGCGAGCGCGTCGACGCTGGCGAAGTGCGATGCGGCGCTGCCGAACGCGTCGGTGGCGTCGCGGGCGAGCGTGCCGGCGGCAAAGAGCCGCTCGATGCCGGCGTCGCGCGCGTAGAGGCCGATCTCGCGATGAAACGCAGGACCGGCATCGCCGACTTCGCCCATGTCGCCGAGCACGAGCCAGCGCGGCGCTGCGCGCGTGGCGAGCACGTCGATGGCGGCGCGGACGGAGTCGGGATTGGCGTTGTAGCTGTCGTCGATCACGAGCACGCCGGCTGGCGTCGTCGTGACCGCGAGACGGCCACGCACCGGCCGGAACGCCTCCAGTCCCTGCACGATCGCGCTGAACGGCACGCCCGCGGCATGCGCAGCGGCGGCGGCCGCGAGTGCGTTTTGCGCCATGTGCCGTCCCGGTACGCACAACCGCACCTTCGCGTTGCCCGCCGGCGTAGCGAGCTCGAGCATCGCGCCGTCGGGGTGCGGCGCATGGCGTCCGCTGATATCCGCGGGTGCGTCGATGCCGAACGTGACGATCGCGTCGCCGCCCGCCGACGCCGCATCGCGCCACGTTGCGAGGCGCGCATCGCCGGCGTTGAGGATCGCCGTGCCCGGATGCCGCAGCGCACGCACGGCGTCGGCATGCTCTTCGGCGACTTCGTCGACGGAGCGCATGAATTCCTGGTGCTCGCGCTGCGCATTGGTGATGACGGCAATCGTCGGCTGCGCGATCGCCGCGAGCTCGCGCGTCTCGCCCCGGTGATTCATCCCGATCTCGAAGACCGCGAGCCGGTGCGGTGCGCGCAGCGCGAGAATGGCGAGCGGCATGCCGATGGCGTTGTTGAAATTGCCCGGCGTGGCGGCGACCGCGTCGCTGCCCACGGCCGCGCGGAAGACCGCCGCGATCATTTCCTTCGTCGTCGTCTTGCCGTTGCTGCCCGCGACGACGGCCACCGGAATGTCGAACCGGCGGCGCCAGAAGGCGGCGAGTGCGCCGAGCGAGCACCGCGGGTCGTCGACCGCGATCAGGTTGCCCGGCAACACCTTCGCGCGTTCCCGCTCGACGAGCGCTGCGGTGGCGCCGGACGCGAGCGCCTGCGCGACGAAGTCGTGACCGTCGAAGCGCTCACCGCGCAACGCCACGAACAAATCGCCGGGGGCAAGGGCGCGCGTATCGGTCGTGACGCGAGAGAAAGACACCGACGTGCCGATGATGGACCCACCGACCGCGCGTGCGGCCATCGCCGTATCCATCATGGACTCCTCCGACGCGAAAGCACGTCCGCGGCACAACGGACGTCGGAGAAGGCAATCCGCTTGCCGTTCGCTTCCTGATAGTCCTCATGGCCCTTCCCCGCGACGACGACCACGTCGCCTGCGCCCGCGTCGCCGATCGCCCGCTCGATCGCACGCGTGCGGTCGAGCTCGATGCTCCAATCGGTGGCAATCGGCGCCAGCCCTTCCGCGATCGCGTCGGCGATGGCCTGCGGATCCTCGCTGCGCGGATTGTCACTGGTGACGATCACGCGATCGGCGAGGCGTCCTGCGACGTCGCCCATGGGCGCCCGCTTGCCGCGATCGCGGTCGCCGCCGCAACCGAAGACGCAGACGAGCCGCCGCCCGTCACGCACCGCCGGCCGCATCGCCGCGAGCACCTGGGCGAGGGCGTCAGGCGTATGCGCGTAGTCGACGACGACGAGCGGATCCGCGCCGCCCCCCAGCCGCTCCATGCGTCCTGCGGGCGGCACCAGCGCCGCAAGTGCCGCGAGCGCGTCGTCGAACGCGACGTCGCTCGCGAGCAGGACCCCCAGCACGCCCAGCACGTTCTGCACGTTGAACGCACCGGTCAGCGGCGTCGACAGCGTCGCCGACCCATGCGTGGAGCGGATCGCGATCGTGGTCCGCGCGTCGCCGACGTCGACATGCGTGGCGGCGATGTCCGCGTCATCGGTGCCGTACGTGATGACCCGCACCCCGCTCGCACGGGCACGCTCGATCAGCGCGCGGCCGAACGCGTCGCCCGCGTTGATCACCGCCGTCTGCAGTCCGGGCCACGCGAAAAGGCGCGCCTTCGCGTCGCCGTACGCGGCCATCGTGCCGTGATAGTCGAGATGGTCGCGCGTGAGGTTCGTGAACAGCGCGACGTCGAACGCCACGCCGTTCACCCGGCCCTGGTCGAGTCCGTGCGACGACACTTCCATTGCAACGGCAACCGCGCCTTCGCGGCGCGACTTTGCGAGCCACGTCTGCAGGTCGCATGCGTCGGCGGTCGTGTTGATCGACGGCGACAGCGCATCGACGAAGCCGTTGCCCAGCGTACCGGCGACGGCGGTGCGGCGCCCGCAGCGCGATAGTGCCTGCGCGATGAAGTGCGCCGACGAGGTCTTGCCGTTGGTGCCGGTGATGCCGATCATCCACAGCGCCGCCGACGGATGACCGTACACCGCGGACGCGATCGGCCCGGCGTTCGCCTTGAGCCCGACGACGCCGGCGTTCGGAACGTCCCGGCGCGCGTTCCATGCAAACCCGTGCGCCTCCCAGACGACGGCCGACGCGCCGCGCGCGATCGCATCGTCGATGAAGGTGCGCCCGTCATGCACGGCGCCCGGGTACGCGGCAAACGCGATGCGTTGCGCGACGCGCCGGCTGTCGGCGGTGATCCCGTCGAGCGGCGGCAGCGTCGCGACGAGCGCGTCCGCGTCGGCGGCGGTCATCACGCTCGCCTCGCCCGGTGCGCTCACGAGTCCCGGCGCGCTCACGACTCCTCCTGCACTTCGCTGCCGGGGGGCGGCAGCACGACGTTGTCGACCGGTGCGTCGGTCGGCACGCCGAGCATGCGCAGCGCAGCGCCCATCACGCTCGAGAAGATCGGACCGGCCACGCTGCCGCCGTAGTAATCGCCTCCGGTGGGCTCGTCGATCATGATCGCGACGATCAGCCGCGGGTTCGACGCGGGCGCCATGCCGACGAACGACGCGATGTACTTGCGCGTGTATTCGCGGCCCTCGACCTTGCGTGCCGTGCCCGTCTTGCCTGCGACGTGGTATCCGGCGACCTGCGCCTGCGGCGCGGTGCCGCCCGGCTGCGTCACGAGCTCGAGCATGTGCCGCACGCTGCGCGCGGTGTCGACCGAGATCACCGGCCGTCCTGCGACGGCCCCATCGGTCTTCATCAGCGTGACCGGCTTCAACTCGCCGTCGTCGGCGAAGATCGTGTAGGCGCGCGCGAGCTGCACGAGATTGACGGAGATGCCGTGACCGTACGACATCGTCGCCTGCTCGATCGGCTTCCACGTCGACGGCGCGCGCAGCCGCCCGGACACTTCGCCCGGATAGCCTGTCGACGGGCGCGTGCCGAAGCCCGCTTCCGAGAACATCCGCCACAGCGTTTCGCGCGGCAGCGAAAGGCCGATCTTCGCCGCGCCGATGTTCGACGATTTCTGGATCACCTGCGCGACGGTGAGCGGTCCCGCGCGATGCGCGTCGTGGATCGTGTTCGGACCGATCGTGAGCGTACCGGCTTCGGTATGGATGACCGTGTCGGCCTTCACCTTCCCGGCCTCGAGCGCCGCCGCGATCGTGAACGGCTTCATCGTCGAGCCGGGCTCGAACGTATCGGTCAACGCGCGATTGCGCATCCGGTCGCGCGCGACCTTGTCGCGCCGGTTCGGGTTGTAGGTCGGCCAGTTCGCAAGGGCGAGGATTTCGCCGGTCTTCGCATCGAGGATGCAAAGCCCGCCCGCCTTCGCCTTCGTGCGCTCGATGCCCGCCTTGAGCTCGCGAAAGGCGAGATACTGCAGCCGCGAGTCGATCGACAGCGCGATGTCGCGCCCCGCCTGCGGCGCGCGGATGGCGGCGACGTCCTCGACGATGTCGCCGCGGCGGTTGATGATGACGCGCCGGCTTCCGGGCGTGCCGCCGAGCCACGGCTGCTGCGCGAGCTCGATCCCTTCCTGCCCGAGGTCCTTGTCGCCGGTGAAGCCGACGATCTGCGCCGTCACCTCCCCGCCGGGGTAGTAGCGGCGGTATTCGTTCTGCTCGTTCAGCCCCTTGATGCCGAGCTTCATCGCGCGCTCGGCCGTCTCCGGCGCGAGCTGCCTCGCGACGAACGCGAATTCGCCGTTGCCGGCGAGACGCGAGGCGAGCTCGCGCGGCGACGTCTCGAGCACGCGCGCCAGTGCTGCGAGTTCCGCCGGAGTCGCATCGATCCGGTCGCGGAACACCCATAGCGAGTTCACCGGCGTCGAGATCGCGAGCGCCGCGCCGTTGCGGTCGACGATGCGGCCGCGATGCGCGGGGACCTCGATCTCGCGCGAGAACCGCGCAGCGCCCTGTCCTTGCAGGAAATCGTTCTCGACCCACTGCAGGTACAACGAACGCACGACCAGCACGAAGAAGAGCAGCGCGAGTGCACCGAACAGCACGAGCGCGCGGGTGCGGGTGAGCTCGACCGGTGCTGCAATGGGCTTTCGCGCCGCGGTTCTCATCGCCCGCCCACGCTCGCGGCCGCCGCCAACGCCGACTCGCCCACCGGCAGCGCGCCCGGCGCGGGCGTCGCGTCGGGTGCGGCCGGCGATTCGATGACCTGCACGCGCGACGGCGCGGGCAATTGCATGTGCAGCGATTCGCGGGCGATCTTCTCGACGCGCGCGGGCATCGCCCAGGTCGACTGCTCGAGCGAGAGCTGGCCGAACTCGACGTCGAACTGGCGCGCTTGCGAGCGCTCGCGCTCGAGCTCGACATAAAGGCGGCGCGCCTGATGGCGCGACGTGACGAGCGACAGCGCGCAGGCGACGAGCACGCAGAGCAGCAACAGGTTGACGCGCGTCATCGGCGACGGCCCCTATGCCTCGAATCCACGCGGCCAGCCTTCAGGCAGCGGCGCCTGCGTGCGTTCCGCAATGCGCAAAACCGCACTCCTCGCCCTCGGATTGCGGGCGAGCTCGGCGTCACCTGGCTTGACCGCACGCCCGACGAGCGCGAGCGGCGGTACCGGCAGCGATGCATCGGCGATGGGCATCCGCCGCAGGCGTGCGTCGCCGCCGTACGGCTTCGACGCGAACGCGAAGAAGCGCTTGACGATACGATCCTCGAGCGAATGGAAGCTGATCACGGCGAGGCGTCCGCCGCTGGCGAGCAGCCCGGTGATCCGGGGCAATGCGACGGACAATTCGTGCAACTCCCGGTTCACCGCAATCCGAAGGGCCTGGAACGTGCGCGCCGCCGGATCCTGACGCCAATCACCCCGCGTTCGCGCGCCGATGGCTTGCGCGACAATCGCGGCGAGCTCGCGTGTCGAGTCGATCGGCCCGCGCTCGCGAGCCTTCGCAATTGCTCTTGCAACCGATTGAGCAAACCGTTCCTCACCATAGTCGCGGATGACCTTCGCGAGTTCGTCTATCGTTGCGCGCGCGATGAATTGCGCCGCGGTTTCGCCGCACGACGTGTCCATGCGCATGTCGAGGGGCCCCTCCGCGCGATACGAGAATCCGCGTTCGGGCGCATCGAGCTGCGGCGACGAAACCCCGAGGTCGAGCAGCACGCCGTCGACGGCGTCAATGCCGAGCGATGCCACGATGTCGGGAAGTGAGGAGAACCAGCCGCGGCGAAACGTGAAGCGCGCATCGTCGATCGCGCCGGCCGCGGCCTGCGCCTCCGCGTCGCGATCGACGCCGACGAGCCGGCCGCGGGCGCCGAGTGCCGCGAGGATCGCGCGCGCATGTCCGCCGCGGCCGAACGTCGCATCGACATAGACGCCGTCGTCATGAATGGCGAGCGCCGCGACAGCTTCGGCAAGCAGGACGGGCGCGTGCCCGCCATCCGATGTGTTACGCATGCGCCGCTCAAAGGCTCAGTCCCTCGAGACCGGCAGGCAAGCCGTCGGGGAAGCTGATCGTCTGCGCGACCTGCGCCTGCCACTTCGCGTCGTCCCACAGCTCGAGCTTCCTGCCCTGGCCCACCAGCACGACACGCTTGTCGAGTCCGGCATAACGGCGCAGCGCGGGCGGGACGAGAACGCGTCCGGCCGCATCGATGTCGACTTCGTCGGCGTGACCGACGATCAGCCGCTGCAGGCTGCGGATGCTGTCGTTGAACGACGAGAGCGCCATCAGTCGCGCCTCGATCGGCGCCCATTCAACAAGCGGATAGATGAGCAGGCACCCGCCATGGTCGGCGGTGATGATCAGGCGCCCGTTGCCGCCGGCGGCCAGTCCGTCCCGGTGGCGCGCCGGGATGGCGAGCCGTCCCTTCGCGTCGAGGACGAGTTCGGAGACACCGCGAAAGACGGTCCGCCGCTCCGGGCCTGCCACCGCCGCCGCTTCCGTCATGTCCCCGTTCCCGCCGCCTGCCACCGACCGCCCTCCCGCTACCGGAGTGAGCGCTCATGGACGTCGCCGGAAACGCTTCCGACATGCCGCACCACGCTCGCCGTTTCGCCCACTTCAACCCACTTTTTACCACTTCGGCGAACTATACGTGCTTGCCGCAGCCGCGGTCAACGTTTTTTTGCTTCGTTAACAAGGACTTACGCGAAAAACGCAACAAACGATTTTCCTTGGATAAATAGTGACTTACGACGAATACTGAAACCGATTTCCCACTTCGGGGGCAATTCAGGGGGCGACACGTACGTTCGTTCGCCCGTCGGCCGCCGCCGGCCTGTTGTTTTCCTGCACGTTATGACATTGCGCTAGTCGGCGATGGCTGGCAGGCGCCCGACGACGGCGGGTAGACTCGCGGAAAGCGCATCCCGTCTTCCCCGATCGAAGCCGGGAACCGGACGTGCGCAACACGATTCAGACACCCTTGCAGGAGGTCCTGTGCGACTTACTGGCATCATGTTGGCGATCGCCGCGGGCAGCGTCCTCGCGGGCTGCGCACTACGCGATACCCGCGACGATTACGCCTACTCGCGCGCCACCGACGGCTTGTGGGGCGATACCCCGTTCGAGCTCATCGATTGGAATTTCCCGACCTCCCGCAACCAGCCGCCGATCGAAGCGCCGAAGCGCATCCGGCTCGATCGCACGGCCATCGGCGTGACCTGGGCGACGCGAAACCCGCTGCCGCTGTCGGACAATCTCGCGCCGCGCGATGCGCCGCCGATGCTCGAGGGCAAGAGCAGTGACGCCGCGCCACCCGCGCCGGCGGCTCGCGCGGATGACCGCGCTCCTGGCAATACCGCTGCTGCTCGCGAGCCGCGCGCCGCTCGCTGATCCGCCCGCTTCTCCGGCAACTTCCGATGTAACCGCAGCCGGGCCCGCGCAACGCGCGGCTCCGCTGCGCTATCGCGTGGTCATCGACGCGCCGCGCGCGCTGCGCGATGTCCTCGCCGCCAGCGTCGATCTCGTGCGCTGGCAAACCTATGACGAGATGACCGAAAGCCTGTTCGAGGCGCTGCGCACGAAGGCGATCGACCAGGCGAAGGAAGCGGCGGCGACCGAGGGCTTCTTCTCCGCGGATGTCAACGTCGACGTCGATCGTGCGGCATCGCCCGCCGCGGTCACGCTGCGCGTCGTGCCCGGCCCGCAGGCGACGGTCACGGCGGCGAATATCGGCGTTACGGGTGCCGCCACCAGCGACACGGAGGGCGAAGCCGCAATCGCGCGCATCAAACGCGAATGGCCGCTGCCTCCCGGCACCGCCTTTCGCCAGTCGGTCTGGCAGGATGCCAAGTCGCGTGCCGTCACGACACTCGCCGGCAGCGCGTTCGCCGCAGCGAGGCTCGCGTCGAGCGAAGCGCGCGTCGACCCGAACGCGAACAGCGTGGACATCGACGTGACGATCGACAGCGGCCCGGTCTTCCACGTCGGCGATCTCGACATCGAGGGATTGTCGCGCTACCCCGCCGATCTCGTGCGCCATTATCGGTCGCAGAAGCGCGGCGACCGCTACAGCGTCGCAGCACTCGACCAGTTCGTACGGCGCCTGAACGGCACCGGCTATTTTGCGAGCGTGCACGCGGCCGTCGACGCCGATCCCGCGACTGCGGCGGATGCGCCGGTGCGTGTGAGCGTCATCGAAGCGCCGCCGAAGAAGCTCGAGGCGGGCCTCGGCTATTCGACCGACACCGCCTTTCGCGCGAACGTGAGCTACCGCGACGTCGACGTGTTCGACCGCGCATTGCAGATGTACGTCGACGCGCGCATCGAATCGAAGCTGCAGAATGCGTCGCTGCGCTTCATCGAGCCGCCGGCGGCGAACGGCTGGTCGCGCACGACGTTCGCACGCGTCGAGCGCACCGACATCAGCGGCCTCGTCACGCAGACGGCGGCGACCGGATTGCGCATGAGCTCGCTCGACGAGCGCAATCAGTGGCAATACGGCGCGGCGTTCTACGTCGACCGCGAGCAACCGACCGGATTCGCGCCCGACGATTCGCGCGCGCTCTACGTCGACGTCGAGCGTGCGTGGCGGCGCGTCGACGATCTCGCCGCACCCACCAAAGGATTCATCGTTCTTGCGCAAGCGGGCGTCGGCATTCCCGGCGCATCGACGCGCGGATTCGAGCGCGTCATCGTGCGCTCGGCGCTCTGGCAGCCGCTCGGTCCCCGCTGGTCGTTCACCGCGCGCGCCGAAGCCGGCGCGGTGATCGCGGGCGATCGCGTGGATATCCCGTCGGAGCTGCTGTTCCGCACGGGCGGCGACACCAGCGTGCGCGGCTACGCGTTCGAAAGCCTCGGGCTCAAGCGCGGTGACGTCGTCCTTCCGGTGCGCTACTACACGGTCACGAGCGTCGAGGTGACACGATGGATCAACGACGCGCTCGGCATTGCGACTTTTGTCGACGCCGGCAATGCATTCGACGAGGTGTCCGATTTCCATCTGGCCGTCGGCTACGGCATCGGCGCGCGCGTGAAGACGCCGATCGGCCCGTTCCGGCTCGACGTCGCGTACGGCGAGCAGTCGCGGCAGGTGCGATTGCACTTTTCGGTCGGTCTCGCGTTCTGAGATGAACATCCCCCCACGCTCGCTCCGCTCGCTGCCCCCCGGGGGGCGGGCCAGTCGGTCGGGGCGGCCCTTCCCGACTGGGATGAACATCCCCCCACGCTCGCTCCGCTCGCTGCCCCCCAGGGGGCGGGCCAGTCGGTCGGGGCGACC
>Ga0207674_10001016_pt1 | contig 36661 bp, 22 predicted proteins | sample KBSCornC72_FD_184303 | JGI IMG/M metagenome (GOLD analysis project Ga0207674, IMG submission 184303) | Corn rhizosphere microbial communities from Kellogg Biological Station, Michigan, USA - KBS Corn C7-2 (SPAdes) (version 2) | ecosystem: Host-associated > Plants > Roots > Rhizosphere > Soil ... | reverse complement strand
GTCGCGGGACGATTCCGCACCGGGCTCGCGGTCGCGCAGATCGCGCTCTCCATGACGCTCCTCGTCTCCGCGGGACTCTTTCTCAAGAGTCTCGCCAACGTGAGCCGGGTCGATCTCGGTATTCGCATCGATAGCGTGGCGACGTTCTCGGTCTCGCCGTTGCGCGTCGGCTACGACACCGTGCGCGCCAAGGTGCTCTACTCGCGCATCGAAGACGAGTTGCGCGCGATTCCCGGCGTCACGGAGGTCGCGAGCTCCATGGTCCCGCTCCTGTCCGGCGACAGCTGGGGGAACGACGTGCGCGTGCAGGGTTTCGAGTGCCTCCCCGACACGGACTGCAACTCGCGCTACAACGCGGCGGGCGCCGGTTACTTCACCATGATCGGCGCGCGGCTCTTGTCAGGGCGCGACTTCCAGGCGTCGGACACCTACGGCGCGGCAAAGGTCGCGATCGTGAACGTCGCGTTCGCCGAAAAGTTCAAGCTGGGCAGGGACGCGGTGGGCAAGTTCATGGGGCGCGCTTCCGGGGCCGACTCGTTGCGCATCCAGATCGTCGGACTCGTCCCGAACGTCGCGTACAACGACGCGAAGCAGAAGCCGCAGCCGGTCTTCTATCTGCCGTGGATGCAGGAGGGCGTGGTCGGGCAGATGTACTTCTACGCCCGCACGCGTCTGCCTACGCATCAGCTGATCGCCGCGATCCCGCCGATGCTGAAGCGGATCGACGCCTCGCTCCCCGTTCAGGACCTCAAGACCATGCCCCAGCAGCTCAGGGAGAACGTCTTCCTCGACCGGATGATCTCGGTCCTGTCGGCGTCCTTCGCGCTCCTGGCGACATTGCTCGCCGCGGTGGGCCTGTACGGTGTCCTCGCCTATTCGGTATCGCAGCGGACACGCGAGATCGGCGTGCGGATGGCGTTAGGCGCCGACGGCGGCCGCGTCCAGCGGATGGTGCTACGTCAGGTGGGCGTGATGGTCGTCATGGGTGCGATCATCGGGGTGTTTGGCGCGTACGCGGTCGGGCGTGCGGCGCAGTCGCTCCTGTTCGGGTTGCAGGGGCACGACCCGGTCGTGTTCGTGAGCGCCGTGCTACTCCTCGCCGCTGTAGCACTCGCGGCGGGGTGGCTTCCGGCGAGGCGCGCGAGCAAGACGCAGCCGATGATGGCGCTGCGCTACGACTGACCGGCGCAAGCGAGATCAGTCGGTTAATGGCCGTTGCCGAATTCAGTTAACGGAGTCCGCTCGCCACGAGCCTGGATCGAGGAATGACGACCTCGGGATGCCATCGCTTCCCGAGGCCGTTGACCAAAAAGCATGAGAGGCCGGACGGAGCCGTCGGAACCGTGACTGCGCACGGAGCAACCCTGCGAACCTCGGCGTCATCGATGTTCGAAATCCGCGTTAGGTCTTGCCGTTCCCCCACCGTCGCCATCGTGATGCAGCGTGGCGCGGTCCCGTTGACTGAATTCGGCTAAGGTCATTAATCAGCGCAAGGGCGGTCCGTGCCGCGATCCCTGCCCGGTCTCGTTATTGGGAGCGTAAGGCCGCCATCGGGTCGACCTTCGAGGCCCGCCTGGCCGGGACGTAACTGGCCAGGAGGGTCACGAAGCCGAGCAGCCCGGCTGCCCCGCCGAACACCACCGGGTCTGCCACGCTGGTGCCGATCAGGAAGCCCGACACGAGCCTCGCCACAACGAACGCGAGCGGAACGCCCACGAGAAGCCCGATCCCCGCGAGCGTCAGCCCCTGACGGAGCATGAGACCGAGCACCTCCCCGCTCTGCGCGCCGAGCGCAACGCGAATGCCGATCTCGCGTGTCCGCTGTGCGACCGCGAACGCGACCACACCATAGAGTCCCACCGCCGCGAGCAGCAGCGCGACCACGCCAAACGCGCCGAGGAGACCAGCAGCGATCCGCTGCGGCAGGAGCGACGCACCGATGTTCTCCTCGAGCGTTCGAGGCCGCTCGATCATCCAGGTCGGCGCGACGGTCGCCACCTCACGACGTGCCGCCCCCACGAGCCGAAGCGGGTCGCCCGTCGTTCGCACATGCAACGTGATGCCGTCAGGCATCTGCAGCTGCGGATAGTACACGAATGGTCGAGGCGACTCCGTGATCGAGAGGTACTTGCCGTTGCGCGCGAGTCCCACGACCTCGATCCACGGTCCGTTCTCACCATTGCGCGAGATCCGCTTGCCGATCGGATCCGCGTCGCCCCAGAAGCGCTTCGCGAACGCCTCGTTCACCACCACCACCGCGGGCGCGCCAGGTCGATCGGCATCCGTGAACCCTCGGCCGCGGACGAGCGGGATTTCCATCGTCTCGAAGTACCGCGGGCCGACAACGCTATAGTGGAACTCCATGTCCTCGCCCTCGCGGCGGCGATAGCCTTCCACCTGCAGTCCGCGTCGCCCCATGTCGAGGCCTAACGGGACGTTGCTCGCCCACGTTACGGCCGTGACGCCCGGAATCGCCGCGAGACGATCGCGCGCGGCGAGCGCGATTTGCTCGGGGTCGACCTTTCCTTCCTCGCCGGGACGCGGGGAGATGTCGAGCAGCAGCATGTGATCCGTGCGGAAGCCCGGATCGATCGACGCCGCGGCTCGCAGCGTGCGGAGGAACAGCAGCGCGCCGACGAGCAGCAGCGTCGAGAGCGACACTTGTCCGATGACGAGCGCGCCCTGGAGCGAGAAGCGGCGGCCGCCGAGTCGCAGCGCGGGCGTATCCGTCTTGAGCGCGGTAACGACGTCCGCTCGGCTCGCGCGCAACGCGGGGGCGAAGCCGAACACGAGGCCCGTGAGAAGCGTGATCGCGAGCGTGAACCCGAGCACGCGGTAATCCGGCGTCAGGTCCAGCGAGATCGGAACGGGAATCTGCGACGGCGTGCCAGCCGCCATCAGCGCCTGCCCGGCCCACACGGACGCGGCCACGCCCACGACGCCGCCTAACGCGGCGAGCAGGACGCTCTCGGTGAGCATCTGACGGATGATCCGGCCACGGCTCGCGCCGAGTGACATGCGGATGCCGACCTCCTTGAGCCGGCTCGTGGCACGCGCCAGGAGGAGGCCGGCGACGTTCGCGCAGCACACGAGCAGCACGACGACGACCGTGGCCATGAGGATGGCTGCGAAGCCTAACGCGGGCCCACGGAAGGAGGGCGGAATACGGGTCTCCTCTTCGGGGAGGGCCGAGATGCGTCTGCCCTTTCGCGACACGTCGGTCCAGGCCTCGGGGTATGCGGCGGTCAGTTGACGGGCGACGACGGCCATGCGAGACCGCGCCTGCTCGATCGTGACGCCGGGCTTGAGTCGCGCGTAGACGAATGCACTGCGGTCGCCGCGCGACGTGAAGTCGTCGGACATGCCGACATACGCGCCAAGCGCGGCGGGCACCCACACGTCGGCGACGAGCAGGCGGAACGACCCGGCGAAACCGACCGGTGCGACGCCGATGATCGTGAACTCGCGAGCGTTCATGCGAAGCGGCTTTCCAATGATGGCCGGATCGCTCGCGAACCGCCTCTGCCAGAGAGCGTTCGAGATGACGACGACAGGCTCGCCGGCGCGGACGCGCTGTTCCGGCCCGAAGCCGCGGCCGAGCGTCATCCTGGTTCCGAGCACCTGGAAGTAGTTGTCGGTGACGACTTCGGCCGCGATGCGCTCGAGGTTGTCGTCCGAGCCGACGGCCGCGGGTCGCGGCGAGTATCCTGCGACCCCGGTGAAGACGTCCGCGCCCTGCTTGCCGAAGTCGTCGACGTCGGCGAACGACGAGCTCCCGTACGGCGGTCCACTGAAGTCGCTCGTGAACACTCCGACGAGCCGCTCGGGCTCAGCGACCGCGACCGGCGGACGCAGCAGAACGGCGTTGATGACGCTGAAGATCGCCGAGTTCGCGCCGACGCCGAGCGCGATCGTGAGCGCTGCGGCCAGGGTGAAGCCTCGGGCGCGGATGAGGCGTCTCAGCGCGTAGCGAAGGTCGAAGTTCACGTGGCCTCCCGGTCTTTCAAGGGGTCAGAGCCCTTGAAACTCGGGTTTCGAGGGCTCTGACCCCCTTGAAACCCACTTGAAACGGCTGGCGCGTCCAACTCCTACGTAGACGATCCTCAAAATTCTTCCCTTCACGTCATCGGAGCTGTAGTGCGGCTCCGTCGCCCCCTGGGACCAACGGGCCGTCGTGGTCGCTGTCACCGAGCCACCTTGGCCTTCAGTTCCTCGAACCAATTCAGGACGACGTGTATCTCCCGAGGCGATGCCTCTGGGTTACGAGCAGGATACAGAAACCGCCGCCCGTCGGCCGATACGCTGAACCCGTAGTCGAGTGCCGCCAGATCTGGTCGTGCAAACAGCGCTCGTGGCGTTGTCCACTCCAGACTGGACTGCGTGGACACCGAGGTCGCCATCACGGTGTCGTTCCTGAGAAAGAACAGCTCTCCGCTTCGCGCCGACCACGAAGGAGTCCGGCCGCCCGTCCTCGAGATCTGCTGCTTGCCGGCGAGGGCCGGATAAGCGATGGCGTACACTTCTTCCCGTCCGGTGTCCTCCGCCGTGTACGCCAGCCAACGCCCATCGGGAGAGAACTGCGCCTGCCTCTTCCGGCTCCGGCTCACTGTGTCCACGTGCTGGCTCGCGAGGTGGAGTATGAGCAGTCCGTCGTCCTCGAGTGCGAGCGCCGAGCCGTCCGGGGAAAAATCGAGCGGAAGGACCGTCCCGCCATGCTTTGGGGCATACAACGTGTCGACCGTGCCCTGTCCGTCAGCCGGCCGCGTGACGATACGGTTGTCGTTCGCCCCCATGATGAGCCGGTACGCCACGCGCCGCCCGTCGCGGGACCACACTGGAATGTCCTCGGTCTGCGGATCGAACGTTAGGCGGCGTGGCTCGCCCGTCGCGATATCGAACAGTGAGATATCCGCACTGGGCGACGCCACGTACGTCACGGCGTAGCGTTCGTTGGGTGAGAGTCGCACGCCCTCCGCGGTAATCGGTTCGCCGACGTGGCCCACCACCTTCCCCTGCCGGTCGACCCACGTCAGCTGATGCAGTTGCCCGTTCGATCCGTGGACGTACGCGAATGTCCCGGAGTCGGAGATGGCGAACGAGCCGGCGCCTCCCCAATAACCGGTCTGAACGCCTTCGGCGACCGTGAATGCACGTCCGGTGAGGCGCCGCCGACGGAGGTCGAATGGGACCGCCTCCACCCTGCCATCGTCGCGGATGTAGACCACGTGACCCGTCGGAACGTACCGGCCATACGTGGCCTCGCTCGCGACGGTCGTGCGCGCGCCGCTCGTTAGGTCCTCGAGCACGATCCTGGCGTCGTGCCACATCCCGCTCGGCCCCAGGATCGTGTAGAGCACGGACTGGCCACCTTCGAGGAGCTGCGGCCACATGTACGCGGCCACCCCGCCTCCGGAGTCCGGCTTCGTGATGAGCTTCCACGCGGTGTCGCCGGCGCGGCGGCGGCGGACGCCTGGGCGCAACCATGCGGAGCTGATGATGTCCTCTCCGAGCGGTCGAGATGCGGCATTCACGATCGGCCCGCCGGAGAGTGGCACCATTCGCAATTCGCCCCCGAAGCGAGTGGCGTTTCCAACCAGCACCGACCGTCCGCCCTCGACGAACTGCGGGCAGCAGCCCATCCCGAAGGTGGCGAGCGATTCGGGTGCATCGCGCTCCAATTGTCGCCTGTACAGGGTTCCGCCCTGGAAGTAGACGACGGAGCGGCCATCTGGCGAGATCGACAGCATCGGGAAGATGCCTTCTCCATCGAGGCCGCCCGGGACCGGGATCGTGAGGCGCGTCACCGGGGCCGACGGGCTCGCCGAGCGTGGGTGGAGCATCCATCCAACGGCGCCACCGGCTGCGAGGAGTCCAAGTCCAACGAGCCAACGCGCGACGAGCGTGCGTGCTGCGCCATGCCTAACGTCACGTGGTCGAGCCGTCCGCGTCGCGAAATGTGGATCTCTCAGCGCTTCCGCGAACTTCGCTGCGGTCTCGAACCGGTCGGCGGGAAGCTTTTCGAGTGCCTGTGCCACCGTGGCCTCGACATGCGTCGGCACCGACTTGCGCCGCCGGCTCAGCGGCTGCGCTTCCTCCGTGACAATGCTGATGAGGATCTGCTGCGCCGATCCGCCGCCGTGGGGTGGCTCCCCGGCGAGCATCTCGTAGAGCACGCTCGCGAGCGAGTAGATGTCGGAGCGCGCGGTGATCTCCTTCTTCGCCGTCGCCTGCTCGGGGCTCATGTAGTGCGGCGTGCCTAACGACAGGCCAGCCTGCGTCACCCTGCCGCCGGCTGACGCGCTCAGGGCGAGCGCGATGCCGAAGTCGGCCACCACCGGGCGGCCCTCGTGGAGGAGAATGTTCTCCGGCTTGATGTCGCGGTGGACCACACCGTGGCGGTGGGCGTAATCCAGGGCGTCGGCAACCTCGATGGTGATCTTCACGGCGTCGCCGACGCCCAGCTGCTTCTCCCGATCGAGTTTCGTGCGCAGCGTCTCGCCGTCGATGAACGGCATGACGTAATACAGAAATCCGTCGGCGGTGCCGCTGTCGAAGAGCGGCAGGATCTGCGGGTGCTGCAGCGCCGCGGTCGTCTTGATCTCGGCTACGAACCGCTCCGCGCCGATCACGGCGGCCAGCTCGGGCTTCAAGACCTTGAGCGCGACCCTGCGGTCGTGCTTGAGATCATGCGCCAGGTAAACGGTCGCCATGCCGCCCGTGCCGAGCGCGCGCTCGATCCGGTAGTGGTCCGCAAGTGCGGCCGACAGACGGTCGGTCAGGCGCGTCTCACCGAGCCGCTTTCGATAGCGCTCGGCCAACGGATCCGGGTTGGGGAACGGGTCCGGATCGAACAATGACGCGAAGCGCTCGGCCGCGGGTCGGTCGAGAAGGCGGTGGTCTTTCGCACAATCGGCGACCAGACCCTGCAGCCGGGCGTACACGGCGGCGTCGCCGTTACTCAGTTCCCTCGCGACCGCGTCTCGTCGATCGGCTGGCGCGTCGAGCAACGCGTCGAGGAGTGTTTCAATCCGCGCCCAGTCGTTGATCGCACCGAGGGATGACGGGCCACCGTCGGCACGTTCTGGAGCGTCACTCACGGTGCAAGCGCGCGATGCAGGAGGGCGCGTGCCTTTACCCAATCGCGCTGGACGGTGCGCAACGTGACCCCCATCGCCTTGGCAATCTCCTGCTCGGTGAGACCGCCGAAGAAGCGGTACTCGACCACGCGCGCCAGGCGCGGATCGAACGCGGCGAGTCTGGTCAGCGCCTCGTCGAGCTCCAGTAGCGCATCCGGTTGGTCGTCGGCGCCGATGTGCTCCTCGTCGAGACTGATATGGTGCTGGTCGCCGCCGCGCTTCAACCTCCGACGAGCCTTCGCTCGATCGACCAGGACATGCCGCATCGCGAGCGCCGCGACGGCAAAGAAGTGTGTACGGTCGCGCCACTGCGCCTGCGGCTGGTCGACGAGCTTCATGTACGCCTCGTGGACGAGCGCGGTCGTCGAGAGCGTGCCGCCGCGTCCACCGATGCCAAGCTGTCGATGGGCGATGGCGCGCAGCTCCCCGTAAACGATTGGCACGAGCCGGTCGAGCGGTTCGGCGGCACCGCCACGCTGTTCCCCGAGGATGTCGGCGCGTGTCATGGAGCCATGCATATCCCGTTAGGCCACCCGCCGTGAGAACGAGTCGCACCCACGATGTCGCATCCTGGCGCGCAACGTCGTTCTACCCGGTGACCTGAGACGCTGCCGCGGTGCCATACCAACATGGACGCGGGGGCAGCCGAAGGCAACTCGATGAAACACATCTCGATTCGCTGCACGGCGACGGGCCCCTCGTCGCGGACCCTCGATGTCGCTCCATCTCTTGCTGGCGGTGGCGATTTGCAGCTCGAGGCACGGGATCGATCGGTCGTATCGCGGTTCGGTCGGACGAGTTCACCGCCGGCGCTCTGCCGGCCAGACCCCTGGAGGTTCGATGCTGCCCCGCGCCCCACTTCTCGCCGTCGGCGCCTTTGCGCTCGTCGCCTGCACCGACTCAGTCTCGCCGCCCTCCACGCCGCCTAACGTGCGGCCTAACGTGCCGAAACAGGCCGGGCCCGCGGTCGTGGACAACTCGACCGTCCCGGTCCAGTTCACGCTCTCCAGCGCCCTCTGCCACCTCCCGACGGATGTCACTGGCACCGGCGTCCTCCACTCGGTGACCCGCGCGTCTCAGTCCACGACGGGCGAATGGAACGTCGTGCTCAACCTGACCGCGCACGGAACGGCGAGTGGAACGGACGGGTCCACGTACGTGTTCGACTACGCCGGCGTCCAGGCCTGGGTCGACCCCGTCAGCCCGACCACGCCCCCGCTCGTGGTTGACATCGTCGATCACTTCAACCTCCTCGGACAGGGGAGAACGCCGGACGTGATGGTATACCTCCGCGGCAAATTTACGTTCCCCGCCTTCGAGCCCGTCGACGATCCCGTCATCCGCGGCCTGGATATCTTCTGCGATCCGATCTGATGCCTAACGCCTCGAACGACTACCGATAACGGGGAACAACAGGCCGACATGGAACTGATGACTCGCCCAGACATCACGAGCCGTCGTGGCGAGTCATTGGTGGTGGGTACTGGGTCATGGGTTGTCGGTTACCGGTTCCAACAGCGCCCTTTGCACCAACCACAGGTAGGTCGATGCGCCCGAACTGGTGGATGGTTCTCTCAGTCACGACACTGCTCCCCGCCCTCGGCGCGTGCACCGATCGAGACGGGCCGGATCGTATTGCGTCAGTGCAGACCCCGTCCCTGGCAATCACGAGTGTCGATCGCCTGGACGGAGAGCTGCGCAGGTACCTCGACCGGCAACGGTTCACCGGGCGGGTGGGGAGCACTTTGGAGGCCCGACTGGGCCGCCGCATCGATCGTCAGCTCGCCGACGTCGGGCGCCTGCTATGGTTCGACCCGATCGGCGGGTTGAACGACGACAACACGTGCGGCGGCTGTCACTCGCCAACGAACGGCTTCGGTGACACGCAGTCGATCGCTATCGGGATAGACAACAACGGGATCGTTGGTCCGGGCCGAACCGGCCCGCGCAATCAGCGGCGCTCGCCGATGGTGATCAACACGGCGTTCTACCCGACGCTCATGTGGAACTCGCGCTTCAACGCGCTCTCAGGTAACCCGTTCGACAATCGCCAAGGGTTCTCATTCCCCGCCCCCGAAGGCCTAACGCTGTCGTATCAGCCGCATCTGCTCGCGGCGCAGGCGTTCATCCCGCCTACGGAGCGCGTGGAGGTTGCGGGCTTCGAGTTCCCTGGGAACAACGATGCCATCCGGGACGAGGTGCTGCGCCGCCTGAACGCCAACCGGAACTACCGCGAGCTCTTCTCGCGGGCGTTCCCGCCGGTCAACGCCGGCGCGCCGATCACGTTCGATCACGTCGGCCGTGCGATCGCCGAGTTCGAGTTCACGCTCGTGTCCACGGATGCGCCGATTGATCGCTACGCGCGCGGCGATCGGAATGCGCTGAGCGAGGGACAGAAGCTGGGTGCCGTGCTCTTCTTCGGCCGGGCCGGATGCGTCCAGTGCCATGCGGTGTCGGGCGGGTCGAACGAGATGTTCAGTGACTTCCGCGAGCACGTCACCGCGGTGCCGCAGGTGGCCCCGTCGTTCGGCAATGTGACCTTCGACGGACCGGGCCTGAACGAGGACTTCGGGCTCGAGCAGGTCACCGGAAACCCGGCGGATCGGTACGCGTTTCGCACGTCGCCGCTCCGGAACGTGGCGCTCCAGCCGGCGTTCATGCACAACGGCGCCTTCGTTAGGCTCGCGGACGCGATCCGGTACCATCTCGACCCCACAGGCCGGGCGAGCTCGTACACGCCGGATCTCCTCGCCGCTGACCTGCGCGGACCCCGGGCGCCGATCGCGCCGCTGCTGGCCAAGCTCGACCCCCGGCTCCGGGCGCCGGTCGCACTTTCGGACGGAGAGCTCGACGCGTTGGTGGACTTCGTCGGCAACGGACTCCTCGATCCGGCCGCTCGCCCACAGTACCTGCGCCGGCTCATCCCGGAGCGCCTCCCGAGCGGTCGTGTCCCGTTTCGCTTCGAGTTCCCCTAACCATCGCGAGCTACCTCGACACATCGCCGCAAGGGCGTCGAGAAATCACTCCTAATGGTTGGAGTCAGGATCGCGCCGCAGGCCCGGTGCGATCGTCGTTGGCCACATCGGCAGATGCGCTCATCTGACCCGCTCATCCGGCGCCATCTCTGTCGGTGCGGCTGGCAGGCCGGTACGGGCGTCCCGCAGCTCCGGGAATTCATCCTCGCGGAATTCGAGCTGTCCGCGCTCGCCCGCCGCGTGGCGCCGCTGCTCGAGGGCCCGCAGCTCCACGCGGCGGATCTTGCCGGAGATCGTCTTCGGCAGCTCGGCGAACTCGAGGCGCCTAACGCGCTTGTAGGCGGGAAGGCGCTCGCGAACGAAGCGGAAGATCTCCAGCGCCACCTCACGCGTCGGTTTCGCGTCGCCGCGCAGCACACAGAACGCCTTCGGCACCGACAGCCGCATCGCGTCCGGACTGGGCACCACCGCGGCCTCGGCGACGAGCGCGTGCTCGATCAGCGCGCTCTCGACCTCGAAGGGGCTGATGCGATAGTCGGAGCTCTTGAACACGTCGTCGGCGCGACCGACGTAGGTGATGTAGCCATCGGCGTCACGTCGGGCGACGTCGCCGGTTCGGTAATAGCCGCCCGCCATGGCGCCGCCGCCGCGCGACTCGTCGTCGAGATAGCCGACCATGAGACCGAGCGGACGTTGCCCGCCATTCTCAGCCGTGAGTGGCAGGGAGATTTCACCTTCGTTGGCTGGCTCGCCATCGGCGTCGAGCAGCTCGATGCGATAGCCCGGGAGCGGGCGCCCCATCGACCCGGCCTGCACCGGCTGGCCAGGCGGGTTGCCGACTTGCGCGGTCGTCTCGGTCTGGCCGTAGCCGTCGCGAATCGTTAGGCTCCAGGCACGCTGCACACGCTCGATCACTTCCGGATTGAGCGGCTCGCCGGCGCTCGCAACCTCACGGAGCGCAACGCGATAGTCGGCGAGATTCTCGCCGATCAGCATCCGCCACACAGTGGGTGGCGCGCAGAGCGTCGTGACGCCGCAGCGCACGATCGTGTCGAGCACGCGCTTCGCATCGAATCGCTGGTAGTCGTAGACGAAGATCGTCGCGCCGGCGTTCCACGGCGCGAACACACTGCTCCACGCGTGTTTGGCCCAACCCGGGGAGCTGATGTTCCAGTGGACGTCGCCCGCCTGGAGGCCAATCCAGTACATCGTGGACAGGTGACCAACCGGGTAGCTCGCGTGCGTGTGGAGCACCAGCTTCGGTTTCGCCGTCGTGCCCGAGGTGAAGTAGAGCAGCATCGGGTCGCTCGCGGCGGTCTCGCCATCCGGCTCGAACTCGGCGGACATCTCGTGCGCCGTCTCGAACCGCGTCCAGCCCGGCAAGTCCGACGCGACGATCATCCGCGTGTAGTCGCCTGGCAGTGTCGCGAACTTGACCGCACCGTCTCCGTCGGTCACGACGTGCCGGATGTGTCCGCGCTCGAATCGATCTTCCAGGTCGCGCGGGGTCAGCTGCGGCGTCGCCGGAACGACGACAACGCCGAGCTTGATGCACGCGAGGATCGTCTCCCATGTCTCCACGACGTTCGGCAGCATGAGCAGCAGCCGATCACCGCGGCGGGCGCCGAGCGACCGGAGCGCGTTCGCGACCTGATTGCTGCGGCGCGACAGCTCGGCGAACGAGTACGCGCGGTCGCTGCCATCATCGCGAACGATGCGGAGCGCCGGTCGATCATTCCCTACCGCCATCGCGTCGAAGTAGTCGAGCGCCCAGTTTAACCGCTCGAGCCGAGGCCACTCGAATTGCTCGTACGCGGTGGCGTAGTCGGTACGATGCGCGAGGAGAAAGTCGCGGGCTGAGAGAAATGCAGCGACGTCAGCGGAACGAGCGGGCATGGGACCTCCAAGTCGACGCGCCCCTCAGGCGCTCCATACGGTCCAACACAACACGACTGACCGCAAGAGACGAGTGCAGGAGTTCAGAAGCTGTGCGAACTGCCAGTCGCTCCTTGGTGAGCCATCCGGTCCCGTTCGTCGAGAATAGCGGCGTAACGCGGTGGATGCTCTGCAACCACGAACGGTGAACACGCTAACGTGCTGCTCACCGCCGCTGAAGCCGCTGAGCTCTGAGGAAAGTTTTGCGAACAGCCGAATTGCCTCGGTGGCAGTTTGAGAGAATCACGCCTTTTCGAAATAGCTTCTCGCTTTTTCAAGCGCGTCCGCGTCGCCAACGAGGAGGACTTCGTCTCCTACCTCGAACACCGTATTCGGCTCGGGGGAATAGGTGACAGCTCCGCGGCGCACGACCGCGATGACGGTCGCCCCCGTCGCCTTTCGCAGACTCAACGAAGCCGGGCTCTGGCCTGCGGCCAACGTGCCTTCCTCTACCACCATGGTCTGCAGCCGCACGCGCTCGCCTAACGTGGCGAGTGCGTCGCCGATCCGGGAGGTCACCGACCGTTCGCGGGTCAGGAGCATACCGTAGTGGTCGCCGCGGACGTCATCCACCAGGCGGCGAATGCGGTTCACCTCGACGCCATAGCGGCGCAATACGCGCGCGAAGATCTCCACGGATGTCTCGAGCTCTTCCGGAATCACTTCGTCCGCACCGAGCCGCCGAAGCTCCGCGATCTCCGACACGTACCGCGTGCGCACCACGATCCGCACGGTCGGGCTCAGATGGCGCGCCACCGCGACACCACGGCGCTCCTCTGCCGGCGCCGCGATCGCAAACACCAGCACCCGCGCGTGCTCGATGCCCACCTTCTCGAGTACCTCGGGCCTCGTTCCGTCGCCGAAGAAGATCGGTGTTCGCTCGAGACGGGCACGTCGCACAATCTGGCCGTTCTGATCCAGCGCGACGTACGGGATCTGCGCCGACTGGAGTGCGAGGGCCAGGTTGCGGCCGTTGAGGCCGTAACCGACGATGATGACGTGGTCCCGCAGCGCGCGCACCACGGGCATCTCGGTCGTCGGAATGACGACGTTAGGCTGCCGCGTGGTGCGCGTCGCCCACTCGGCCGCGTGTTCGGCGCCCGCGATGACGAACGGGGCGGCCAGCATCGTCAGCACCGACGCGCCCAGGAAGATCTGATACTGCTCGGCGTTCAGGAGGCCGAGCGTCGTGCCACTGCCCGCGAGCACGAACGAGAACTCTCCGACCTGCGCCAGTCCGAGCCCGCTCAGCACACCCACGCGGAGCGATCGCTTGAGCAGTCGCACGACGAGGATGACGATCAGCGTCTTGATGACCATCACGGCGACGGCCATCGAGACCACAGCGAGCAGCCGCGACCCGATGCCGCCGAGGTCGAGCAGCATGCCGACCGAGATGAAGAAGATGCCGCTGAACGTATCGCGGAACGGCAGGACGTCGGACAACGCCTGCAGGCCGTAGTCGGACTCCGAGATGATCAGGCCGGCGAGGAACGCGCCGAGCGCGAGCGACATCCCGAACGCCGAAGTGACGTACGCCGCCCCGAGGCCGATGAAGACTACCGACAGCGTGAAGATCTCGCGGTTTCGCAGCTCTGCGACGCGTCGAAGCGCGCGTGGGACTGCCAGCCGCCCACCGAGGACGAGCGTGGCGACGACAACGACACTGAGGATTATCGTGCGGAGCGATTCCGCAGCGGTCCCTCCCGCGCCCGCCAGCAGCGGCGCGGCGAGCATCAGCGGGACGACGCACAGGTCCTGAAAGAGGAGAATCGCGACGGCGACGCGGCCGTGCGCCGTATCGAGCTCCCCGCGGTCGTTGTAGACCTTGAGCACGATCGCCGTGGACGAGAGCGCGAACAGCGCGCCGGCGAACACGGAGAGACGCCACGGTCTGCCGAAGGCCAGGCCGATGCCCGCGATGACCGCGATCGTCGCGAGCACCTGGACGCCTCCACCGCGTATCACCCACTGGCCCATCCGGACGATGCGCGACAGCGACAGCTCGAGCCCGATCGTGAACAGAAGGAGGACGACCCCGACTTCGGCGAGCGATTCGACGGAGTCGGGCCGGGCGACGAGTCCCAGGGCGTTAGGCCCGATCGCGATCCCGGTGAGCAGAAACCCGACGACGGTCGGCACGCGCAGTCGCTGCGCGATGATGACGACCGGGATGGCGACGGCGACGAGGATGACGAGGTCGCGGAGGACGGGGATTTCGTGCACGACGAGAAGCTACTGCCGGGGAGGGGGGACGGGCGACGGGCGACGGCTAGAACCCTCGGGATGCGCATCTCACTGCGAGATGCATCCCGAGGGTTTCCGCTCTTGACCGTCGCCCGTCGCCCGTCCCCCCTCCCCGGCTAGTTTCTCCACTCCAACCTTGTCAGCGCAATGCGATGCTCCTTCGCCTGCTCGTCGAACGTTATGCTGTAGGCGCCGGGGTAGTATCCGGCCGGGGTGACACGCGCCGCCACCGGAATCGGGATCGTCGCGTTGGGCTTCGACAGGATGAACTCCCGCGTGATCATCGGCTCCTGGAAGATCAACGCGCCGTTGTACGTGCCGTTGAGGAACGTCGTCGTGAACTTCTTATTGTTAGGCGGCGGCTGGACCTCCGGAGAGCGAACGTCCACCCAGTGCACGCCCATGCGCGGGACCGCCACGAGCGGCGGCGGCGAGAAGGCGAACGGCGGCATGAAGTCGGCCGCCGGGACGTTCGCCGACTTCACCGCATAGGCCGGGTCGGTCGGGACAATCGCGTCACGCTCGGCCACCGCGATCTTGTAGAAATGGAAGTCGAAATGCGGCAGCGTGTAGACACCGGCGGGCTCGTGGCCAGCGGGGTTCCAATCGAGCTCGATGAACTTGTAAGGCGTGGGGTTCTGTGCCGGCATCGGCACGACGTACGGGTCGAAATCCACGTGCACGTGATCGCCGCCGCCCGGCATGTCGTCCATCGGCGGCATGGGAGCGCGCAGGCCTTCGAGCGCGCTCTCGTCGAGCGCAATGCCGACTTCGAGCGGAACGCCCTTGTCGAGCAACACGTAGCTGCGCGCACGCCCCTTTCCGAGCCTGATCGGCGTTCCGTACTGGCGGTGCGTGCCGGGGTCGCTGCCGGCGCGATCGAGCGAGAGGTTGCCGGGGACGGCGGAGGTCGGCGAGGGATCAGTGCACGCGACGGCGCTCAGCCAGAGGAGCGCGGCGGCGAAAAGGGAAAACCTGGTGGGGCTGTACGGCATCGTAGTAGCTCCTTGTCTCCGTCATGCCGCGCTCGTCATCGGGCGCGGTCGTGATTGGTTGGCGTTGGGTTCGGCGACCGTCACCGAACGACGTCAAACTCGCGGAGTGGAGCGAGCAATACATGGGTCGATGTACCCAAATACCGGGGACGGGCGACGGGCGACGGCTAGTCAATACGCAACGCCTCGCTGGGATCCAAACGCGCCGCACGCCACGCGGGAACAACGCTCGCTAGCACTCCCACCACCAGCAGCACGACGGCCACCGATATGAACACGACGGGATTCCTTGGCGATGTGTCGAACAGCAGCGGCTCGATCCACCGACCCGCGTTGAACGACAGCACCATTCCGATCGCGACGCCCACGGCGGCGAGCCCCACACCGTGCCGACCGATGAGCCACACGATGTTGCCCTGTTCCGCACCCAGCGCGATTCGCACCCCCAGCTCGTGCGTGCGTTGAGCGACGAGATACGCGATCACGCTATAGAGCCCGATCGCCGCGACGAGCAGCGCAAGCCCACCGAACACCGCGAACATGTTCGCGCCGAGCCGCCAGGGTCGGATCTGCGGGTCGAGCGAATCCTGGAGCAGCGCCACGTTCACGAACCCGATGCTCGGGTCGAGCCGCGCGAGCTCCGCGCGCAGCGACTCACGCAGCGTCGCGACCGAGCCTCGCGGCCGGACGAACATCTGTCGGCCACCGAAGCCGAGCGCGCGCTCCTCGCCTAACGGGATGTAATACTGCATCGCCGGGTCTTCGTGGAGCCCGAAACGACGCGCGTCCTCCGCCACGCCGACGACGCGCGAGCAGGGCATCGTGTCCATCACCAGGCACTCGCCGATCGGATCGCGATTCGGCCAGAGCGTTCGCGCCATCGTTTCGTTCACGAGCGCCACGTGCTCTCCGCCAGTGACATCCGCGTGTGTGAACGCTCGGCCCCGCAGGAGGCGCGTCCCGGCGGTAGCGAAGTAGTCGTCCGAGATGGCCCGAACATACGGGCCGCCGCCGGGAAGCCGCGGCAGGGTATCTCGCCCCGGCACGCGAAGCGCGATCGTCATCGATGACTGGAACGGCGTACCGACCACTACCGCCGCGTGCTCCACACCGGGCATCGGTCGCACACGCGCAAGTGCCGCGTCATAGAGCTCGTTCCGGCGAAGCCGTTCGCGGTCCTTCAACTCGGTCGGCATGTCGCCGAGCGGTGGCCAGTCGAACGACACCGTCAGCACCTTGTCCGGCTCGATGCCGAGCCGAAGGGCGTAGACCTTCCTCAGGCTGGTCAGAAAAAGTCCCGCGCCAACGAGCAGGGCGGCAGAGAGCGCCGCCTGCGTCACGGCGAGGATCGACCGCGTCCGGTTACGACGGGCTCCGCCTTCGCGCACGCCGGCCTTCAGCGCCGACGTTAGGTCGAGCCGCGTGCCGCGAAGCGCCGGAGCGAGTCCGACGAGAACGCCCGTGGCACACCCGGTGAGCGCCGTCACGAGCAGCACGCGGAGGTCCACAGTCACGTCCGTCCACGCGACGTTAGGCAGCAGTATCCCACGGACGAGCCGCCCACCAGCGAACGCCACCGCGAGGCCGGCCATGCCGCCCAGTAAGCCGAGCACGACGCTCTCCGCCATGAGCAGCCGTATCAGGCGTCCTCGGCCGATACCCAGCGCGAGTCGCACCGCGACCTCGCGGCGGCGGCGCGTGGCCCGGGCGAGCGAGAGATTCGCCACGTTGGCGCAGGCGATGAGCAGGACGATGGCTGTCACAGCCACCAGCCACCGTGAGACGCGCGTGACCGCCTGCTCCTTGCCGGCGCGGTTGAATCGCAACGGAGCGGCGCTGAGCGACGCCGTGCGCATGGGGTCATTGCCTGGCCCATCGAACGCGCGTCGATGCGCCGCGGTCGCATCCGTGCTGGCTTGCTCGACGGTAATACCCGGAGCGAGACGCCCGATGATCTGCAACCAGCTGGCGTCCCACGCTGTCGGCCAGTCAGGCCCCGGGCCCCAATAGGGCAGACTGATCGGAACCCAGCCGTCGCGCCGTTCCAGCTCCGCACCCGTGAAGCCCTGCGGTGCGACGCCGATGATCGTGTACGTCACGCCGCCGATGACTGTCGTCCTGCCAAGGACGCCGACGTCTCCGCCGAACGATCGCCTCCAGTAGCCTTCGTCGAGCACCACGACGTTCTCGCCGCGCGGCGGATGATCCTCGCTCGGGCCAAAGAAGCGCCCGAGGATCGGCCTTACGCCTAACAACGGAAAAAAGCTCGCCGAGACTCGGCCGAGTGTGACGCGATGGGCGTCCGCGCCGACACCCACCGTGGCGTCCGTTGCCGAGTACACGGCGAGATCCTCGAACGAGCGCGCGTTGTCGCGCAGGTGCGCGTACGTGATGAAGCCGGCGATGCTCTCGGTCGACTCCTCGTTGCCGTTCCGCTGGGTCACGTACAGACGGACGACGCGATCCGGATCGACGACATGGGCCGGCCCGCGGAGCATCAGGCGGTCAATGATGCCGAACATGGCGCCGTTCGCGCCGATGGCGATGCCTAACGTGGCGACGACCATCACGCTGAAGCCCGGTGAGTGCCGGATCGCGCGCAGCACGTACCGAATGTCCTGACCCAGCGCGTCGAGTGACGGAACACTAATGGCCGCACGGCGGTGCTCCTCGAGCGACGTGCGGTTCCCGAACCGTCGCCGCGCGACGTCGTGGGCCTCCTGCTCGCTCATTCCGGCCTGCGAGTGCTCGGCCGCGCGAAGCTCGAGGTGGAATCGCATCTCCTCTGCCATCTCGCGGTCGAAGCGGTCGCGAAGGAGGTAGTAACGCGTGCGGAGCCAGAGTCCGCGAATCCAGGTCAACATCGTCGCCCTCCGATCAAGCCGGCTGCATGACGCGGCCAACCGCCGCGATCACCCGCTCGAACTCCTTCGCCTCCTGCGCGAGCTGCTTTCGCCCAGCCGCGGTGATCGAGTAGTAGCGTGCGCGCCGCTTCGTGGGCGTGAGCTTCCACTCCGAGCGCACCCAGCCCTTCACTTCCATCATCTGCAGCGCCGGATAGAGTGTGCCCTCCTGCACCCGCAAGACATCGTCGGACAGCCGCTGGATGTGCTGGGCGATCGCATAGCCGTGCATCGTGTCGACGGTGAGCGTCTTGAGCACGAGCATGGCGAGCGTTCCGGGCAGCAGCTCGGCGCGTGACGGAAGGACCGACATACATTGGCTGCCTATGGGTAGGTGACCTTACCCTATACCTCCGCCGGCAGTCCGTCAAGAGCTTCCTGCTCCGGCTGCAAGCGGAACCACGAACGCTGAGCACGCAGACGGCGCTTCCCGCCGGCGCGGAAGACGCTGAGATTTTCTTCAATCCCCACAAGATGAGGAGTCCAGCGTCCTCTGCGCCCGGCGCGCAGCGCCGCCTGCGTCTTCAGCGTTCGTGGTTCCGTGGTTCTGCCTTTGTGGCGGCGTGGTGAGTCGTACCCACCGCTCCATCGCCAATTCGGAGATCCCTCATGCCAGATCGCAGTCGTTTGTCCTTCGTTCGAGCGTCGTTCATTGCCCTCACCGTCGCGGCCGCATCGCTCACGTTCGCGCGACTGTCGAGCGCCCAGGCACTGAACGCCAACCAGCAGCTCGTGCGCGACATCTATAAAGAGCTGATCGAGATCAACACGACCAGCGACGCTGATCCGGGCGGCACCACACAGGCGGCCGAGGCGATGCGGAAGCGGCTCCTGTCCGCCGGATTTCCGGAAAGCGACGTGCAGGTGCTGAGCTCCGGACCTCGCGATGGGAACCTCGTCGCGCGCCTGCACGGATCCGGCGCGTCGGGCCGCAAGCCGATTCTCCTGCTCGCCCACCTCGACGTCGTCCCCGCGAAGCGCGAGGACTGGACGATGGACCCGTTCACGTTCACGGAGAAGGACGGGTTCTACTACGGACGTGGTACGAGCGACGACAAAGCCATGGCCGCCATCTGGATCGCGAACATGATCCGGATGAAGCGTGAAGGCTACGTGCCCGATCGCGATCTCATCGTCGCGCTCACGTCCGACGAAGAGAACGGCGACCACAACGGCGTCGAATGGCTCCTGGAGAACAAACGCGACGCGATCGACGCGGCGTACGCGCTCAACGAGGGTGGCGGCGGCTTTCTCAAGAATGGCAAGCCGTTCGTGCATAACGTGCAGGCCGCCGAGAAGGTCTACTACGACTTCTCCTTCGAGGCGCGCAACAAGGGCGGGCACAGCTCGCGTCCCATCCGGGACAACGCGATCTACCATCTAGCCGATGCGCTGGCGCGGCTCGAGCGCTACGACTTTCCCGTGAGGCTCAACGAGGTCACCCGCGCCTACTTCGAGCGGCTGGGGCAGGTGGAGACCGGGCAGACGGCGGCCGACATGCGGGCCGTCGCGAAGAACCCGAACGACACCGCGGCGGTGCGCCGTCTCTCGGCGCAACCGGTCTACAACTCCATGCTGCGCACGACGTGCGTCGCGACGATGCTCGAGGGCGGCCACGCGCCTAACGCGCTGCCACAGCTCGCGCGTGCCAACGTGAATTGCCGCGTGCTGCCCGACCACGACGTGAAGGACGTCCAGGCAACGCTGGTCAAGCTGGCCGGAGACACCGCCGTGCACGTGTCGCCGGCGCCGGAGCCGCGCGGCGGCCCGGCCTCCCCACTCACACCCGAGGTACTCGGCCCCATCGAACGTCTCACGAAGGAGATGTGGCCCGGCATCCCGGTCGTGCCGGTCATGGGCACCGGCGCGACGGACGGGCGGGCGCTGCGCCAGAAGGGCATTCCGACTTACGGCGTGTCGGGCCTGTTCGGCGACATGGACGACTCGCGTGCACACGGACGCGACGAGCGCATGCTGATCAAGTCGTTCTTCGACGGGCAGGAGTTCCTGTATCGACTCGTGAAGGAGCTGTCCGGTGGACGGCCGGTCTCCTGATGGGTCTGGTGTGATATACCGGGTTCCGCGCTGACTATTGACGACCAGTGTGCGCAGGCCCACACTCGCTGCGCGGAAACATCTGTTGTAGTTCCACGCCGTATCTGGAGGAACCCGGGATGCCGTTGTCCCAGTTGTTCGCCACGCGTGCTCGCCGAATCGCGGCAGCGTGCGTCGGTCTCGTCGCCTTCGCAGCGTGCTCCGACACGCCTAACGGGATCACGCCGCCAGCCCCACCGGCCGATCCAAATCTCGCGGCGGTCGGTCGAGATGATGACCTGGGCCCAGCACTGGCGGCTCAGGGAAAGCATACGGGACGCCTGATGCGCGACCGTGACCTCCTTGGCACCGCGGTCGGTCGGCTCAATGACGGGCGGCCCGAGGTTACGGTGTTCGCACGGAACGCGGGCGCTGCCTCACGCGTGCCAAAGGACCTCGATGGCGTCCCGGTGACGGTCGAGGTGACCGGTGAGATCACGGCGCTGCCGGCAACCTCCAAGGCATCCCCGCACGCGAAACCCGGTAGCGGTGGCAGCACCAGCATCAAGCCAACCGACTACGCTCGCCCGGCATACGTCGGCATGTCGACCGGGAACGCGCTCGAGTGCGCAGCCGGGACGATCGGCGCCAAGATCTCGAAGAGCGGCACCATCTACGCGCTCAGCAACAACCACGTGTATGCGCGGGAGAATGCCGCCAGCCTGGGTGAAACGATTTATCAGCCCGGTCGCTACGACCTCAACTGCGGATCCGGGTCGCAGTACGCGTGGGCGACGCTCGCCTTCTTCAAGACCGTGAGCTTCAGCGCCAACAACACAGTCGACGTCGCGTTGGCAAAGGTGAATGACGCAAGTCAGCTCAGCGCGTCCACACCGCCCGGCGGTTATGGGGCACCAAGCTCCACCACGACGACGGCGACACTCAACATGGCCGTGCAAAAATACGGCAGGACGACGGGGCTCACGACCGGCAAGGTAACGGGCGTGAACGTCACGATTCGGGTGCAGTACACGGACGGAGTCGCGACCTTCGTGAACCAGGTTCAGATCACGGGAAACAAGGGGGCGTTCAGTAAAGCCGGAGATTCGGGCTCGCTGATCGTGACGCAGACTGGGAGCAACCCCGTTGCGCTGCTCTTCGCGGGCGGCCAGACGTCGACGTTCGCCAATCCCATTGGACCGGTACTGCAGGCGGTAGGCGGGACGATCGTTTCGCAGTAGGAGCTGATGTGGTAGTTCGAGGTGGGCACGCCGCCGTTGTCGTCGCGCTCGCGACCATCGGCGTCGCGTGCTCGTCTCGAGCTGGCCAGAAGGGGGATTCGACGTCAATGCGCCGTCCGATCGAAGCGGTCCAGGGCTCACACACCGATTCCCTGATGCGAATCCCGGGCGTCGTCGGAACGGGGATCGGGCTGTGCGACGGAACGCCGTGCATCAAGGTCCTCGTGGTTCGCGCGACGCCCGAGCTTCGCAGAGCAATCCCCGATTCCCTCGAGGGGTACCGCGTAGTCCTGGATGAGAGCGGGACGGTAAGGGCACAGGACTCCACGCGCCGCTAGCCAATTTTCCACGAGTGAGAGGTTTCCAAGGCGCACGCCGTTCAGTTTCCATCATGAAACGCATACTCAAATGGACCGCCATTACGGTCACATCGATCGTTGCCGTCCTTCTCATCGTGATTTACGCAGGAAGCGAATACCGTCTTCGCCAGAAGTTCGACATCGCTGCCACCCCCATCGCGGTCCCGACCGACTCCGCGGGTCTCGAACGCGGCCGACACGTCTTCCAGACGCGAGGGTGCGAGGGCTGCCACGCCGAGGGGCTCAAAGGCAGTGTGTTCTTCGATCAGCCGATGTTGGCGAGGCTCGTGGCACCGAACGTGGTCCGGGCGATCGAGGGCTACTCCGACCCGGAGCTCGCCCGGCTGCTCCGCCATGGCGTTCGTCCGAACGGACGCGGCGTGGCCGTCATGCCGTCGTCGATGCTCTACCACCTCGATGACGCCGACCTCGGGGCGCTGATCGCCTACCTGCGCACACTGCCCGACAAGGGCGGCTCCGACACGCTACCCGCGACGTCATTGCGCCTGCTCGCGCGCGTCGGCGTCATCACGGGCAAGTACAACCTTGAACCGGTCGAAATTGTCCACGACGCACCTCGGGCCCCGAACGGCCCGGACGCTGCCGCGCGCGGGCAGTACCTCGCCAAGTCGACGTGCACGGAGTGCCACGGACAGCGACTCGAGGGCAGCGAGGAGACGCCGGCGCTGTCGATCGTCGCGGGCTACTCGCCGGCCGAGTTCGCGCGGCTCATGCGGGAGGGAGTGCCGAGGGATGGAAGGAGACTGGAGATGATGGGTGGTGTGGCGCGCGCCCGGTTCGTGCATTTCTCGGATGAAGAGGTGGGTGCGCTGTACGCGTACCTCTCGACGCAGATGACGGCGTCCAAGAACTGATGACTCATGACCGATAGCTGGCGACTCTCCCGACTGATGGACTGGCATTATCGACTCGAGTTGAAATCCAAGTCGTGAGTGATGAGTCATCGGCTATCGGTCATGAGTCATCAGTTCTTTCCTTGAGGCTCCTTGCTGGGGGGCAGCGCTGCAGGTAGCGTCGGCGTAATTGCAGCGCGGGCATCCATCCGCCCGCATTTTCACCTCCCCGGAGAGCCTGCATGCGTCCCGCCGCGCCGCTCGCGAGCGGCTTCCTCCTTGGCGTCGCGCTGGTCCTGCCGCGCGACGCCCATCCCCAGGCAGCAGCACCAGCCGGCACCTGGGCGCTCACTAACGCCCGCATCGAGACGGTCACGAAGGGAAGGATCGAGAAAGGCACGATCGTCATCCGCAACGGGATCATCGAGGCGGTCGGTCCGAACGTCACGCCGCCGGGTGACGCACGCATCGTCAACCTCGCCGGCCGGACCGTCTATCCGGGATTCATCGACCTGACGTCGTCGATGGGAATTCCGACGCCGACTCAGCCCCAAGGTGGACCAGCCGGAGGTGGTGCCGGACAGAACGCCGGCGCGCCAGCCAGGTACGTCGGACTCGAGCCCGGTCGCGTGATCGCGAACGAAGTGGCCCCGTCGGCCGCCGACATTCGCGCGTCCCGCGATGCGGGCATCACGACCGCGCTCATCGCGCCATCGCGCGGCACGTTCCGCGGCCTGTCCGCGCTCATCCCGATGCGCGATGACTCGTCGGCGCAGTATGTCGTCAAGGCGCCCGTGGGAATGCACATGGGATTTCAGGGCGTGGCTGGGCGCTACCCTGCCACGCTCCTCGGCGTGATCGCCTACGAGCGGCAGGAGCTCTACGACGCGCAGCGTCATGGGCTGCTCATGGATCGCTACAAGGCCGGCGAGCGCGGCGTCCCGCGTCCGGCCTACGATGCCAACCTGGATGCGCTCGTGCCGGTCGTACGCGGACAGCTGCCCGCGTTCTTCGGCGCCAGCAACGAGAACGAGATTCGTCGAGCCGTCGATATCGCGAAGGAGTTCGACCTCAAGCTGACGATCGTGGGTGCAACCGAAGCGTTCCGCGCGCTCGACGCAGTGAAGACGGCGCGGCCGCTCGTCGTCTCGGTGGAATTCCCGCAGCCCGTCGAGGTGACGGGGTGGGCGTATCGGGGCGCCCAGCGTCGTGAGCTCAACGACAGCGCGACGCGCGACGCCGCCGTGCGCAAGATCGTGGAGGCCAACGCGGCGACTCTCAACCGTGCCGGCGTGAAGTTCGCGCTCGCACCGGGCGCGCTCAAGCCTAACGACTTCATCGCGAACGTGCACAAGGCGATAGCGGCCGGGCTTCCGCGCGAGGTGGCGGTCGAGGCGCTCACGATTCGCGCGGCGGAGATCGCGGGCGTCGGCGATCAGCTCGGAAGCATTGAGCCCGGCAAGATCGCCGATCTCGTCGTGGCAGACGGTCCGCCGCTCGGCGACAGCACGAGAATTCGCACGGTGTTCGTTGACGGGATCGACTACGACGTGGTCCCCTCGGCGGCTAGTCGAAATGGCCAGCGCGCCGCGGGTGGCGCCGGTCGCAGCGGCGAGATGGCGCAGGTCGCCGGTACGTGGGTCATGACCGTGAACGGACCGCAGGGCGCGATGACGTCGACCATGACACTGACGCAGACGTCGGACGCGATCGACGGGAACATGATCTCGGAGTTCGGCACGGCAGCCATCTCGGAGGGACGCGTGAACGGTCGGACGGTGACGTGGTCCGCGTCGTTCCAGATGGGCGGCGAGCGGACGACGGTGAACTTCGAGGCCGATGTGGATGGATCTCGGATGACAGGGCGCCTGCGAGCGGGTGAGATGGGAGCCATGACGTTCACGGCGGAGAAGAAGCCATGAAGAGCCGGCGACGGGGGACGGACGACGGGGGACAGGCGGGCGGCGGCCGGCGGCAGGCGGCAGAAAAAGCGTGTCATTCCGAGCGAGCAGCAGCGAGTCGAGGAATCGCCGTCGTCCCGACCGAGGGCTCGGCCCCCCTTTCGGGAGGATGGCGATTCCTCGACTCGCTTCGCTCGCTCGGAATGACCGTGCTTCTTGCCGGTTCACCCGCGTTCGCACAGGCGGGTAGCGCACAGCAACAGCCACAGCCACAACTCGACCTCACGGCCGTGTCGCTGCCGATCCCGCCGGCCGGCAAGCTCGTCGCGATCACGAACGCGACGATCATGACGGCGGTCAACGGCACCATCGAGAAGGGCACGATCGTCATCCGTGACGGGAAGATCGCCGCGGTCGGTACGGACGTGCCGGTGCCGGCCGGCGCGAAGATCATCGACGGGACCGGCAAGTACGTCACGCCCGGCATCATCGACGCCCACTCCCACTCGGCCGCCGAGGCGATCAATGAGGGGACGCTGTCGATTACGTCGATGGTTCGGATCGAGGACGTGCTGCGCCAGGACGGGATCAGCCTGTACCGTCAGCTCGCCGGCGGCACGACGACGCTCAACATCCTCCACGGCTCGGCGAACACGATCGGCGGGCAGAACGCGGTCGTGAAGCTGCGATATGGCCTGCCGGTGGACAGTCTCAAGTTCGAGGGCGCGCCGCCGGGGATCAAGTTCGCGTTAGGTGAGAACGTGCGGCAGACGAACCGCAACCTGCAGCCGGGCCAGGAAGGCCGCTTCCCGCGGACGCGCATGGGCGTCGAGGACCTGCTCCGCGACGCCTTCACCCGCGCGCAGGAGTATCGGCGCGACTGGCAGCAGTACGACGCGAAGAAGAAGGCGGCCAAAACGGCGGCGGAGCGGGCCGCGCTCATTCCGCCGGCTCGTGATCTCGAGCTCGACGCGCTCGTGGAGGTGCTCGAGGGCAAGCGGCTCGTGCACTGTCACTCGTATCGAGCGGACGAGATCCTGATGATGCTGCGCGTGGCGAAGGACTTCGGCTTCCGCGTGGCGACGTTCCAGCACGTGCTCGAGGGTTACAAGATCGCCGACGAGCTGGCAAAAGCCGGCAGCGGCGCGAGCACGTTCGCCGACGAGTGGGCGTACAAGATGGAAGCGTGGGACGCGATCCCCTACAACGCGTCCCTCATGGCGGAGCGCGGTGTGGTGGTGACGATCAACTCCGACTCGGACGAGCGCGCGCGACGCCTGTATCAGGAGGCCGCCAAGGCCATGCACTACGGCGGCACGTCAGAGCAGGAAGCGCTCAAGATGATCACGCTCAACGCCGCCAAGCAGTTGGGCATCGACAAGCGCGTGGGGTCGATCGAGGTCGGGAAGGACGCCGACCTGGCGATCTTCACGGCACACCCGTTCGCGCCGAACGCCCGCGTGGACATGACGCTCATCGACGGACGCGTGTTCTTCGACCGCGCGACGTCTCCGACGCTCGAGCAGCTGATCGAGCAGATGAAGCAGCGAAAGCCACATGTGGCCTCGGAGGACCGATGAGGTCGGGAATCGGGAATGGGAGTAGTTTGTCATTCCGAGCCGTCAGGCGAGGAATCCTAATGACATTGGTTGCCTCTGTTGCACAAGCGCAGGCACAGACCGGCACGTATGTCATCCGAGGGGGAACGATCGTCCCCATCGTCGGCGCGAAAATACCTAACGGGAACGTTGTCATCTCCGGCGGTAAGATCCAGGCGGTCGGGGCGAACGTGCAGGCGCCGCAGGGCGCTACGGTGATCGACGCGACCGGCCTCTTCGTCTATCCCGGCATGATCGACAGCGGAACGGAGCTCGGCCTCACCGAGATCGGTTCCGTTCCCGGCTCCACGGATACGCGCGAGATCGGCGACTTCAATCCGCAGGATGTCGCGCTCTCCGCGGTGAACGCTCACTCGGAGTTGATCCCGGTCACGCGCGTGAACGGCGTGACGACGGTCGTCACGTCAGCGACGGGCGCGCTCATGTCCGGCTCGGCCGCACTGATCGACCTCTGGGGATGGACGACCGACGAGATGGCCATCACGCCTCGGGTGGCGCAGGTCATGTCGTACCCGTCGTCTGGCGGCGGCGGCCGACGCGGTGGGTTCGTTGGGAGACCGCAGGGCGATGCGTCCGAGACCGCGAGCCGCCAGGTGCGCGTCATGCGCGACTTCTTCGCCGACGCGCGCGCGTACGCGGACGTGAAGGCCAAGCTCGCCACCGGCGGGAGCATGCCTAACGCTCCACGCGTCAACCAGGCGATGGAGTCGCTCGTCCCGGCGATTCGCGGCGAGATGCCGGTGATCTTCGACGTGAACACGATCGACCAGATCCGCGGCGTCCTCGCGCTCGCCGACTCGTTCAAGTTGAAGGTGATTCTCCGTGGACCGCGCGACGCGTGGCGGGTCGCCGACACGCTCGCCGCGCGCGGCATCCCGGTGATCGTCGGGCCGACGACGCAGGTTCCCGGCACCGATGACCCGTACGACGCGATTTACGCGCAACCTGGCGTCCTCGTAAAGGCGGGCGTGAAGATCGCGTTCCAAACGTCGGGCGCGTCGGACGTTCGCGACCTGCCGTACAACGCCGCGCTCGCGACCGGCTACGGCCTCGACATGGACGAAGCGATGAAGGCTTTGACGATCAATCCCGCGCAGATCTTCGGCGTGGCGGATCGCTACGGGAGCATCGAGCCGGGCAAGGTCGCGAACGTGATGGTGACCACGGGCAATCCGCTCGATGTGCGCAGCAACGTGAAGTACCTGTTCATCAGAGGTGAGCAGGTTCCTCTGACGGACCGCCACACGAAGCTGTACGAGGAGTTCAGAGCACGGCCAAAGCCGTGAAGGCGCAACAGAACTGGTTACGGGTTACTGGGATTGGTTATTCGTGATTTGAACCCTCGGGATGTTCATCTCGTTGAGAGAGACATCCCGAGGGTTTCGATTACCTGTAACCAGTTCCAGTAACCAGTTACTACCTGTGGCTGTTGCCGTTGAGGAAAGCCTCGATGTCGTCGGCCCGAGCCTCGGCGTCCGCCTCTCCCAGCTCGATGAGTCGTCCGAGATAGTCCGCCTGGAACATGAGAAGGCTCAGAATGTCCGGGCTCGCCGTCTGGCGCGTGCCGAGTCCCCGCGTTAGGAACCGGAAGAACCCGGGAAGCAGCGGCTCGTAGTCGCTCGACAGCTTGCCGAGGTCTCTCGAGGGACGCAGGACGAGAATGTTCACCACGCGCATTCCCGAGCGCTGGTCCGGCGGCAGCTTCCGCAGCACGAAGTTCATCCGCTCGAGACGCAGCACGTCCTGATCGATCAGATCCAGGAAGATCGCATTGTACAGGATGCTCAGCACCTGCGCTGGTGGCGGGTAGCCGCGAATGAGCGGACGGTTCGCCTCCGCCTGCGAGCGGTCGTAGCGCGTAGAGATCGCGAGAATCTTGTGCGCACCCAGATGGAGCGCCGGCGACAGCGGAGCCGTTAGGCGGATGCCGCCATCGCCGTGCCACGAGTCCTCGATCCTCACTGCCGGGAAAAAGAACGGCAGCGCGGACGACCCCATCACGTGGTCGACCGTCAGGCGCGTCGAGACGGCACGACGCTTCGGGCGCTCCCACTCCTCGATGTTGCGGCCCTGCATCCAGACGATCGATTGACCCGTGCCGTAGTCGGTCGTGCTGAGTGCGACCGCTCTGAGAGAGCCGCGGGCAATGTTCTGGTCGATGCCCGCGAGGGCGCCGTCCTGCGGCACGAGCGCACGCGTGAGGAATGTGCGCAGCGGCGACGTGTCCACCAGCCCGCGCGTCTGTGTTTCCGCGACTGTCCCTCCGGACACGAGGCGTGCACCCCATCGCAGAAAGTTCGCCAGCAGCGTTGGTGCGTCGACGCAGAAGACCTGCTCGGGGCTCAAGGAGCGCCACAGTCGCTCGAGCGACGTCACCGCGGCCAAGAAGGTGCCGGTGTGCTGCGCGATGTGAGCGACATTCACAGCACCGGCCGAGACACCGGTCAGAATTGGGAGATGGAGATTCGGATAGCGGCGCGCGAGGTATCGCAGCAAGCCAACCTGATAGGCACCGCGCGCGCCGCCGCCTCCCATGACGAGTGCGATCTCGCCCAGGTCCGGCGCGAGCGCGGCCGGCGATTCACCGGGGACGTTCGTGGAAGCAGGAGGCTTGTCGGTCGGTGCATTCATGGCGCCGAAAACCTCCCCGCGCGACGCGGGTTGCGCAAGGCAAGCGTAATCAACGATGCCATTGTGGGCCGCGAGGCTCTTCGGCATCGTGGGGCACCTGATGTAGTTGTGCGTATTCTCCCCGACGCCCGAAATCGATGATGTGCTTCACCCGAGCATCCTGGCGCGTTGCCAGACTGATCGCGCCCGCCGTCGCCTTCTCCGTTGGTGCCGCTCAAGCGCGCGCACAGCGAGCGTCAGCCGGCGCCGCAACGACGACCACCGCCTCGTGGACCGATCCCTCACACCACCGCGTCCGGATGGTCACCGTCGCGCCGAAGGTCAAGCTCGAGGTGCTCGACTGGGGCGGCTCCGGCGAGCCAGTGGTCTTCCTCGCGGGACTCGGCAACTCGGCCCATGTGTTCGACGACTTCGCCCCGCAGTTCACCGATGGCTTCCATGTCCTCGGGATCACACGCCGCGGCTACGGGGCGTCGAGTCAACCGCCGTCGGGCTACGACTCGGCCAGGCTCGCGGCCGACATCAAGGCTGTCCTCGACACGCTGCATCTCACGCGTGTCGTGCTCGTCGGCCATTCCATCGCGGGCGATGAGCTCACGAAGTTCGCGTCGACGTACCCGGACCGGATCGCGAAGCTCGTCTACCTCGACGCCGCGCACGACCGCACCGGGCTTCCGGCGCTGTTCCAGAACGCGCCGATCCCTCCGTCACCGCCAATGCTCGCAGCAGACTCGGCGTCGCCGGCGGCGGCTCGCGCTTACATGGAGCGCTCAACCGGAGTATTGGTGCCGGAAGGTGAAGTCCACGCGATCGCTGTTTTTAGTCCGGAGGGCCGATATCTGCGCGACGTTACGCCCGACTCGATTGGTGCGGCCATCCTGGCAGGTGTCGAGCACCCCGCGTACAAACGGATCGCGGTGCCGGCGCTCGCGTTTTATGCAGTCGCGGATTCAGCGCGGGACGTCATCTCATGGTATGCCACGCTCGACTCGGCGGGACGCGCCGCGGCGGACAAGGTGTTCGAGGCATTCACGCCCTTCGCCAGTGCGGCGCGCGAGCAGTTCCAGCGCGAAGTGAAACAAGGGCGCATGATCGAGCTCCATGGCGCTCATCACTATGTGTTCATCTCGAACGCCGCCGAGGTCGCGCGCGAAATGCGGGCATTCCTGGTCGCGCACTAGTATGGTCCGTAAGGGGTCAGACTCCTTGTGCATCGTTCCATTGCTCAGCAATGGAACGATGCACAAGGAGTCTGACCCCTTACGGAGCTAATCAGCGCGCAAAGCAACTATCGGGTCGACCTTCGACGCGCGACGCGCCGGGATCCAGCTCGCAACGAGCGCGACGACGGCGAGCGTCCCCGCCGCGGCACCAAACGAAACCGGATCCGTCACGCCCACCCCATAGACCAGCCCGCGCAGCACCCGCGACACCGCCAGCGCGCCGGCGATGCCTAACAAGGCACCCCAGGCTACCGGGCGCATCGAGTCACCGACGACCATGCCGAGGACCGACGTGGTCTGCGCGCCCAGCGCCACTCGCACACCGATCTCTTTCGTCCGCCGAGCGACCGCGTACGACAGCACGCCGTAGATCCCGACGGCGGCGAGCATCAGTGCGACGACGCCGAAAGACGTGAGCACCAACATGACGAACCGACGGTCCGCGACGGACCGAGCCAGCCGCTCCTCCATCGTGTCGGTGGTCACCGGCACTTCCTTTCCCTGCTCCCTGACCGCCGCGCGCACCGCGGCGGCGAGCGACTGCGGCGCGACGCGTGTCCGCACCACCACCGACATCGCGGCCGCCCGCTCCGGACGCTGACGATACGAGACGTACACCTCCGGCACCGGCGGCGCGTCGAGCGCGATCTGTTTCGCGTCGCGCACCACGCCGATGACCATTAGCCATGTGTCGTTATGCTGATCCATCCCGCGGAAACGAATACGCTTCCCCATCGCCGACCCGCCCGGCCACATCTCGCGCGCCAGCGCTTCGTTCACGACCGTCACGTGTGGCGCCGTCGAGTCATCGGCGGCGGAGAACGTCCGGCCGCTGATCAACGGGGTACCTAACGCGCGAAAGTAGTCGGCGCTCACGACGCGGTAGTGCGCCTGACCGGTCTCGCCGGGCCGATCCTCCGCCACCATGCCACCGTTAGGCCCCCAGGAGAGCGGCGGCGAGTTCGTCACCGCAGCTACTTCCACCCCCGGCAGCGCGCGAACGCGATCGAGCAGGCCATCGTAGAACGCCTGACGCGACGCGCCATCGGCGTAGCGGCTCGATGGCAGCGCCAGGTCGGCAACTAACACACCGTGCGCGTCGAAGCCCGGCCGCTCGCCGACCAGCCTCTCGAAGCTTCGCAACAGCACTCCAGCGCCGGCGAGTAGCATGAGTGCCAACGCCACCTCCGCCCCAATGAGCACTCGCCGCAGCGCGGTCTTCGCGTCGCCGATCGCCCCACGCCCGCCGCCAAGCGCGTTCGCGGGTGACACGTCCGAAGCGAAGACTGCGGGGAGCAGGCCAACGAGAAGACCCGTGAGCACCGAAACGGCGACCGCGAACACGAGCACCGTCGAATCGAGACCGATGCTCGCCGGCCGCGGAATCGACACCGGCGCCAGTCGCACGAGCACGCGAACCATCCACGCGGCAACGGCGATCCCCGTTCCGCCGCCGATGAGCGCGAGCATCATGCTCTCGGTGAGCAGTTGCCGGACCAGCCGCCGGCGTCCGGCGCCTAACGCCAGCCGGATCGCCATTTCACGCCCGCGCGCGGTGCCGCGCGCGAGACTCGCGCTGGCGAGATTCACCGCCGCGACCAGCAGCACGAACATCACCGCGCCAAAGAGAAGGCGCAGATAGTCGCGCACGTCGCCGATGAGATCGCGCTGCAGGTCCACCACACGAACATCGAACGCGGGGTTGTCCTGCGGGTGGTCGCGGCGCAGTCGCGCGGCGATAGTGGACATCTCCTGCTGCGCGCGGGACAGCGTCGAACCCGACGCGAGACGCGCGATCACGCTCTCGTTCAGCCCATCCCGGCCTTCGGCTCCGTCGAACAGCTCACGCGGAACCCAGACCTCGGCTCGCTCCGGGAAGGCTGCCTCGTCCGGCATGACGCCGATGACGTCGAACACGCGACCCACAAGTTCCACACGCCGGCCGGTCAGATCGCCCGCGGCGAGCATCCGCCGCCAGAACGCGGCGCTCACGACGGCAACTGGCGCCGATCCGGGCCGAGAGTCGTCGGGAAGAAACGTTCGACCGACGACGGGTGTAGCGCCGAGCACACGGAAGAAGTCTCCGGACACCATGTAGACGTCGGCGCGGGTCGGCTCGGTGCCGCCGAGCACCGTGGTCGGTCCGCCTCGGAACGTGGCCATTGCGGCGAAGCTTCGCGCGTCGGTCTGCCAGTCGCGGAAGTTCGGGACCGACACGGAGGCGTGGTCGGACCCACGCGTCACCTGCCAAAGCGCCGCCATCCGGTCGGGTGCCGGATAAGGCAGTGGCCGCAGGAGAACCGCGTTGACGACGGTGAAGATCGCAGTCGTCGCACCAATGCCGACGGCCAGCGTCACGAGCGCGACGATCGCGAATACCGGATCGCGACGGAGGGAGCGCCAAGACACGCGGATGTCGCGGTCGAGCTCCCCGAACAAGGGTGTGGAGGCGTATGACATGCTCGATGAGACATCGAGACGTCGACGCAAGTTTGACCGGAGCAACGGAACCACGAACGCCGGTAGCGCAGACGGCGCTTTCGCGCCGGCGCTAAAGACGCTGAATTGCTCGCACACTTTTCCGAGAAGTCTTCTCCTCGCAAAGCAATCCCGCGGGCTCAGCGCCGGCGTGCGGCGCCGCCAGCGTCCTTAGCGTTCGTGGTTGCGAATTGGGGCCAGAGTCGAAGTTTCGACTCTGGCCCCAATTAGACCCGAGCCGCTATGGCCCGAGCAAGGCGCATGGGCGCGGCGGGATCGGCGTCGAGGTAGAGCGATGGCTCCAGCAGCTCGAGCTCGGTCAACACGAAGTTGCCGTCCATGATGAAACCGTCCACGCGCGCGTACACCGACTCGCTGGGCGCAACCCGCAGCGCACGCTCGGCCTGACGGATGACGTTAGGCGGCGGCGTCACGGTCTCGTGCCAGCCACCCCACTCGCGCGTCACGCGGAAGTCCCCGAGCGCCGCGAATTTGCGCACGGCATGACTGAACACGCCGCCGAAGAACAGCAGCGACCACTCGCCGTCCGACTCGACCTCCTCGACAAACGGCTGCACCATCGCGCCCGGTCGCGCGATCAGCGCACGCAACCTCGCGTCCCACTCGGCAGCGTCTTCACGCGCGTCATCGATCGTCACACTCCACGTCTCGTGCGCGGACGCCGAGATGATCGGCTTGACCACAGCACGGTCCCAGCCGGTATCGGTCAGGATCGTCGCCAGCGACGCCGTCTTCGCGCGCGCGTTGTCCGATAGAAGCCAGACCGTAGGAACCGTGCGGACGCCGCCGATCTCGAGATCGTGGAGATACGTCTTTCGCGAGCTCCATCGCAGGACCGTCGGCGAATTCCAGATCGAAACGCCAGCGCCCACGACGCGATCGACCCAGCGAAAGAAGTCGTCGTGCCGCAGGTGATAGTCCCAGCAGGAGCGCACGATGACACCGGCAAAGTCGCGCCATGATATCGATGGGTCGTCCCAGACGGCCGCGCGCGCGCGCACGCCGAGCGTGGCAAGACACTCGATGAGCGGCTGTTCGTCGACGGCGCCCCCGGGAAGCGATGCGTACGTGGCTAGGGCAATCGCGGGCATCCCGAAAGTAAACGGGTACCCGCGATCAGGCGGAACGGATCGCGTCCACCGGGTCGATCCGCGACGCACGCCACGCCGGGACGAACGCGGCGATTGCGGTCACCGCGAGCAGCAACGCGGTCCCGATCACGACCGTGGCGGGATCGCGCGGCGAGACGCCGTAGACGAGTCGTCCCGTGATACCCTGCACTGGCAGCAGCAACGCGAGGCCGAGCACCACGCCCGCCGCACTCGTTATGAGGCTCTCCCGAAGAACGAGCATTCGCACGCCTCCGGGGGACGCACCGAGCGCGAGTCGCACACCCATCTCGTTCGTGCGACGTGACACGGAGTAACCCATCACTCCGTACAGGCCGATCGCGGCGAGCAGCAGCGCGAGCACGCCGAAGCTGCCCGCCAACCGCGCGACGAGCCGTTCGCTCGTCAGGCCGCGCTCGAGCAGATCCGAAAGCGGGGTGACGTCGCGCAGGGGTAGCATCGGGTCGACCTGTCGGATCGCACTGCGAAGCGCCGCCGTCATCGGCTCGCTGGGTCCGGCCACCCGCACCTCGAGGCTCGTCACGTACTCCCGTGGCCCCTGGGCGAGCGGCCGGAATACGAGCCTCGGGGCCGCCTCGCGCAGTGCGTTCACGCGCGCGTCCTTCACCACTCCCACGACCTCGAGCTCGGGGGGTGTCTCGTAACCGAAACGAGAGCCGACGACACGGTCCGTGCCGAAGAAGTGCCGCGCCATCGATTCGCTGATGATCGCCACCTTGGGTGCGCTGACGTTGTCCGCTCGGGTGAAGCCACGCCCCGTGACGATCGTCATCCCGATGGTGCTGAAATAATCGGGCGTCACGTAGTTCTCCTGAGCGGTGCTGCTCTCGCCGGGAGGCAGCGTGCGGCCGGGTACCACAAACCGGCTCGTGCGGGTCCCGCCGCCGGCGAGCGCGTTGAGCGACAGGCTCGCGGACCGAACGCCGGGGATCGCCCCGGCGGCGCCTAACAAGCGATCGTAGAGCGCCGGTAACCCGGCAGAGTCGTAGCCGGCGGCACGGATGTCGATGCGAGCCACCACCACGTGCTCGCGCTCGTAGCCAGGGTCGATGACGAGCAGGTTGCGGAGCGTCCGCACGAACACGCCCGCGGTCACGACCAGCACGAGCGACAGCGCGATCTGTGACATCACCAGCGCTCGACCGAGCGGCAGGCGATGCGACGATCGCCCGCCCATCACGCGCCCTGCGCCTCGGAACGCATCGTACAGCCCGTATCGCGACACACGCATCGCTGGGAAGGCACCAACGAGCAAGCCCGTGCCGACCGAGACCAGCAAGGCAAAGGCAATGACTCGGACGTCGTTGGATACGTCGAGCGGAACCGGGCGCGAGCCGGACGACGCAACCCGGAGCAGCATCGCCGTTCCCCACCGGGCAATGACGACGCCTAACGCGCCGCCAAGCAGTGCGATCGTCAGGCTTTCGGTGAGCACCTGGCGGACGAGGCGGCCGCGCCGAGCGCCGAGGGAGATCCGCACGGCGACCTCGTGGCTTCGGGCCGAGCTGCGCGCGAGCAGCAGGCCGGCGAGATTGCCGCACGCGATGAGCAGAACCAGCCCGACACTCGCCATGAGCACGCGCAGCGGATCCTTGAACTGCTCGCGCAACGGCGAGACGCCGCGTGGGATGGGCTGCAGCGTCACGTGTTCGCGAAGGCGATAGGCACGATCGAGCGAATCGGCCGTTGCGACCTGCTGCTCCAGATCACTGCGAACCTGACGATCCAGCGCGCCGGCGATACGCATCGCCGATGCTGGCGGCACGCGGGCCAGCAGGATCAGCCACTGAATGCCGTCCTGCGGCGCCCATGCCTTCTCGACGTCGGCGTCATGCGCGCTGTAGTTACCGATGTAGCGCAGCGCGTGCTGCATGGAGAGCGGCATCCAGAGGTCGACTGACGAACCTACCGTGAGCCCCTGAAAGCCAGGTTGTCCGACGCCGATCACGCGCAGCGGGATGCCGTTGACGCGAATGGTCGTGCCCACGATCCGCGGGTCGCGGCCGAAGCGTCGCGACCAGTACGCGTCACTGAGCACGGCGACGGCTCCGGCGTCGATCGCGCGGTCGTCGTCGAGATCGATTACGCGACCGGCGCTCGCACTGACGTGGAGAGCTCGGAACCAGTTGCCCGATACGAGCTGTGTGAGCACGGGCTCGGGCTGATCGCCGGTGGTCGCGTACATACGCGCGAACGCGCTCATGGCCGTGAGCCGTTGCGGGTCGGGCATCACGGCCTGCAGCCGCTGGAATCGCTGGAATGAATTGAGGTAGTCTTCGTTGGGGTCATCCGCGCGACGCACGGCGTGCAGCTCATCCGGCCGGTCGATCGGAAGCGGCTGCCGCATGAGCGCGTCGAGGATCGTCCAGACGGCCGTGTTGGCGCCGATCCCGAGCGCGAGCGTGAACACGGCGGCCGCGGCGAATCCCGGGCTCCGTCGAAGACCGCGCAGGGCGTAGGCGAAGTCGAACCACACCGACCAGAGGAGCTCCTTGATGCGCGTGGTGCGCGCGTAGCCCCGGTCGATGCGCACCGTTTCCGTCTCGTAGCGCTTCACGTCGCCGAACTCGGCGAGCGCCGCTCGGCGGGCTTCGTCGCGGCCGAGTCCCAATCGCACGAGGTCGTCGGTGCGGGCGTCGATGTGGAATTGCAGCTCGAGGTCGATGTCGCTCTCGACATCACGGCCGCGCTCGTGCCGGAAGACTCGCCGGATCCCTGGAATGCGTCGCATGGTCTCGTTAGGTCAGGGACGGCGGTCACGCCGGCTCGAGGACGCCGGCCACTGCTTTCGTGTAGCGCTGCCAGGTCGCGACTTCGGCGCGGAGCTGTGCGCGGCCGCGGGCCGTGAGCTGGTAGAACTTCGCCTTGCGATTGTTCTCCGAGAGTCCCCAGTCGCTCTCGATCCACCCTTGGCGCTCGAGGCGGTGGAGTGCCGGGTACAGTGCGCCCTCCTCGATGAGGAAGGCGCCGTCGCTGCGC